>OGPX01001667.1_pt1 | contig 14320 bp, 10 predicted proteins | sample 1553101 | NCBI WGS metagenome assembly OGPX01 (sample SAMEA2579964, study PRJEB22360) | human gut metagenome | biome: human gut; feature: human-associated habitat; material: faeces | place: Denmark | collected 2008/2010
TCGAGGAAAACGGTTTTACCATCCATACCGCCTCCGACGGCGAAGAAGGATTGCATCTTTTCTTTGAACTTCGGCCGGACGTGCTGGTGACCGATGTGATGATGCCCAAAATGGACGGCTTCGAAATGGTACGCCGCATCCGGCAGACGGACAAGCAGACACCTGTACTGTTTCTGACTGCCCGTTCGGCCATCAACGATGTAGTAGAAGGATTCGAACTCGGAGCAAACGATTATCTGAAAAAGCCTTTCGGCATGCAGGAACTGATCATACGTATCAAGGCGCTGATGGGAAAAGCGTTCAGCTTCACGGAGACAAAAGTATCCAGCCGTTTTGAGATAGGAAGTTATCTGTTCGATCCGGTCGCGCAGACATTGCTGCATGCCGGAGTGAGACAGGAACTCTCCCACCGCGAGTCGGAAATACTGAAACGGCTTTGTGAGAACCGGAATCAGGTGGTCAATACGCAGGACGTTCTGCTGGAACTTTGGGGAGATGACAGTTTCTTCAATTCCCGGAGTCTGCATGTGTTCATCACGAAACTGCGGCATAAGTTGTCACAGGATGAGCAAATACGTATCGTCAATGTGCGGGGAATCGGCTATAAACTCATTGCAAACTAAGCTCTAAAATAGTGTCACTATCCTACTGGTATAGTGTCACTATCCCCACAGGATACTTACACTATCTCAGCGGGATAGTGACACCATCCCGACGAGACAGCGGCACACTCCTTTTTAAAGGATTTTTCTCTAAGAAAACATAACGGAAGCAGGCAGTCAGACTAAAAATCTCTATCTTTGTCATCAATCATCCTTTACGAAGATGAAAAAACTGATTTTATTTCTTTCGCTGATATTATCGGTCGGTTTTGCATCCGCACAGTCAGAAATCCCTTCCGATAGTATTCGTCGTGGCCCCTCGGCTAATATTAAGGAGTTTGGCGGCTTTTTATTGGATATGGGATTGATGAATGTAGCTCCTCCCAAACTTCCTAAATTCAGCCTGGATGTGCCGAATATGAGTAAAGACTATAATCAACTGTTCCGTCTGAATACGGATGCCACATACTCACAAGGATTCTCTGATGCTTTTTCTCCTTCTGCCTTTTCCGGTTTCGGATACGGGTATGGCTGGGGGCTGTCGTCTTCTCCACAGTTCATGCAAATGGGATCTTTTAAGCTGAAAAACGGTATGAGGATTAATACATACGGAGATTATGACAAAGACGGTTGGAGAGTGCCCAACCGAAGTGCCATGCCTTGGGAAAAGAATAATTTCCGGGGAGCATTCGAACTAAAATCCGCAAACGGTAATTTCGGTATACGGATTGAAGTACAGCAAGGACGAAACGGTCCTTACTAAATATATGAAGGCTAGGTTTACTATTTGCCTGATTTAAAAGCCTTATCCGCAGCGTACATTGCATCCGCTATCCTATCACACCACTTATCAAACTCCAGATCAGGCGTTTGACTCTCAGGATGTGTAAGCATATAATGCACGGATTGTCTCAGACCGTCCACCATTGATACAGTACAGATAAAATCCGGGACAAGTCTCTTGATCTTCGAATTATCAAAAACGACTGTGGCAGCCTTGTCACCTAATAGTTCCCCTCTGAAATCATAAGTTTCTCCATGTCCGGCAAGAAAATCCGAAGCTACGTGTAACGCATTCAGCGGTTTTCCTAATGCATCGGCAATGGTTTCATAAATCTGATTCCAAGTCATACTTTCGTCGGTTGTGATATGGAAAGCATTCCCGATAGCATGAGGGTTTGCCATTAAACCGACATATCCTTTGGCAAAGTCCTTAGAATGTGTCAGTGTCCATAACGAACTTCCGTCACCAGGGATAATCACAGGCTTTCCGTCAAGGATACGCTTTAAGATCTGCCAGTTTCCTTTAGCTCCATGCACAGATACGGGAGGCTTCGTTCCATTGTAGGTATGGCTCGGACGAACGATAGTCACGGGAAAGCCGGTTGTCCGGTAAGCAGTCATCAGCACTTCTTCCGCTTCAATTTTATTACGCGAGTACTCCCAAAAAGGATTTACTAATGGAGTACTTTCCGTAATGCGGTAATCTGTCTGCGGTTTTTGATAGGCAGAAGCACTACTGATGAAAATATATTGTTTTGTCTTATGCTGAAACAGACGGATATCTCGTTCTACATCTTTCGCCGTATAACCTATAAATTGGGCAACGACATCATAGCTTTCGTGTGCTATAGCTTTCGCCACCGCCTGTTCGTCATGGATGTCCGCCACGATGCTACGCATACCTTCCGGCAGTTTTTTCGAACCTCTATTGAGCAGCGTAATCTCCCACCCTCTCTGTTGTGCCAATGCTACGACATCGGTACTGATCGTACCTGTTCCGCCAATAAATAATGCTTTCATAAAAGTAGGTATTAAAATTTTTGGAACAAAGATATTAATTCTGCCTTTGACTACCAACGTTGTATACAAATTACTGATTCTTGTACCTATATTACTGTTTTGCAAATATGATATAGATAAGATATTCTTAAAAGTTTTATCTTTGCCTATGATAAAACTGTAAGCCGTATGGATGAAATTACCAAAATTGAAACTATTGATCAGTACGACCAATTATTCGGACTGGAAACTTTGCACCCTTTAGTGAATGTGATCGACTTATCAAAAGCGACAAAAACAGTAGAATACTATCACATGAATATCGGATTCTACTCTCTGTTTTTGAAAGACATTAATTGCGGAGACCTTAAATATGGGCGTAACTATTATGACTATCAGGAAGGAACGGTTGTCTGTATGGCCCCAGGTCAAGTGATTGGTATAGATAACCGGAAGAAAACTCCTCAACGTACAAAATCGATCGGGGTCTTGTTTCATCCCGACCTGATCCGGGGAACTTCTCTGGGACAGAATATCAAGAATTATTCCTTCTTTTCTTATGAAGTTAATGAAGCCTTGCATCTATCCGAACAGGAAAAAGAAATTGTAACGGACTGTATACATAAAATACAAATCGAATTGGAACATGCTATCGACAAGCATAGCAAACAACTTATTGTCCGCAATATCGAACTATTACTCGATTATTGTATGCGTTTCTATGAACGGCAGTTTATCACACGCAATCAGGTAAACAAAGACATTATCGTGCGGTTCGAACATCTATTGGATGAATATTTCCAAGGGCAGGTAGCATTGACCGAAGGGTTGCCTTCCGTGAAATATTTTGCAGACAAGGTATGCCTTTCTCCTAATTACTTCGGCGACTTGATAAAAAAAGAAACTGGTAAAACTGCGCAGGAATATATTCAGTGCCGTATCATTGAACTTGCCAAAGAACGAATATTGGAAGGTTCGCAAACGGTCAGCCAAATAGCTTATGAACTGGGATTCCAGTATCCTCAACACTTCAGCCGGCTATTTAAAAAACATGTCGGATATACACCGAATGAATATAAACAGCAGAACTAAGAACATACACCGGAGAGATCGTTAACGTCATGGGAGATAAAGTACTCAAAATAGGAACCGTGCATCAATGTAATTGTTGCCTGGGAAGTAAGACACTGCATCCGCTAGTCAGTGTCATCGACCTTTCGAAGGCTGACTTATCTCCTCATACGGACATTAAATTCGGATTCTATACGATTCTGTTGAGTGAATGTAAGTGTGAGGCCTATGCATACGGGCACCAATGTTGTGATTTCTCGGACGGAACTCTCGTTTGCCTAACTCCCGGAGAATCAATCAGTATGAAGGGGAACAACAAGGAATTTCCTTCCAAGGGATGGATATTGGCCTTTCACCCCGACTTGATTTGCGGGACTCCGCTCGGACTCAATATACACAATTATACTTTCTTCTCTTATTGTCCGGAGGAAGCACTGCATCTCTCTCTACGCGAAAAACAAATTATTCTGGAATTCCTGGAGAGGATTCGGCAAGAGCTTGAGCGCTGCATTGACCGACACAGCAAAAAAATCATTTCAAAATACATTGAACTTTTGCTGGATTATTGTACCCGCTTCTACGAACGCCAGTTTATCACACGTAGCGAAGTCAATAAAAAGGTGTTCAGAGAATTCAATTATCTGCTTGATAATCATTTCAATGTGAAAGTAAGCCTATCAACTGGTGTGTTATCCGATGAATATTGTGCTAATCTCCTGCATTTATCGCCTGCATATTTTAATGATTTACTGAAATATGAAATAGGAAAAGAGTTCAAAGAGTATATCCAGTTCAAACGTTTCGAGATAGCCAAAGGATGGTTGGTAAATACGGATAAAACGATCGGCCAGATTGCACAAGAACTAGGGTTCTCTAATTCACAGTATTTCAGCCGCTTATTCAAGAAAATCACAGGGTGTTCGCCAAATGAATTCAGAATGCCCAACTAAAATTATTTAGTTAACGGCAGAAATCCTTAATAAAAATAGAATCGGGAAACAAAACTCTTAATCAATGTTATAAAACATACTTTTTTTCTTGGATTATTTGCAGATTTCACAAAAGTGCGTACCTTTGTAATGTGTTTTTCATAGTATTAGATTTAAGGTTAACAAAGGTTGGAGCAAGGCGTTGCTCCTTTTTTATTTTATCCCCCTTACTTTTACGATAAAACAAGTATTTCTTTTAATCCAGAAACCTCGACCTATCTTCAATCGTTCTCAACAGAATCCCTCCGACAGGATAATCAGGTAGAAATTTATGAAGGGAATGCGGATGTGATTTACGTTCCAATCGAACCGATGAATTAGCATTTATCAACAAATGTATCACAAATCACTGCATTTCCATAAACCTGTTCCTTATCCGGTTTGTTCTAAATGGCAAAGACAATCTTTATAAATGATAGAATCATGAAATTAAAAAAAGGAAGTATTGCATTACTAACATTGGCAGGTATGTTCTATATGAGCGTACAAAAAGCGGATGCATGCACGCGTGCCGTCTATATCGGACCGGACCATATGGTAGTAACCGGACGTACAATGGACTGGAAAGAAGATATTATGAGTAATATCTATGTTTTCCCCAGAGGAATACAACGTGCAGGATATAATAAAGAAAATGCCGTGAAATGGACTTCAAAATACGGCAGCGTCATTGCAACAGGATATGATATAGGTACGTGTGACGGAATGAATGAAAAAGGATTGGTTGCCAGTCTGTTATTTTTGCCAGAATCCGTCTTTGACCGTCCGGGAGATACACGTCCTGTCATGGGAATCAGCATATGGACACAATATGTACTGGACAATTTTGCCACCGTACATGAAGCTGTTGAGGAGCTGAAAAAAGAATCATTCCGCATTGATGCTCCCCACATGCCCAACGGTTCAGCTTCCACTCTTCACCTGGCTATTACAGATGAAACAGGAAATACAGCGGTTTTGGAATATCTGGACGGGAATTTAAGCATACACGAAGGAAAAGAATTCCAAGTGATGACCAATTCTCCACGATATGATTATCAGTTGGCTATCAATGATTACTGGAAAGAAGTAGGAGGATTGCAAATGCTGCCGGGCACGAACCGTTCCAGCGACCGCTTTGTGCGTGCCTCTTTTTATATACATGCAATCCCTCAGACTCCGGACGCTAAAATAGCTGTACCCAGTGTACTCAGTGTGATGCGTAATGTATCTGTCCCTTTCGGAATTACCACACCGGACAAACCTCATATATCTTCCACCCGCTGGCGTTCTGTATCCGATCAGAAGAATAAAATATATTATTTTGAATCGGTCATGACTCCTAATCTGTTTTGGTTGGATTTGAAGAAAATCGACTTCAGTCCCAAAGCCGGAATCAAGAAACTGCCCCTCACCAACGGAAAGATTTATGCAGGAGATGCTGTAAAAGATTTAAAAGACAGCGACTCATTTGTATTCTTATTCCAAACCCCTGTGATGTAAAACAGTAAAAATCAATATGACGTTCATGCCTCATTAAAATCGGTTAAGAGCCTCGTGAACGTCATACTTTTCTGCAAAAGTACTCCCCTCCGGCATTGAGTATCTTTTAAAATTCGTTGTTTTATAATAATACAAAAGCAATCATTTCCTCTCTGCTTCCTTATTACAAAAGAATAATTTATCTTTGAACGGATTTTAATATCCCATCAAAATCAGAACAAAAATAAAATAACTATGGAACAACCATCACTCAACGACCATAATAAACAGGAATACCCTCCCATGCATACTACAGAGCATGTCATAAACAGGACAATGGTCAATCTTTTCGGATGCGGACGGGCAATATCCGCCCATATAGAACGCAAAAAAAGCAAGCTGGATTTTGCGCTGCAAACCTGTCCGGAAGAAGCGGATATTATAAGAATAGAAAACACCGTAAACGAAGTATTGCGAAGAAATTTGCCCGTTACAATGGAATTTATCTCTCAAGAGGAAGCTATAGGGCGCTTTGACATGAAACGTTTACCGGAAAAAGCTTCCGAAACCGTACGGATTGTAAAAGTCGGCGATTACGACGAATGCCTCTGTATAGGTCAACACGTGAAAAATACGTCCGAAATAGGTACATTTAAAATTATAAGCCACGACTATAAAGACGGAATCTTCCGTATGCGGTTCAAGCTGATATAGAACAACTGTCAATCTGTCCCCCTAAAATTACAAATTGGCAGTAGCCTTGACAATCAAATGTTTAAAGAGGCTTACCAACTTTTAATGCAAAGGTTTTAATCTTTAAGAAAACCTTTATAGGTTTAAAAGAGTGCAATATAAACCGCATATCATCGAACTAATGGTATGCGGTTTGCATTATGGATAGTGAATGACAAAGCCGAAAGGTGAAGGAATTCAGAAATAAACAAAATGTTTAACCAAAACCTATAGGAGATTAAGATTATGATGCCAGTAAGAAGATCAAACCAAACATGGTTACCAAGTATTTTTAATGATTTCTTTGATAACGACTGGATGGTAAAAGCCAATGCAACAGCTCCCGCCATCAATGTTATTGAAAGTGACAAAGACTACAAAGTAGAAGTCGCCGCTCCGGGAATGACCAAAGAAGACTTCAAGATTCATATCAACGAAGACAACGACTTGGTTATCTCTATGGAAAAGAAAACAGAAAGTACCGAAGGTGATAAAGAAGGCAAGAAAGAAAGCCGTTACTTGCGTCGCGAATTCTCTTATTCTAAATTCCAACAGACATTGATCCTGCCTGATGATGTAGATAAAGATAAAATTGATGCAAAAGTAAACGATGGTGTATTAACTATCGAGTTGCCGAAACGTACGCCGGAAGACAAAGAAAAAGCAGCCAAGGTTATCGAAGTTAAATAACATGCTCTCAAATTCAGAAAAGAGGGATTGCCGCAGAGGCAGTTCCTCTTTTGTTTTTATAAAAGTCCGTTTCTATTCCCTATGAGTCCATCGTAATCTTACAACCCAAAGATATAAATCTTTCACCTGTAAGATCTATAATCTTCCGGGGGTAAGATCTATAATCTTCGCATTGCATCCTCCCTTCCCTGTTCTGTTCCATATTGCCTGTTGTCTTTACGCACTATACCTCGCCAATGTCTACTTAACATATTTATCCAACACTTTTTCCAAGGCATTTTGTGAAACCGGCTTAGTCAGGAAATCATCGCATCCGGCTTCTATAGCCCTGTCTTTGTCGGACTCAAAAGCAAAGGCAGTCAAAGCGACAATAGGCACTTCTTTTGAATAAGAACGAATCAGGCGCGTAGCCTCCAGCCCATCCATATGGGGCATCTTGATATCCATCAAAATCAAGTCGGGCTGATGTTCTTTAAATTGATTCACCGCATCCTCTCCATTCTTAGCCCATAGCAGATTACATCTTTTCCCTAACAATGTCTTTAACAGCAAAAAGTTGCTGTCTACATCTTCCGCCACCAGTACTGTTCTTCTTTGCAACACTTTTCTCGGTCCCGTACTCCCTGATTCCGGACACTTCGTAACCTTTCCGGATTCCGGAATTTTTTTACCCGCCTTATAAGGAATCGTAAAACGAAAAGTAGAACCTTCATTCAGTTTGGATTCCGCAGTAATCTCTCCACCTAGTTTTTCTACAATCACCCTACAAATCGCAAGCCCCAAACCTGTTCCCTGAACAAAAGTATTCAGTTTCACGAAACGCTCAAAAATCATTTTAATCTTCTCCTCGGAGATACCCATTCCCGTATCTTTTACATAAAAATCAATATACTCCTCCCTCACTTCAAAACCAAAACGGATTTCCCCTTTGAAAGTAAATTTTATAGCATTGGTTATCAAATTTGTAACAACTTGCATAATTCGGTTCTGATCTTCATTGATTATCAAGCTGGTGTCTTTATTGTCTAATATCAAAACAACCCCAGTCTGCACCCGATCCTTATGCATCTCATACACATTACGGCACAATTCTCCCAAATCCATTGGATATCTGATGTATTCCAATGTACCCGCCTCTATTTTTGCCAAATCAAGTATGTCATTGATTAATTGCAACAATATTTCCGAATTCTGGTTGATGATGTCCGAATAAAGTTTTTCATCCTCTGCGTTATCCGCTATAGTCATCAAATGCGAAAATCCCACAATTGCATTCAGCGGAGTACGGATTTCATGGCTCATATTGGCAAGGAAAGCGGTTTTCAACCTGTCGGACTGTTCGGCTTTGATACGGGCGAATATCAATTCCTGCTCTATATTCTGTATATTGGTAATATCCCATGAAATACCGATAATGAGCGGTGTCCTCCCTTCCAGAGGAACCAACGTTTTCAAGGTCTGCACAATACGGGGCTCTCCTGTAGCCGTCACATACGTTTCCTGCATTTCCATACGTTCGCGGGTACGAATCAATTCCAAATCATCCCGATGAAACTTCTCCGCATTCTCATATTCGGGAAATACTTCAAAATCAGTACGCCCCAACGCTTTGGAAGCAGGAATTTTAGAGTGACTGGCAAACGCCTTATTCCAATAAAGATATCGGAAATCATCTTCAGGGTCCTTCACAAACAAATAAACAGGAATATTATTCAGTATAGCATCCATCAGATAATTCAATTCACGCAATTCATCACGATTCTTGATAACATCTGTTATATCCTGTGTAAAGAACCAAATCATTTCCTCGCCCTGATTTTGAATCATAAAGGCCGAAACCTGATGAACACGAAGTTTTGTTTCTCCCACACGGGTATATTTGGCACGATAAGCAAAATTACCTCCGTTGTCGCGAATCTCCTGAACACGTTTATCAAACTGTTCTTTAGTATTCAAGGAAACAGGCAAATCATAGATTTTCTGTGTTCCTAATTCCCCTTTCACTCCATATTCCTCAATAAACTGCCGGTTGGCATAGACTAAGGTTCCGTCAGCCGATACAGCCAGAATACTATCACTGACCCTATCCAATATCCGTTTAAATATTTCCAAATTCTGCTGTGTGGCAACTCTTTCACTAATATCACGGCACATTATCAACACATATTCTTCATCTAAGGGGAAAATACGATTTTCATAATAATGAAGCGTCCCGTCCACATCCAATTCATGATGGGCTGTAGAACCCCTACCTGTCGAAATAACCTTCTGAAGATTATTATGTATATTGTGATAAGCCTCTTTAGGAACCATATCCTGCATACGCATCCCCTTAAAATCGTTGTTGGATACACCCACATGATTTGTTTCCTCATTAGACACCACCTCTATCCCCATTTCCTCATGATTGAAAACGGTCAACATATCCGGCAAGGAATCTAATATTCTTACCGCATATTTCTCCTTGAAACTAACGCCATCAAAGTTTTTTTCAGAAGAAGATAATTTTTCTTTCAGCAGCCTGTTCTCCTCTTTCAACGATTCAATTTCCTGCTCTAATACTTTAAGCTTGTGTTCACAATCCATTTGTTTTGAATATCTTTAGGATTCCTAATTGGACAAAAGTAGAAAACTTTTTGTAAACACAGAAAGAATAGTGATTTATTTTCCGATAAAAGAGAAGTCACTGATTAATAGTTAATGGAGTGCACTGTTGCCACACCCCATTAACCACATATCATCAGCCATTAAAATCATTTATATTCCGCCCAGCTCTTGATAGCGATATCGTTTATCGTCATGGTACAGAAAGCATTGATAAACGCACTTGCCAGACGAGCATTGGTTATCAAGGGCACATTCAGGTCGATAGCGGCACGACGTATCTTATATCCATTGTCCAACTCCCCGGCTGTCAGATTCTTCGGGATATTGACTACCATGTCTATCTCTTTCCGATGCAACATATCCAGTGCCTGAGGTTTCCCTTCCTCACTGGGCCAATACACGCGGGTATTTTCCACCCCGTTCTCGGTCAGGAAGTGGGATGAGCCTCCGGTGGCATAAAGTTTATAACCTTTCTTCTGCAACATACGGGCCGCTTCCAAGGTATCCGCTTTCTGCTTGGCATTACCTGTAGAAAGCAACACGCTCTTTTCCGGAATACGATACCCCACAGACAGCATCGCCTTCAATACGGCACACGAAGTATCCGTACCGATGCAGCCTACTTCACCGGTAGAGGCCATGTCTACCCCCAATACCGGATCGGCTTTCTGCAAACGGTTGAAAGAGAACTGGCTGGCCTTAATACCCACATAATCCAACTCGAAAAGATTCTTGTTCGGTTTCTCAACCGGCAGTCCGAGCATCACTTTGGTAGCCAGTTCAATAAAATTAATTTTCAGCACCTTGCTGACAAAGGGGAAGCTGCGTGAAGCACGAAGGTTACATTCAATTACCTTGATATCATTGTCCTTTGCCAGATATTGGATATTGAACGGACCGGAGATATTCAATTCCTTGGCTATCTGACGGGAGATGCGCTTGATGCGGCGCACCGTTTCCACATACAGCTTTTGCGGTGGGAACTGGATAGTGGCATCGCCCGAATGCACTCCGGCATACTCAATGTGCTCACTGATAGCATATGCCACAATCTCACCATTCTGAGCCACAGCGTCCATTTCCACTTCCTTGGCGTGCTCGATGAACTGGCTCACCACTACCGGATGCTTTTTCGATACATTGGCAGCCAGTTTCAGGAAGCGTTCCAACTCTTCTTGATTGGAGCAGACATTCATGGCCGCACCACTCAGCACATACGAGGGACGTACCAAAACAGGGAAGCCTACCTTGTCAATAAAGGCATGGATGTCTTCCATAGAAGTCAATGCGCTCCATTCGGGCTGATCCACTCCGATGCGGTCCAGCATGGCCGAGAATTTATCCCGGTCTTCGGCATTGTCAATGCTCTTGGCACTGGTACCGAGGATATTTACATTTTGCGCATCCAGACGGAGAGCCAGATTATTGGGAATCTGGCCACCGGTAGATACAATGACTCCGTGAGGATTCTCCAGTTCGAGAATATCCATCACACGCTCGAAAGTCAGCTCGTCAAAGTACAGACGGTCGCACATATCATAGTCGGTAGAAACCGTTTCGGGATTATAATTAATCATGACACTGCGGTAACCCTCCTTACGGATAGTCTGCAAAGCCTGCACGCCACACCAGTCAAATTCCACCGACGAACCGATGCGGTAAGCACCCGAACCCAGTACCACGATGGATTTATGGTCGCCTAAGTACTTCACATCATTGGCCACACCGCTATACGTCAAGTACAGATAGTTGGTCTGTGCAGGGTACTCGGCCGCCAAAGTATCGATTTGTTTCACCACCGGAAGGATTCCCACCTGCTTACGATGATTACGCACATACAGAATACCGTCTTCCATATCTCCTTCGTAGCCAATGGCACGGGCTATCTGGAAATCGGAGAATCCCTGCACTTTCGCCTTGCGGAGCAATTCGTCCGGCATATCGGTAATCTGCTTGTGGTTATTGCCCCATTCGTGCATCTCTTTAGAAGTGTCCATGATGTGCTGCAATTTCTGCAAGAACCATTTGTCAATCTTGGTCAGCTCATGAATCTGGTCTACCGTGTAACCTGCACGCATGGCTTTGCTGATCACGAAGATACGTTTGTCCGTCGGCTCACGAAGGGCTTTGTCCACGTCTTCTATAACCAATTCCTTATTCTCTACAAAACCATGCATTCCCTGACCAATCATGCGCAAACCTTTCTGAATGGCTTCTTCGAAAGTACGTCCGATAGCCATCACCTCGCCCACCGATTTCATGGACGAGCCCAGTTCACGATCCACACCGTGGAACTTGCCCAAGTCCCAACGGGGAATCTTGCACACCACATAGTCCAGTGCAGGCTCGAAGAAGGCACTGGTGGTCTTTGTCACCGAGTTTTTCAAGTCGAACAACCCATATCCCAAGCCTAATTTGGCGGCAACGAAAGCCAACGGATAGCCGGTAGCCTTGGAAGCCAATGCAGACGAACGCGAAAGACGGGCGTTGACCTCAATGACACGGTAATCTTCCGATTCGGGATCGAAGGCATACTGTACATTGCATTCGCCCACAATGCCGATATGGCGGATGATACGGATAGCCAGTTCACGAAGTTTATGATATTCTTTGTTAGTAAGCGTTTGAGACGGAGCAATAACGATAGACTCACCGGTATGGATACCTAGCGGATCGAAATTCTCCATATTACAAACAGTAATACAGTTATCGAAGCGGTCGCGCACTACTTCGTATTCCACTTCTTTCCAGCCACGGAGTGATTTTTCCACCAATACTTGTGGGGAGAAGGAAAAAGCCTTTTCTACCAGAATATTCAGTTGTTCCTCGTTATCACAAAAACCGGAACCCAAACCACCCAATGCATAAGCAGCACGAACAATCACCGGATAACCCAGTTCTTTTGCTGCACGACGAGCATCTTCCGCATTTTCCACGGCTTCGCTCTTGATAGTCTTTACATTGATTTCATTCAGTTTCTGCACGAAAAGTTCACGGTCTTCGGTATCCATAATAGCTTGTACCGGAGTACCGAGTACCTTTACATTATATTTTTCAAGGACTCCTTCCTTATATAAAGCCACACCGCAATTCAAAGCGGTCTGACCGCCAAATGCAAGCATAATGCCTTCGGGTCTCTCTTTCTGAATCACTTTCTCTACGAAGTACGGAGTCACCGGCAGGAAGTAAATCTGATCTGCCACTCCTTCGGAAGTCTGTACCGTAGCAATATTCGGGTTGATGAGAATCGTTTCAATCCCCTCTTCTTTCAAGGCTTTGAGTGCCTGCGAACCGGAATAGTCGAACTCACCGGCCTCACCGATTTTTAGGGCACCGGAACCCAGCAGCAATACTTTCTTTATATTTTCTTTCATAATTGTCGGTTATTTAAGCAGGTTTACAAATTCATCGAACAGAAATTCCGTGTCCGTAGGTCCACTGGCAGCTTCCGGGTGGAATTGTGCCGAGAACCAAGGATTCGTCTTATGTTTAATTCCTTCGTTAGAACCGTCATTCATATTGATGAAAAGCGGCTCCCAATCTGCTCCTAACGTATTATTATCTACGGCATAACCGTGATTTTGGGAAGTGATGAAACATCGTTCCGTACCTACCATACGCACAGGCTGATTGTGGCTACGGTGTCCGTACTTCAGTTTATATATTTTGGCACCTCCAGCTTTCGAGAGTAATTGATTACCCATGCAGATTCCGAAGATAGGAAGTTTTTCGTTTTTCATTGCCTTGCGGATATTTTGCACCGCAGCATCACAGGTATCCGGATCGCCCGGACCATTGGAAATAAACAATCCGTCAAATTCGAGTCCATTGAAGTCATAATCCCAAGGGACACGAATCACTTCAACATCACGTTTCAGCAGACAACGGATAATATTAGTCTTTACACCGCAATCCACCAATACCACTTTCCTTTTATCCGCACCTTCATTATAGCGAATCACTTCCTTGCAACTTACTTTATCTACATAGTTAACGCCTGCATAAGTAGCTTCAAGAACATTGTCCGGTTCATCGTCAAAAACAATCTTTCCCAACATCACGCCATGTTCGCGGAGTACTTTAGTCAGTTCGCGGGTATCAATGCCTGTGATGCCGGGAACCTGCTCACGTTTCAGCCAGTCGCCGAGACTTTCAACAGCATTCCAATGACTGTATTCGTAAGAATAGTCACTTACGATAATCGCTTCCGCATGAATCTTCTCACTTTCCATAAAAGTAGCGAGTCCGTTCGGTTCGATTGAAAAAGGGGGAACTCCGTAATTTCCTATCAACGGATAGGTAAGAGTCATCAACTGTCCGGCATACGAAGGGTCAGTGAGACTCTCCGGATATCCGGTCATGGCAGTATTAAAAACTACTTCGCCC
>OGPX01001669.1_pt1 | contig 14299 bp, 9 predicted proteins | sample 1553101 | NCBI WGS metagenome assembly OGPX01 (sample SAMEA2579964, study PRJEB22360) | human gut metagenome | biome: human gut; feature: human-associated habitat; material: faeces | place: Denmark | collected 2008/2010
TGCAATGCGGCTTCACGCATTTCTTCCAACAGTCCCGGATCTTCTACATTCAACAACACAGCCGTTTCTTCCGGAGATAACAACTTTATATCCAGAGATTTCTGTAAAATATCCCGCACTTGCTGTTTATCCGGCTGACGATATTTTTCAAGATTACCGAAAATCGATTTTTCATCGATAAAGTCTTTTCCGTTTACCAGATATTTTTCTATTTCAGCTGGTTTAATCACTTGCTGAACCCATTCTTTCATGTTCATATCGACTCATATTTCTATTATCTCACCGCCAATCCCCAGGCATCGGCAAATTGCGGATACTTCTTTCTGATCAGGAATACTTCATTCCAACAATCGGTGTGGGTATTGAAAGGGGCGGTAGTCACCCGGTACATGCCATTTTCGTTCCTCAGGATAGCACTTTCTTTAAATCCCATAAATACCAAGCGTTTTCTCAAATTTTCCACTCTTTGTTTACTCTTGAAACTCCCGACAATCACATAATAAGCCCTGATTGAATCACTTTCGGTATCGACTACTTTCTCCTCTTTTATAGGAGCCACCGGATCGACCTCAGGAGCCACCTCTTTATAGACAGTGTCTTTTTTCACCGGAACAGGTGCAATCATCACTTCCAGCGGTTCTTTTTCGGCTGCTTTTTTCTTTTTCTTATGGTCTTTATGTCCGAACAGTAAATTTATCGCGAAATGGGCATTAGCGGACTGTGTATTGGTATAATTGCAAGCCAATAAGTTGTCGGTTTCCAGATAAAGCTGGAACGGGCCGAGTTTTGCGGTCAGACCGGCACCGAGATTCACATAACTTCCCCGGGTAATGCTATATGAAACCGAAGCACTGACATTACGCATCAAGCGTCCGTTCACCGAAGCAGTCAGCGAAGGAATAAACATTTTATCAACTAATGAAGCCCGGAACAACCCTCCGACATAAAAGGTACGGTTCAACTGATAGGTAGCTCCTAAATACAATTTCGGGCTCACCATCGTAGTATAAGCTTTACCTCTGCTTCTCAGCTGCAAACTATCTTTCAATTGGTCTGTCAACTTCGTGAAAGCACTATCGATAGAAATATATCCCACATTGTCTTTATTCACACTATTGGAAATATCGGCCCCTTCCCAGGTAAACCGGGCATCCTGATAAAAATTATACCGAAAATCCTTATTTCCCCAATGAATAAAACCCAAATCCGTCAAACTGGCGAACAATTTAATTTTATCGTTGAATTGATATTCACCTCCCAAATCGATAGCAAAACCGGGATTTTTAGTATTCAGAAAATCCGCAACCCCGATGTCGTCGGTATTGAAGTCGAAATCGTCCCAATCGATCGGCTTGTTGGGTTCGAACGGCAAACCTGTCTGTTCGTTACGAATATTCACCGGAGCGGTGATCCTGATATTCTGCCGGGAATGTATCTTCATCGTTCCATCTTTCTCTGTCACCACATCCAATTCAGAATCCGTCATATGAGCATTCGCAATACCTGCAAGATATTTCAAACGCCCTCCGACGGTAAGCTTACTGTTCACCTGTTTCGACAAACCTAAAGCCACTTCGATATAGGAATTCAGATTGACCCCCAGCTTCCCGAAATCCATAGAGGGATGGTCCGTATTACCATATTTCAGGAAAGTGAACAAATCCTTGTTATAACGAAATAAGAAATCATTTTTCTGAGTGATATCCAAAGTCCCATACCAACTTTTAGCTTTCACACCGATGGAAAGAATAGAATTTTCATTATTAAAAGCGATGTAATTCCGTTTATGCAATGATTTATAAAACTTATTCACATCCATATAAACCGAATCGTCCCGTTTGAACAACAAATCCTCGACGGTAAACGAAGAGTTCAGATAATTCACGGAAACGCCACTGAGCCCCGGCAGACCGATAAAGACTTTATACTCCGGCTGATAAGCAGGATTTAACCGAAATTGCTGCGGAAGATTTGATAAGAAATAAGATGTATTGTTCCCATCCTGAGCTTTAACAACACTACCTAATGAAAGGATTGCCAGCGCAATCAACAAAATACGCTTCATACACTTCTAATAATTTCAATCACCAATTAATCACAGATTTGACGATGTAAATGTATGTTAAATAAACAAGATATTCAATAAATCCTCCCAATTATATTTTATAAATTTTAATCTTCTTTTCCGCTCCTTCTTTTTCCGCTTCAAATATCGTATCCCAACTCCAGCTTAGCCACATCGCTCATCCGGTCGGGCGTCCATGCCGGCTCGAAAACCAGGTTTACGGTAGCACTTTCTATACCTTCGACTTCCATTACCACATCATGCACTTGCTGCACGATCTCATCGGCGATCGGGCATCCGGGAGCCGTGAGGGTCATGTGAATGATCACTTCGGAAGGCTTTGGAAATTCTATATCGTATATCAACCCCAATTCCCAGATATTCACCGGAATCTCCGGATCATAAACCGTGCTCAATTTCTCAATAATCAGATCCCTTGTTATACTGGCAGTCATATCCATCCGTCTTTAATCGTTTAAAATTTCTTACTTCGTATTTTGCGAAGCTGCCTCAGCAGCAATTGCATAAAATTTGATCTGTTTCACCATCGCAAGCAGGCCATTGGAACGGGTAGGCGACAAATGCTGGGTCAATCCGATCTCATCGATAAAATGCAGGTCGGCTTTAGCGATATCCGCCGGCTTCTGTCCGGAAAAGACCCGGATCAACAATCCGGCGATGCCTTTGGTGATAATTGCATCGCTGTCAGCTGTAAAATACAAAAGGCCATCCTGCATATCGGCATGAAACCACACCCTCGACTGGCATCCCTTAATCAGATTTTCTTCGGTCTTATGTGCTTCATCCATCCCTTCCAGACCCGATCCCAACTCGATCAGATAAGCATATTTATCCATCCAATCATCATATATAGAAAATTCATCTATAATTTCCTGTTCTTTTTCCTCGATTGTCATTTTTATCAATTTTTATCCCATCCTTTACAAAAATATAAATATCAGGCCAACTTAAACATTTTAGCCACCCGGTGTAATCCTTCGCAAAACAGATCGATTTCTTCAGAGGTATTGTACATACCGATCGAAGCCCTTACCATACCCGTTACCCCATAATGTTGCATGACCGGTTCGGCACAGAGCTGTCCCGTACGAACAGCGATCCCCATTTTATCTAACAATATGCCTGTATCGGAATGATGTATTTCTCCCAATGCAAAAGACAGGACGGAAGATTTCCGTATAGCTTCGCCAAAAATCCGCATAGCAGGAACCTGCCGCATCCGCTCCATCGCATAGTCCAACAACTGCTGTTCGTAAACAGCGATCTCTGGCAAACCGAGGGATTCAACATAACGAATGGCTTCTCCCAAGCCGATCACCCCGATAAAATCGGGAGTTCCTGCTTCGAATTTAAAAGGAAGCTCGTTATAAGTCGTCTTTTCGAAATGTACTTCTTTGATCATCTCTCCCCCACCTTGCCAGGGAGGCATCCGATTCAGCAAATCCTCCTTACCGTACAACACTCCGACTCCTGTAGGACCATATAACTTATGTCCTGAAAATACAAAAAAATCACAGTCGAGCGCCTGCACATCTATCGGTATATGCTGAACAGCTTGTGCGCCGTCGACCAACACTTTTGCACCGATCCGATGAGCCCGGCCGATCAGCTCTTTTACCGGATTTACCGTCCCCAACACATTCGAAACGTAAGCGACTCCAACTAATTTCACCCGCGGAGTCAATAAAGTATCCAGTTGTGACAGATCGAGCTCCCCTTTATCGTTAAACGGAAGTACTTTCAATACCGCTCCTTTCCGTTCACAGAGCATCTGCCAGGGAACAATATTGGCATGATGCTCCATTTCAGTTACCAGGATTTCGTCACCTTCCCGGATAAAAGCTTCTCCGAAAGAAAAAGCCACCAGGTTGATGCTTTCCGTGGTACCCCGGGTAAAAATAATTTCTTTATCCGAACCGGCATGAATGAATTTCCGGACAATTTCGCGGGCTTCCTCATTGGCATCGGTACATTTATTACTCAAAAAATGGACTCCCCGATGTACATTCGAGTTGTACTTCAGGTAATATTCGTTCATTTTTTCAATGACTTGCAACGGCCGCTGAGTCGTCGCCCCATTATCCAGGTATACCAAGCGTTTTCCGTATACCTGTTCTTCCAATATCGGGAAATCTTTCCGGACTTTTGCAACGTCGAACATATCCGATTATTTTTTACATTGCATAATGCAATTATAACATTTCGATAATTCACCCCTCAGCCGCTTATCGATCAAATCATCGATTTTCACCCGCAGGGGTTCGAGTTTTACCCGCCGGATAATGTCGTGAGCAAACCCGAACATCATCATCATCCGGGCTTCTTCCGGACTGATTCCCCGTGAACGCAGGTAGAACATAGCTTCTTCATCGATCTGTCCGACCGTCGCCCCATGGCTACATTTCACATCATCGGCATCGATGATCAGCTGGGGTTTGGCATTTATCCGGGCGGTATCTGTCAGCAATAAGTTGTTATTGGCCTGATAAGCTTCGGTTTTCTGTGCATCCGGCCGCACACGGATACATCCGCTGAAATTTGCCAGTGCAGCATCATCCAGAACACCCTTGAAATGCTCGTTACTCGTACAATGCGGAGCAATATGATCGATGTAAGAAAAGTTATCGACAATCTGTTTTTTATCCTGGATATACATCCCGTACAAATGACATTCTCCCCCTTCTTCATTCAAAGCGACATACATATTGTTCCGGATAGTACCCCCGTACAAGGTCACCAGGTTACTTTCAAAAGTGGAATTACGGTGTTCTGAGACAAATAAAGAATTGATCTGGGAAGCCCCGAGATGTTGATTCTGTACCTGATAATATTCCATATGGGCATTGGGGCCCAAATATACTTCGGTCGTATTGTTGATTAGAAAATCATGTTCCGAAAGCGTATGATCGCAAACCAACACAGTCGCTTTGGCATTTTTTCCCAGTACGATCAGGTTACGCTGGAATCCCATCAGATCGGCCTTTGCCCTTAAGAGATTGATAATCTGCAAAGGACGTTCTAAAACGACATCGTCAGGAATATAGACAAATACACCGTCCTGTGCAAATGCCGTATTCAGTGCCACTAAACTATCCCGGTGAGCGACAGGCGCATAGTGGTTATAATGTTTAGCAAACAGATCAGGATATTTCACACTCGCTTCCTGCAAACCACAGATAACCACTTCCTCCGGTATTTCAGCTGCCGGATTCCCATCGAACCACCAACCGTTCACAGTCAATACGGGAGTGGTAACCAAATCCGTAACAGCACAGCGGAAAGTTTCGTTTATATCCACCACTTGCCGGATATATTTCAAGACGACGTTATAATCTTTGTCGAATAACGGCAGCAGATTCAGATAAATATAATCTTCCTGTTTATTCGGGATTCCTCCCAAATCGACAAATTTACGGAATGCTTCCTCCCGGCAACCGTTCATTACCGCGCTGTTTCCTGCATCGAGCAGGGCCCGGCCTTCTTTGAACAAAGTTGCAAAATCGGTATTTATTTTTTCAAAATCGTTCATATCTGATATTTTAAATTTAAAATTTCTTAAAAAAACACGTGTTTCTGCCATTTATCAATAAAACACAAGGTGTTGCAGGCGTGCAACCCCTTGTGTTTTATTGATAATTCTTCTCATTTATTTTTTGATCAATATGCTTTTCTTTGAGGAGAATGCACCATATACTTTCTTACCTTTAACTGTACGATAAGCACGAACTTTGTAGTAATATTTTTTATTTTTCTTTAACTTTGTATTTGTGTAACTTACTTTTTTATTACCTTTTACTACCTTAACAAGCTTATATTTTCCGTTTTTCTTTGTTGCTCGATAAACTTGATATCCATCTGCATTCTTTACTTTCTTCCATGTAATACGCACCTTACGTTTTTTCAGATTTTGCAGATTGATCTTTGACACTTTCTTAAGAATATCTTTCACTGTTGTCGTTGATAATTTTTGTGTCGTTGTTGTATCCGATGGCTTTTGTTCAGTTGTTGCACTTGATGGTTTCTGTTCGGCTGTTGTATTTGATGGTTTTTTATCATCGTTTTTAGATACTGCTAATTCGTTTGAATATACAGTAAAACGGTATTGTTTTGTTCCATTTAATGTCGCATTTAAGACTTTCTTTATTCTGTATGTTCCCAGATTTGATACACTAAAGTTTCCTTTTAATTCTTCTGCCTGATCAGTTTCTGTATCTTCTTTAACTGTCTCCCATGTACCATCTGCATTCTTTTTCTGAACTTCTGTAATAATATCCCAGTCATATTTTTCATCCATAACTTCTGCGATATTTTTATCTTTCCATCCGTTCTGCTCCAGCATATCTTTATAATCTTCAACCGTTTCTATTTCTCTGGCTTTGTCACTTGCTGTCTTATCAAACCAGAATGCAAGATCTAATACACTTAAATCCTGGCTCCAACTAATCTTCTGACCGTTATCCTCCTTTAGTTCCAGATTCATCGCGTTCTTCTGTGGATAAAATTTATTGATTGCTGTGTCTGATTTTTTCATCACTGCCGGATCCACAACTTTGATATTATTTAACGTAAGATCAAGCTTGTGAAGTACTCCATCATAATCGTTTTCAAATGTTTCAGGAAATGCCTTCTCTGTAATATTGGAGATCTGATTATCATGGAAATCTACAGAATATAGTTTTTTATTCTTTGCAAATGTTCCATCTGGCACTTGAGCAATATAGTTCTTGTAGAAATTAACCTCCTCAAGATTTGACATCTTTGTAAAATCAATATTCGAAATGTCTTCTAATGCATTATTGAATGCACTGATCTTTCGTAATTTCTTTGTTGCTGCATTGATACAGTTTGGAAGTTTTACAAACTCGTTATTGGATAATTCAATAAAATTAATCGTATCTCCAGCATCATCTAAGAGATGATCTGGTAATGCATTTAATTCATTTCCTGAAATGGATAGCTGCTTTAGACTTGTATCTCCATCCAGTGCCCCAGCCTCTACAGACGTGATACTATTATTATCCAGTTCAAGATATACTAATTTATCCAATCCTGACAGTGTATCTTTCTTAATCTCCGTCAGATTATTTGCTCTTATATTGATCCAATTCAATTTTTTTGTATTTTTAAACGTATTTTCTGGAAGAGCTTTTATATGATTTGAATTCAAATCTACATACTCAAGATTTGTCATATTATCAAAAAATCCCTCTGGAATTTCTGTGATCTTATTTCCTGAAAGATCCAATTCTTTAATCTTATCTGATAAACCTTTTAACAGATCGATATTACTCAAATTCTTGTTTGATAAATCCAGACTTCCTTCGTCTCCATTAAATGCTGCTAATTCTTCCTGGGTAATTTCTCCATCATTGTTCGTATCAGCTCCTGCTTCGATCAATGCATCAACCAGGGTCTGGTTCGCATCTTTTTTATCATATCCTTTCCATCCTTTTTCCAAAGATGTGAATGTGATATCCGCTTTCATATATTTGTCATAGTTACCTTTATCAGATTCAGATCCCATAACGGATACTAAAGCTGCCGCTGTATGTATTTTGCTCAGATCTTTAATGCTCATTGTATATTCATATGCATCATAAGAACCATCACTATTTGCATCCCCATATGCTTCTTTTGTTGCTTTGGCAAACGTTCCATCTGTCTCTAATGTGAAGTCAAGTAAGTATTTCGCCATGGAGATATTTAACATGGATAATTTCATTTTTCCATCTTTTACTGTCAGTTTTGCTTTTCCTTCAAAATATCCACCTAAGGAAGAGGGTTCCTTGCTTCCTTGTTTTGTTGCTTTAAGTGTAACTGTATATACACCATCTTCTGTTGGATTTAATGTTGGATCTTCTTTTTTAAACGTGTCAATTGCTTCCCTTAATGCAGCAACTGCCTGATCGATCTGATCCTGAGTTGCAGATTCATTATTATATACATCTTCTGCTGTTTTGATCGCTTCCTGGAATGCATTCCATTTTTCATCAGATGCCGATTCTTTCGTATATGCTTTTGCTGCTGTGATCATATTATTTAACGCACTTTTATCGATTACTGCATCTCCTGATCCCAAATCTTTCTGTGAAACGAAAGTTACTGTTTTTGCTGTTTTGTCGACATTCACAATGATCTTTTTATCTTTGTAACCATTTGCTGAAACAATGATCGTATTTTCGCCATCTTTGATTGATCCCATATATATACAAAGTCCATCAGAATATGTCATTGAATAATAATTATCTTTTCCTTCTTCATCATAAACTGGATATTCCTTGTCGTTCACTACAACTTTATTGATCTTGCTGCAATAATCTGAAGAAGTAGATGCATATTTATCCATTTCGGTAAATTTAATATAATTTTCTGTTCCTGACCAGTTTTGTCCCCATTCTGCTTTTGTGAGCGCAACTCCTGTTTTTAATCCATTTTCTGTATCTGCTGCTTTTACCTGTACAATACCTGTTGGTAAGATTGCCGTCTGTGGAACTGCCATTGCTACTGCCATTGCTAGTGCTAGTGAATATGTTAGTACTCTTTTTCTCATCGTTTTCTCCTTTGTAGATTATTTTTTGAACTTAATTTTTTTGATCGTTGAAAATTTTCCATATACTTTTTTGCCAGATACTACTTTATAAGCACGTACTTTGTAATAATATGTTTTTCCTTTCTTCAGTTTTTTATTAACATAAATTACTTTTCCAGCTTTTTTCAATGTTGTGATCTTCTTAAATGATTTATTCTTCTTCGTTGATCTGTAAACTTCATAACCTGATACATTTTTCTGCTTTTTCCAACTTATTTTTACAGATCTCTTTGAAGATTTTTTTACTTTAAGCTTTACAACCCTTAACGGTTTTACTATTTGTGTTTCTTTCTTCTTTATTGTTGCTATTTGCGAAGTTGAAGTTGTTGCTGTTGTTTTATCTTCCTTCTTGTCTTCTTTCTTATTTTCAATTGTTACTTCATTGGATTTTGCTTCAAATAAGAAATTTCTCATAGAACTCATGTAACCATAAACATCTTTTACAACTCGATAGGTTCCATCTTCTGTAAATTTGAAAGAACCATCCATTTCATCTGCTTTTCCTTCATTGATCCTTTGATCGATCGTTACAAATCTTCCATTTGCATCTTTCTTTTGAATTTTGGTTACGATATCCCACTGATATGACAGATCTTTTAATGTCTTTGTAAAGTCACCTTCTGCATATCCTTGTTCTTTCAGATATTCTTTATATTCATCAACTGACTGAAGTTCTTTTTTCTTTGCATCGTTTGTTTCCTCATACCAGAACATCAAATCCAAAGCACTTAACTGCTGTGACCATTTCATCTCTTGATCACCGCTTTTCTCTAGTCTTAATTCCATTGCAGACTTCTGTGGATAAAATTTATTATATGACTGACTTTTATTGATCAGCTTTTTATCTACGATCTGCATGTTATTGAATTTAAGGTCTAGTTTTCTTAGACTAACTCCATTTGGAAGAATATCTGGTGATACAGAGGTCAAGTCATTATCAAACAGATCCAGACCATCAAGTTTTGTATTTTTCGCAAATGCCTTTTCTGGAATCTGTGTTATCTCATTATGCATAAGGTTTAATTCTGTCAATTCCGGAAGTTTTGAAAAATCAACTTTGCTGATATCTTTCATTCCATTATCCCATGCATGCAGTTCCGTCAATGAGGAACAATCCTCTACTGCTTTTGGAAGACTTTCCATATTATTTTCCTGTAAAAACAACATTTTTAATGACCCTGCCAATGGTTTGAGACTTCCATCTTCTAATGTTGTGAGATTATTTCCATATAAACTCAGCTGTTCTATTTTTTTCATACCTTCAAAGGCATTTTTATCTACTTTTGAAATCTTATTGTTTTCGAGTCCTAATATCGTCAGCTGATCTAGTCCTTTGAATGTTCCATCTTCTAATGTTGTAATCTCATTTCCATCCAATGCAATCCAGTTAAGTTTTGTGTTGCTCTTGAAGAATCCTTTTGGGATAGACGTAAGTTTACTATTTTCCATATAGAAATTTTCTAATTGTGGCATCATCATCAACAGATCTGATGGAAGCTCAGTTATGTTATTATAAGAAAGATCAAGGGTTGTCACAGACTCCGGAAGATACTTGAGCAATTCCAATCCTTCATTACTTAAATTGCAATTCTGTAATTCCATCTTGTCACCTTTGTATTGCTGAATTTCTTCTTTTGTGACAGTTCCATCATTATTCTTATCCAGTCCATAATCAATCAACGCCTGATTCAGTGCTTCTTTTCCTGTTGGTTTTTGATCTTGATCTTTAATGGCCTCAAAGCCTGTCCATCCTCTCTCGATCGACATATCTTCTATATCCGCTTTTGTATATTTTTCATAATTTCCTATATTGTCTCTGCTTCCTCCCATAGGTTCTGCCAATACTGCGATTTTTGCGATGTCTGACAATTTGTTGATCTGAATCTTATACTCATACATATTATAAGTTCCCGCAGAATTTTTTTCTCCTACTGGAGTTTTTTCTGATATCTTATAATTTCCTTCTGAATCTCCAAGTGTGATATCGTACATCATATCTGCATATGTTGTACTGAGGATCGTCACCCATGTCTTTCCATCCTGAACAGTAACCTTAATCTTTGGATCAATAAAGCCGCTTAACATTGATTCCTCAGATGTTCCTTCTTTGTTGATCGTCATTGATAATGTATAAGCTCCATTCTCCGTCGGATCTTCCAGGATCATCTTTGCCTTTGCTTTTTTTTGTAAATGAATTCCTTTTGCAGCAACATTTTGTAATGTTGCTGGATTACTCGTTGCCAGAAGGATTGCTGAAAATGCAACTGCCAATCCTCTATATAACTTCTTTCTTCTCATTTCTTTTCCTTCCTGTTATTTGGTTTTTAATGTTTTCTTTATACTCCAATTTCCATAAATCTTTTTGTGATCGTTTGTTTTATATGCTCTGATCTGAATATAATATCGTTTCTTTGATTTTAATTTTTTGATCGTTTTACTTGCCGTTTTGGCATTTACTTTGATCCGTTTCGCCTTTTTCATATTGGCTTTTGTTGCATATCGTATTTCATATCCTGATACTTTGGATTGTTTTTTCCATGTTAATCTGATCTGTTTTTTTCCTGCTTTTAGTTTTTTTACAACGACTCTTGGCACGGCTATTTTTGTGTTCGTTGTTGAAGTATTTTGAATCACTGTTGTTGTGTCTGGTGTTGTTGCATTTTGCATTGCTGTTGTTGTATTTTCAACATTGTTTTTTATATCAGGATCTGATTTCTTATCTTCTTCTACCGTGATCACAATCGCATCACTGATATCTCTGTTAAAGTTGTTTGTTCCTGTTGCCACTGCGTATACTCTTGCTGTTCCAGGTCCAAGAATCGTCACTTCTCCATCCTTGCTTACCTTTACAACATCATTTTCATTTGCAATAAATTCAACTTTCCCATCTCCTGGTGCTTCAACATATGCTTCTAACTTAAAGTTTTTGTCTGAAACATATTTCTTATATGAGGTAACTGGAACTTTGATCTTTTGATAACCTTTATCAATCTTGATCGTTACTTTTTCTTCTGTTTCTTTATACTCTTTTGTCTCGGATGCTTTGATCACGATATTACATTTTCCACGTCCAACGATCGTTACTTTTCCATCTTTAACCGTAGCAATTTTCTCATTTGTTGTTTCATACGTGAGATTTCCGTTTCCTCTTGTTATTTTTGCGTCAATTGTAAATGATTTTCCTGAATCATTCATTGTTTTATTTATTTGTGCCGGGGCTGAGATTGCCTGGTATTCTTTTCCGTCTTTAGATTCTGCTGCTTCATTTGTGTTATATTTTTCCAAATGTACATATCCATATCCAAACTCTGTATCCTTTCCAGATTCCCCAAGATCTACTGCATTATCTTTAAACGCCGCATATACATCCCTTTGATTATAATCTGGATGTTTCATTTTGACATAAGCTGCTGCCGCTGCCATATGGGGTGTTGCCATAGAAGTCCCGCTTATCGTATTGGTTGATTCTTCTCCATTGATCCATGCACTATAGATATTTCTTCCTGGTGCAACAAAATCAAGTAGTTCTCCATTATTGGCAAAATCTGAACGAATCAGGTTACCTTTTGCATCTGGCTCAAATGATCCAACTGCGATCGTCCATGGACTGCTCGCTGGATAACTTTTAGAAGTATCTGTGTATTCATTTCCTGACGCAGCACATACTGTTGTATTTGCTTTAAATGCCCTTGCAAACGCTTCATCCATTAGAGTTATCTGATCATTTTCAAATCCTGACATTATTTCAAATCCAAGACTCATATTAATAATATCTGCTTTATGTTCTACTGCATAATCCACCGCATTTGTGATCGTTGCATAGGATGCTGTACCAAGAGCACTAAATACTCGAATTGCCATGACTTGTACTTCTTCTGGTGTTGCCTGCGTAATGATCCCTGCGACATGACTTCCATGTCCTTGTTTTGTATCACTATATGCTGGCTTCGTTTTATCATCTTCATTTCCTTCATCCAACGCAAGATTTATACTGTTTTCTCGATCTAGCCTGTTCTTAAACCATTGATGATCCACATTAATTCCACTGTCGATCACGGCAACTTTGGCACTTTTATTTTTCCAACTGTCTTTTTCTTCCTTAAGTTGATCCATTCCCATTTTTTTAATTCCATCGTATGCCGCCACTTCATCTGATCCATTATCTTTTGCTGCTTCTTTTAGTGTGATTGGTATATCTTGAAATATTGTTGTTCCTGGAAGATCCTTTTTTAACTTCTCACATGCATTCTTTGCCTCTTCTGCAGAGTCATAAAACAAAATCTGGTAATTTCCCACTGTGTAGTAGTACACACTGTTAGCACCATAAGTATTTTCAATCTCATCTCTTGTTTTTACGATCAATTTTTGTTTAATCGTTTCATTGACCTGAGATTGAGTTATTTTTCCTTTCATTCTGGCTGTATTATTATTTGCTTTTTCTCTCATAACTGCAGCCATCTGTTCTGGCGTATTTACTTGTTTTGCATTATTATTTGTCTGTGATGCTTTTATGTTTTTTCCAAATGGAATAATTGAAAATACCAAAATCGCGCAGATTAATAATGCTAAAAAACGATTTTTCATAAGTTTCTCTTTTCCTCCCTTGTTGTAATCAATTTATAATATTTTTAAAGTTAGTTTTGACTAATATTTACCATAACTATTATTTTCATGTCAATCACAACAAATTTTTCAAAGAGAACAAAAAAAGAAAGTGAAAAATTCACAAAATTTTCACTTTCTTGATATTTACGTTCTTTTTTTAATTTTTCTGAAGTTGCATTGATGCAACAAAATTATTGTTAATAAGAGTTTTTCTCATTTTATTTTTTTGATACAGACAAAAAATCTGAATTTTTATCTGTTATTTTTCCATTGTAGATAAAAAAGAAAAAGAACCCAAGATCGCACTCTTAGATTCTTTTTCTTTTTGTTAGCTATTATTTTACACTCACCGAAGGTTCATGTTCTGTTTTATTTTTACCATATTGTATTCTTATGTTCAACCAAAAGATGTTTTACTATTTCTCTTTAAAAATGACAATATCTTTCCGATACATCATATTCATTTCGTCCATCTTGTTGCATCACTGCAACATATGGTCAGTAATTGATAATGATTCTCAATTGCTTTCTTGCTTCATTCCTAGGTGTTGATGTAAAGCAGCTTTCAGCCTTATTATTCCTTATTATTCCATTTATATCCATTCCACAGATTCTATTCTATTAGTAGCTACATTTTCATCATCATTTATTATATAATTTTGTTATGAATAATATAGAAAGGACTCTATCATATGAACTCTGAAAATTATGGTACTCATATCAAACATATCCGTCAAAAAATGGGTTTAACACAAAATCAAGTTGCTGAAGCTCTTGGTGTAACGCCTGGTTATATCAGCAATGTAGAAAATAACCGTACTGCTATGTCTCTGCGTATTTTAACATATTATGCGAAGCTTTGTGGCTGCTCTCTGGATTCTCTTGTCGGTACGCTTGATCCGGAGTATTCAGAAACTGCGCTTGATCGTGAACTTTATAATGCGATCATGCAGCTTGATGTGGATACGAAAGAAAAACTGTTAAAAACTATAGAATTATGGGAATTTTAATTTTTTATT
>OGPX01001672.1_pt1 | contig 14285 bp, 8 predicted proteins | sample 1553101 | NCBI WGS metagenome assembly OGPX01 (sample SAMEA2579964, study PRJEB22360) | human gut metagenome | biome: human gut; feature: human-associated habitat; material: faeces | place: Denmark | collected 2008/2010
GGATATACTCCCCGGCACCCGGCACGAAACGCTGCGAGTCGGTATCTTCGATACGAAGAATCATCGTACCGCCGTGCCGACGCGCGAACAGGTAGTTATAAAGCGCCGTACGTACGCCGCCGATATGCAGAGGCCCCGTAGGGCTGGGTGCGAAGCGCACCCGGACAGGTCTTTCCATATTTCGTTACTCTTTGTTGATTTCCTTTTTATCGTCATGTTCGGATTCGGCCGTCTTGCGACCGGCCGCATCCTGCGCCGCTGCACCCCCTCGGGCAGGTTTGCACAAAGTCGGCGCCACGGCCCACAGCGCACACATCACCCACACTACGAAGGCACCCGATACCACACGCCAGACCGCATCGTCCCTCAAAGCGACCGCTGCGAGAAGCAGGACGAAAAATACCCGTTCCGTCCATCGGGAGGTAAGCGCCCGGGCGATTTTTGCACGATTTCCCATACCGTTTACTTAATGCGGTATTCGACCCGCATGGTGATACGGGCTTTTTTCTGCCGGCTCGAGGTGTTGAACGATCCTCCGGCCGAGAACTCCTCGTTGGTATTGGCGCCCGTGATCTGGAACACGCCCATACGGGCCGAAGCCACTCCGCCGAGCTTCGCTCCGGCATTGACCGCAATTTTCTCGGCACGGACACGGGCATCGGCCGAGGCTTTCTCGATGAGCGACAACTTCACGTCGTCGAGCTTCGTATAGTAATAATCGGGCTGCATAGCCTCGATCGAAACGCCCTGGGCGATCAGCGAAGAGATTTCACGCGAAACATTCTCGACGGCATCGACACTCTTCGACTCGACGGTGAAACCCTGCGAAAGCCGGTAACCGGTAAATCGCTGTCCGGCCCAACTGCCATTGGCCGAATAGACCGGCTCGTACTGCTTGGTGACGTTCACGAACTGGAAGACCACGGCTTCGGCAGCGATCCCTTTCGAGAGGAGGTAGTCATACACCTTCTTCTTGCTGGATTCGATCTGCGCGTATCCCGCTTCGACGTTCTGCGCCTCGGCGGTGATGAAACCGTTCCAGACGATCAGGTCGGACGAGAACTCGGTTTCGCCGAGGCCCGTCACCACGATCGTCTCCTGCGCGTGGTATTTATATGTGTACGCCCTTGCGAGCAACCAGGCGCTGACGACGATCGCCGCACCGATGATGAGGTACTTCCAATACGCTTTCATAACCGTAATATTTTAAGAATTATACTTGCTAACCCGCCGCAATTCATCGACCGCTTCCGGCCCGGCGTTTTCAACAGGACGCAATCACCGCATCCGGCAGCGCCCCGCCCGCTACCGTAAACGGCAGCGCAGCACTACACATTGAACAGGAAGTGCATGATGTCGCCGTCCTGCACCACGTACTCCTTACCCTCAACCCCGATCTTGCCCTGGTCGCGGCAGGCCTTTTCGGAACCCAGCGCCACATAGTCGTCGTACTTGATGACTTCGGCACGGATGAAGCCCCGCTCGAAATCGGTGTGGATGATGCCGGCGGTCTGGGGCGCCTTCATTCCCCGGCGGAAAGTCCAGGCGCGGCTCTCGTCGGCACCGGTCGTGAAGAACGTCTGCAAATCCAGCAATTTATAGGCCGCTTTAATCAGACGCGCCACGCCCGACTCCTTCAGGCCGATCTCTTCGAGGAACATCTGGCGCTCCTCGTACTCGTCCAGCTCGGCGATGTCGGCCTCGGTAGCTGCGGCGACGATCAGCATCTCGGCCCGCTCGTCGGCAATGGCGGCCTCGACGGCCCGGGTATGTTCGTTGCCCGTCACGGCGCTCTTCTCATCAACGTTGCAGACGTAGAGCACCGGTTTGTCGGTCAGCAGGTTCAGGTCGGCGACCAGCTTGCGGTCCTCTTTCTCGAGCTCCACGGTCCGGGCGCTCAAACCCTGCTCCAGGACGGCCTTGTACTGCAACAGGATCTCCACGGCACGTTTGGCCTGCTTGTCCCCGCCCACGACAGCCTGCTTCTGGGTCTTGGCAAGGCGGTTCTCGATGGTTTCGAGGTCCTTGAGCTGCAACTCGGTATCGATGATACCCTTGTCGCGCACAGGGTCGATCGAACCATCGACATGGGTAATGTTATCGTTCTCGAAACAACGGAGCACATGAATAATGGCGTTCGTGTTGCGGATGTTGGCCAGAAACTTGTTGCCCAGCCCCTCGCCTTTCGAGGCACCTTTCACCAGTCCGGCGATATCGACGATCTCGATAGTGGTGGGAACCACCCGCTTGGGGTTGTCGATCTCCGCGAGGCGGATCAGCCGCCGGTCGGGGACCGTGATCACGCCCACATTGGGCTCGATGGTGCAGAAAGGAAAGTTTGCCGCCTGTGCCTTTGCATTGGACAGACAGTTGAAAAGGGTCGATTTACCCACGTTCGGCAAGCCGACGATGCCGCATTGTAACGCCATTTATTCGTTTCGTTTATGTTGCTGTCAGACAAATTGCGCTTATCGTGAAACAAGCCCACAAAGATACGAATTTCTTTTCAATAATCGGAGACGCTCGCGGGTAAAAGCGGAAAGGGGGATGGTTTCCGGCTCTGGGCGCGGAAAAAAGCGCTTCTGTCCGTTCCGTTTATCCCTTGGCAAATAAAACCTCTTCGCCAGTTGGCGAAGAGGTTTTATTTGCCGGCAGCAAGGCTGGCTATTCGGCCAGCGACCATTCGATCACGACCGGGAAGTGGTCCGAGGGGTATTTCCGGTTGTAACTGTTGTTGACGATGCGCCACGAAACGACCTTCGTGTCCTTCGGCGTGACGAAGACGTGGTCGATGCGCGACGCGGCGGCGGGAGGCGTCGAGATGTATTTGTAGCCGTTGTAGGTGGGCCAGTCTCCGTTGGTCTTGGACGGACAGCGGACGTAGCTGTCGGCAAGGATGCCTGATCCGGCGATCGTTTTGTAGGCTTCGGTGTTTTGGTTCGAATTGAAGTCACCCGTGCAAAAGGCCGGTTTGCCGCCTGCGATCTCCCGGACCTTGGCCACCAGCAGTTTGGCGCTCTCGGCGCGGGCCGTGGTCCCTATGTGGTCGAAGTGCGAATTGAAATGGTAGAATTCCCGTCCGTTCGCGCGGATGCGGAAATGCACCCAGTTGCACATGCGGGGCGAATAGGAGTCCCAGCCTTTGGACCCGGGGGCGGAAGGCGTTTCGGAGTACCAGAACGATCCCATATCCAATACTTCGAATTTGTCCTTGCGGTAGAAAACGGGGTTGTAGTGGCGTCGTTGGGCCGTTTTGTCACCGATGACGTTTTCTCCGACCCAGGTGTATCCGTCGAGGAACGGCTCGATGTCCTTGATCTGGGTCAGATAAGGCTCCTGCGCTCCGAAGATGTCGAACTTCTCGCTCTGGAGTAGTTGGCGAAGCAAATCCCGGCGGGTCGTCCATTTGTTGTCTTGATCGGAAGAGTTGTCGTACTGGATGTTGTAGGTGGCGACGCGAATCGGATCGAGCCACTCTTTTCCAGGTGCAGGGGCGGGTGCGGGATCGTCGTTTCCCGAACTGCACAGCGAGAAGAGCGGCAGGCAGAGCAGGAACAGACTGAAATACGGTTTTCGTATCATTTTTCCGAAAGAGATTGGTTTCGAATTTAAGACGAACTGTTTCCGGTTTTGTCCCCGGGGGGGGCGAAAATTTGCTATTTCGCATTTTTTATTCGATTTTTACCGCTTGCAGGGGGACAAACCGGACGGTTTTCCGTTATATCGAATGACCGACCAAACCAATGAACCGAATGTTTCGGCAACGCAAGTACGACACCCGACGAATCGACCGGCAGTATGCCGAAGAGACCGACGTATATGTTATGTTGTATAACAGTTACGCCGATGCGCTCTATGCCTACGGCATGGGGTTCGGTTTCGACAACGAAACGGTCAAGGATGTCATCCACGACATATTCCTCGACATTATGACCCGCCAGGTCGACCTGGGCCGCATCGTCAACATCAAGGCCTACCTTTTCCGGATCGTTCACAACCGCCTGGTCGATCTGCACCGTTCGCGGGTGGACAAATGCGACCTTTCGGACCGGGAGCCGGGATTGCGGGTGTCGCTGACCTCGCTCGACGCGATGATCGAATCGGAGCACGTGCTGCGCATCCGCCAAACGATCGAGTCGCTGCTCAACCAGCTCTCGCCCAAGCAGCGCGAGGCGCTGCTGCTGCGCTTCGTCTACGAGATGGAGTATGACGACATCGCCGTCATACTCGACGCCACGCCCCACGCCGTCCGCAAGTTCGTGTCGAAGGGGCTGGGCAAACTTCGGAAGGGCAGGGAGTGCGGCAAAACGATGAAAATAGCCACTTGACACGGCGGACGCTGTTTTTTGCGGTTCGAGGGGGACAAAACGGCGGATTCGCCGTCATAGGGGAGAGCGCGGCGCCGCAGCCGCAGCATGCAGTTTGAAGATTACGTTGGAATCAATGATAAAACCGGACGATATTAAGAAGCACACGGCGGAGTTCTTCACCTCCGACCCGGACTTCGTTTTGTGGTGTCTCGATCCCGAGCGGGCGCAGGACGGCTATTGGTGCGGTTACACCGAACGCCATCCGCAGGACCTGGTCGAATTCGAGCGCGCCGTGAGCCTGGTGCGCCGTGTGGGCAAGACCCATCCCGCGCTGCCGTCCGTGGAGAAACAGTTGCTGCTCGACCGCATCCTCACCGACCATTACACCCGGCGCCGTTTTGCAGCCCCTCCCCGCCGCCGCAACCGGACGGCGCTCTTCGCCGCCGCTTCCCTGCTGGTCGCCGGCGTCGTGGCGGCCCTGTTCTGGAGTGCGGATTTCACGGGTTCCGGGCTGCCTTCGGCCGAGGCCTATGAAAACATCACGCTCGTGACCCGCGAAGGCAGCCGCGAGGTGTACGACGACATCGCCCGTATCAGCCTTACGCCCAAGGGCGAAATCCTGATCGACGGCAAGGAGAACGAAGGGGCGGAGACCGATCGCAGGACGCCCCGGCAGGAGGTGCGCGTGCATACGAGTGAGTTGGTGGTCCCCAAGGGCAAGCGCGCACATCTGCAACTCTCCGACGGGACGCGGGTGTGGATCAATTCGGCGTCGGTGCTCCGTTTCCCGTCGGCGTTCGGGGACACGCGCGACGTCTTCGTCGAGGGCGAAGCCTATTTCGAGGTGGCGAAGGATGCGAACCGTCCCTTCATCGTGCACACCGACCATTTTGCGACCCGCGTGCTGGGCACGTCGTTCGACGTGACGACCGCGCCCCGGGCCGACGGTTCGTCGGCCGTGGTGCTGGTCGAAGGCTCCGTGGCCATCGACGTGGCCAACGGCGAATCGGTGACGCTGAATCCTTCGGAACGCTTCTCGATGAAGGACGGCAGCTATTCGGTCTACGAGGTCGATCCCTATAAATACATCAGTTGGAAGGACGGACTGTTGTTCTTCACCTCGAACACGCTGTTCGAAGTCCTGCAAAAGGTGGCTGCGTTCTACAAGATCGAAATAACCTGCTCCGGGGAGATCGGGAGCCGGAAGTGTACCGGCAAGCTGATCCTGTTCGACGACCTGGACGGCACGCTCGACGTGCTCTCCGACATTTTCCGGATCGCCTACGTCCGGGGGCCCGACGGCTCGGTGGCGGTGAGGCCTGCCCCCGACGATTGCGCCGACGCCGTATATCGCTGACAACCAATTCCAGTCTTAAATACTAACCTTAATACTGTTACTTATGAAGAAACTTTTCTTTGTGAGGAGTGGCTCGACATGCCGTATGCTGCGGATTCTTGCGGCGGTGATGCTGTTGCTTCCGGTGAATCTCCAGCCCGTCCGGGCCTCCCGGCAGGACGCCGGGGCCAAATCGTCGCTGACCGTGAAGATGAAGGACGCAACGCTGTCGAGCGTCTTTGCCGAGGTCGAGCGGACCAGCCGCTACGCCTTCATTTACACCGACGACGTGCGGCCGCTGCTCGACCGCCGGGTTTCGGTTTCGGTCAGGTCTGCGACCATCGACGAACTGCTGTCCGCGGTCCTCAAGGGAACGGAGCTGACCGGACGGGTGCGCGAAAGCCAGGTGATCATCTCGAAAGCGCCCGCTCGGAAAAACGCCGCCGTCACCCCCCCCCTCCCGGCTGCGAATTCCGGTAGGGAAATCGTCTTGCAGGGGACGGTGATCTCTTCGGCCGACAACAAGCCCATCGTCGGTGTTTCGGTCTATGTCGAGGGGACGACCGTCGGCGCCACCTCGGACATCAACGGCAACTACACCCTCAAGGTGCCGGCGGGAACGAAACACGTCACCTTCGCTTTTCTGGGCTACGACACCAAGAAGATCGCCGTCGCCGATGTCGAACTGTTCAAGCTCGTGACGCTGATCGAGGCGTCGAACGTCATGGACGACGTGGTGGTCGTGGCCTTCGGCACGCAGAAGAAGGAGAGTTTGGTGGGAGCCGTGCAGGTCGTGCGTCCCAGTACGCTCAAGGTGACGTCGAGCAACCTCTCGACCTCGTTCGCGGGCAAGATCGCCGGCGTCATCTCGACCCAGTCGTCGGGCGAACCCGGCGCCGACGGTGCGAATTTCTGGATTCGCGGCATCTCGACCTTCGGGGCCAACAAATCGCCGCTGCTGATTCTCGACGGCGTGGAGATCGTCTCGGAGATGCTCAACAACATTCCGCCCGAGGCGATCGAGTCGTTTTCGATCCTGCGCGACGCCACGGCCACGGCGCTCTACGGTTCGCGCGGCGCCAACGGCGTAATGATCATTACCACCAAAAACGGCCGCCAGTCGGAGAAGATGGCGATCAACGTTCGTCTCGAGTCGGGCATTTCGATGCCGACGCGCGTGCAGGACATCGCCGACGGCGTGACTTACATGGAGAACTACAACGAGGCGCTGCGCACCCGCACCCCGGCGGGCGAAACTTATGTGCAGCACTTTTCGGACGAGAAGATCACGGGCACGCGCAACCGGCTCAATCCCTACGTCTATCCCGACAATGACTGGTATTCGATGCTTTTCAAGGATTTTACGGTCAACGAGAACATGAATCTCAATGTGCGGGGCGGCGGCAAGGTGGTCGACTATTTCCTCAATGCTTCGATCTTCAACGAAAACGGTATCCTGAAGAAGCCCGCGGAGTCGAAATTCAACACCAACATCAATTCGCAGAAATACCTTTTCCAGGCCAACGTCGGCGCGCAGCTCACCCGAACGACCCGCGTGAGTCTGAAGATGAACACGCAACTGCTTTTCTGGCACCGTCCCGTCGAAGAGGTGAAAGACCTGTTCTACTATACGATGCGCGCCAATCCGGTCGCTTTCCCGGCCATCTATCCCAAAGGCTCCGTGGAGGATCTCGACGACCCGATTTTCGGAAATGCCCCTTCGTGGGACGGTGGTTCTACGGACATCAATCCTTATGCCCTGTTGAGCCGCGGATACGGACAGCGCCATACGCAGTACATCACCACGACCTTCTCGGTGGACCAGGACCTCGATTTCGTCACCAAGGGACTGAAGGTTCGGGGCATGGTCTCGTTCTACAACAAGACCTATGCGGCGACTTACCGTTCTTTTTCTCCCTATTATTACGAAATGACCGACTATACCGACAACGGCGACGGGACTTTCGACTACAACCTGCAAAGCATCGGCACGCCCGGATCGTCCTATCTGGGAACCTCCACGGGGCGGAACGGTTACCGTGAGATCTCGTTGCAGGGGCAGATCGAATATTCGCGCACGTTCGGCAAACACGACGTCAACGCCCTGTTCGTCTACCACCAGAAGGAGAAGGTCGACAATCAGCCCGCCAATGATGAGTACAAGGTGCTTCCTTACCGCGAGCAGGGTCTCGCCGGACGTTTTACCTATGGGTACGACAGTCGCTACCTGATGGAGTTCAACTTCGGCTACAACGGCTCGGAGAACTTCATATCGGGTCGTCGTTTCGGGTTTTTTCCCTCGATCGCCGGAGCGTGGGTCGTGTCGGGCGAACCGTTCTGGGAAGGTATCCGCAGCAAGGTGAACCTGCTGAAAATCCGTGCTTCGTACGGTCTTTCGGGCAACGACTATCTGGCCGACAGCAGCAACAATATCGTCCGTTTCCCCTATCTCACGACGGTCAACATGAACAAGGCGCTCTACGTGTGGTTTTCGCCCAACTTCGTCAAGCAGACCGGACACGAGATCAAGACCGTGGGCAATCCCCTGGCCACGTGGGAGGAGAGCACCAAACTTAACGTAGGACTTGAACTGGGACTGTTCGACGCCCTGACGCTGAACGTCGACGTTTACAAGGAAAATCGTACCGGCATCTTCATGCAGCGGCGTTCGCTGCCCTCGACGATGGGCCTTTCGGGCGTCACGCCCTACGGCAATCTGGGTGAGGTGGAGAACCGCGGCGTCGATGTTTCGCTCGAATACAACAAGGCGTTCAACAAGGACCTGCTGGTCTCCGTGCGCGGAACGTTCACCTATGCGCACAACGAGGTGAAGGCCCGCGACGAGGCGAAATACCTGCCCAACAAATACAACTCCGTGCTGGGCAAACCCGTCAATTCGGTTTACGGACTGGTCGCCGACGGCCTTTTCGCCTCGCAGGAGGAGATCGACAACTCGCCCCGGCAGACCTTCATGCCCGATTATCTGCCTGGCGACATCAAATACCGCGACCTGAACGGCGACGGCGTGATCGACGCCAACGACCGCACGTCGCTGGGTTATCCCACCGTGCCCGAGATCTTGTACGGCTTCGGCGCCTCGGTCAACTACAAACGCTGGGACTTCTCGTTCTTCTTCCAGGGCACGGCGCGCGTCTCGCTGCGCATGTACGACATGCACCCGTTCCGCGACAATCAGTATTCGGGCTTCAACATGACGCAGTACGTTGCCGACGACCACTGGTCGGAAGCCGATCCCAATCCCAATGCCGCCTATCCGCGCCTGGATTACCGCTACAACGCCAACAACACGCAGACCTCGTCGTTCTGGATCAAGAACGGCAGCTACCTGCGCCTGAAGAGCGTCGAACTGGGTTTCACGTACAAAAGCCTGCGCGCCTATCTGGCCGGCACGAATCTGTTCATCATTTCGCCCTTCAAATACTGGGACCCCGAAATGGGAAGCGGCAACGGCTTGAAATACCCGTTGCAGCGCGTGGTGAAACTCGGCCTTCAGTATAACTTCTAAAATTCGAGCGACATGAAAAAAATCATATCCATTTTGCTGTTTGCGTGCGCCGGAGCGCTTGCCGCGTGCGATTTCCTCGACGTGGTTCCCGAGGGGCAGGCGACGCAGGAGGACATCTTCAAAACCTCCAAGGAGGCCCGCAAGTACCTCAATACGCTCTACACCTACGCCCCCAACATCGCGGCCTACCGCTACATGCCCGACTTCTGCGCCGGCGACGACATTATCACCGCCACCAACGGCCAGACCCGTTATTTCCCCTACAAGAGCATGCTCTACAACGAGGAGAACGCCAGCCAGACCTACTACGGTCTGTGGGACGCGACGACCTCTTCCCCGTCCGGGCGCACGAACTACGACATGTACAAGGGCATCCGCTACTGTTACATTATGATCGACAATATCGACGCAGTCCCGGGCATCTCGCCGTCCGTGGCCGACGAGTTCAAGGGCGAAGCCTATTTTCTGATCGCCTATTACCACTGGGTGCTGCTGACTCACTACGGCCCGGTCATCCTCGTCAGGGGGCAGCTGGACATGGGGCTTCCCGAGGAGCAGGTCTATGTGGCCCGCAGTCCGTTCGACGAATGCGTGACGTTCATCGCCGAGACCTACGACCGCGCGGCCGATTTGCTGCACGGGTATCCGACGCGTCCCGATGCCGACCTGGGGCGCGCCACCTCGGTGGCGGCCAAGGCGATGAAGGCCCGGCTGCTGCTCTATGCCGCCAGTCCGCTCTGCAACGGCAACACGGAGTTCTACGCGCGTTTCCGCAACAACGACGGCACGCCGCTGATGAGCCAGACCTACAATCCCGAAAAGTGGAAGTGGGCGCTCGACGCCTGCCAGGAAGCGATCACGCTGGCCGAGGACAACGGGCACAGACTCTACGAAAGCCCGAACGCGACTGCGGCTGCAACCGCTGCCGAGCGCGGCGAGATCAACTACCACGACTGCTTCGTCGAACCGCTCTGGAACACGACCGAGTACCTTTGGGCAATGGGCGACCAGACCGGCATCGCGCACTTGCAGCGTTACGGAGGCGCGCGCCTGAAGCTGCCGTACAGTACCGACGGCTTCTGCATCAACATCGTTCCGACGTTCGAGTGCGTGGAGATGTACTACACGCACAACGGTCTGCCGTGGGACCGAGACCCCGAGACCATGCATATCGACCCCTATGCCTATAATGCCGAAAAGGAGACTGCCAACCTTCATGTCTACAAGGAGCCGCGCTTCTATGCGTCGGTGGGCTACGACCGCGGCAAGTACGCCATCAACGGCGAGGAGTTCATTCTCAAATGCCGCGCCGGCGAGATGCAGGGCAGCGTGCTCGACGCCTCGAAGGAGTACCAGAGCTGTACGGGCTACATTCTCAAGAAGTGGATTCACCGCCAGTCGGCCTTCAACTACGACACCAAGTCGTGGACCTACCGCAAGTACGCCTATCCTTACATCCGCCTTGCGGAACTCTATTTGAGCTATGCCGAGGCCGATTTCGAATACAACGGGTCGTTGAGCGACGCGAGTCTCAATTACCTGAATCTGGTCCGCCGCCGCTCGGGGCTGCCCGATTTCAAGGATTCGTGGGCCTTGGCCGGGGGCATTCCCACCGGCGACGAACTGCGCGAGGTGCTGCACCGGGAGCGTTCGATCGAACTGCTGATGGAGGGCATGCGCTACCACGACCTGCGCCGTTGGAAAGAGGCGGGGGAAGCGATGTCCCGGCGTCCCAAGGCGTGGAACCTCGACGGCAGGACGGCGGCCGATTTTTACCGGGGCTCCACGATGAAGGAGAGCGGCGTCCGCACGTTCGAATCCCCCAAGACCTACTGGATGGCCATTCCGTTGAGCGAAATCAATATCAACTACAACCTCGTGCAGAATCCCGGTTACTAACCTTAATAATCCGATTGCGATGAAGAATCTTGCGATATGCCTCCTGCTTCTGCTGGGAGCCGTAGGGTGCGGCGACGATTACGTCGTCTACGAGACGGTGGACACTATGGTCTGCATCCCGAAGAACGATTTCCAGGTCCTCGAATACGATGCCGCTTCGGGCCAGGCGTGCGTTTACGATCTCTATCTTTACAAGGGCGGTTACAATGACGACGGAATCACCGTGAAACTGGTGGTCGACCCCTCCGTGCTCGATGTCTATAACGTGGAAAGCGGACTCGAACTGAAGGTGATGCCCGACAGGTATTTCGCCTTCGACCCCGAAGTGCGCTTGTCGGGGGACAGGGTCATGGACCGCGCCGAAATCCGCTTCGATGCCGCTTCGATGCTTGCCGACGGCATTGATTCCTCCTATGTGCTGCCGCTTTCCGTCAGGGCCGATGATCAGGGCAAGGTGCGTCCCGAAAAGAACAGCGTAATCATCCGGGTCGTGATGAAATAACCGTGATGCGGAGGAGGTCCGGCCTCCTCCGCATCCTCAATGCAAAAAAATATGTCAAAATTCTACATGCGGCTTCTGTCGGTGTGCCTCGCCGCCCTTGTCCTGGCGGCCTGCTCCTCCTCGGAGGGCGGCGGTGACGACGGCCCGACCGCCGGACAGATCCCCGATAAGGCCGGAATGACGGTGAAGGGAATCGTGAAGGACAGCGCCGGCAATGGCATTGCCGGGGTGGTGGTGAGCGACGGCCTGGAGGTGACGGCGACCGACGAACGGGGGATTTACTATCTGGCCTCCGACCTCGCGCGGCGCAATTTCGTCTTTGTCTCCGTGCCTGCCGACTGCGAGATTCCCGCCACGCAGGGCTGTCCGCGGTTCTACCGCAAAATCGACCGCAAACAGGCCGTCAACCGGGCCGATTTTACGCTGACACGACGCAAGACTCCGTCCGACCGCCATTCGCTGATCGTTATGGCCGACATTCAGCTGGCTGCCGATAACACGTCGGTGGATTCCTATCTCGGTCATGTCGTTCCCGATGTGCTGAAAACCGTGCAGGGGCTTCCGACGGAGGTTTACGGAGTCAGCCTGGGCGACCTGGTCTGGAACGATATGTCGCTTTTCCCGAAGTACCGTCAGGGGCTGGAGACGCTTGGCTTCACGACCTTCAGCCTGCCGGGCAACCACGATCACGATCCGGCCGAGTTGACCGATTCGCTCGCCTTGCAGAGCTACGAACGCTATTTCGGTCCGGCGAACTACTCGGTGAACATCGGGAAAATCCATTATCTGTTCCTCGACAACATCCTTTTCGACCATGCGCCGACCGCCGAAGAGGAGTATACGATCGGTCTTACGGACGAAATTTGCCGTTGGATCGAAGCCGATTTGCGCTACGTTCCGGCGGGCAGCACGCTCGTCGTCTCGTCCCATTGCCCGATTCTCTATCACACGAAGAACACCGCAGCGCGCAACCACCGCAATTTCCAGCGTTTCCTCGATGCGATAAGCCCCTATAAGGTCCATGCCTTCGGGGGGCACAAGCACTACCATGACATTTACCGTTACGACGACGGACGCAAGGTCATGCACTGCATCGCCCGCACGCCGGGCGACCTGTTCATCAACGGCGACGTCAACTGCGACGGCACGCCGCGCGGCTATGCCGTGGTCGAGGTCGATGGCGAACGGCTCTCGTGGTATTACAAGCCGGCGGGCGGGAAGCGCGATATGCAGATGCGCCTCTATGCACCCGGACGCACCAATTCGGCCTGTGTCTATGCCAATGTCTGGGGTTATGACACGGCCTGGAGCGCCGTGGAGTGGATTCCCGCTTCGGGCGGGCAGGCGGTGGCGATGGAGCGGACGCAGCGCACCGATCCCTATTACGAGGAGGTGCTGGCGACGGGTGTGCGCGGAGGGACGCCGACCAATACGTGGCATATGTTCCGGGTCGATCCGGGCAGCGAGCGGGGCGGCATGGTGCGGGTCACCGACAGTTTCGGGCATACCTACGAATCGTCCGTGTCCTGGTAAATACGACATTCGAACAAAACCTTAAATACAACTTCAACGATGAAGAGACTTTTTCTTTTTCTGACCGTCGCGGCAGCCGTTTGCTGTGCGGCGTGCAGCGACGATCCCGAGGTCGCCGAATCCAACCTTTCACTGCTCGAGGATAACGTGACGTTCGATATGTTCGGAGGGCGCAGCGTCCTTGAAATCACGGCCGATTCGCCGTGGACGGTCTCCTGCGACGACGATTGGTGCCGCACCAACGTCGCCGAAGGTTCGCACACGAAGAAGATCGTTCTGACGGTCGACCAGAGTTTCCTGCCCGAGGAGCGCACGACCGCGGTGCGTTTTTACGCCGCGGGCGAAGAGAAGCACACCGTGACCGTGACGCAGGAGAAGTTCGAGCCGATCCTCGTGCTGGCGGAGAACGGCGCCGGAATAACCGTCTACGGCGCCGGGAGCGAACCGGCCCTGAACCTGCGTGCATCCGTGGCATGGAAAATCGAGGGCGCGACCGACTGGTGCGCCGTGTCGCAGTCCGAAGGGACGAAAAGTTCGGTCGTGAAACTGTTGCTGACCGACGACGGCGAGGGCGTGCGTCCGCGCAGCGCGACGCTGACCGTCTCCTCCGAGATGGAGGGCGTCGAACCGCAGCAGGTGACCGTCGTGCAGCGGTCGACCGGAGCGAATACGGTCGTGGTCCGGGCGGGTGAAACCCGTGCGTTTCCGGCGCGGCGCACCGACGGCGCGTATGTGAAGGGCGTTGCGGCGGACTGGGTCTGGACCACCGACGCAGAGTTGCTTTCGGGGCTTGACTACGACGCTTCCCGGAATGAAATCACCTGCACTGCGGCCAAGTCGAAGCAGGGCAGCGGGCTGGTCGCGCTGTTCGACGCCGGAGGCGCGGTTGTCTGGTCGTGGCTGGTCTGGGTCGTGGACAAGATGCCTTCGGACGTGACCGTCGGCGGTATCGCCTGGCAGGACCGCAATGTCGGGGCCGAATACCATTCGGCCGACCCGAAGGCCTGTGTGCAGGATTTCCGCTCCTACGGACTGTTCTATCAGTGGGGCCGCAAGGAGCCGTTCATCGGCGCGAAGATCCTCTCGAAGAACAAATATTACGAGGGGCATGCGGAGTATCCCGATGCTTTCGGCGCGATGACGCGCGAGGTGGTTTTCAACGCCTCCCGCACCGCCGGC
>OGPX01001673.1_pt1 | contig 14285 bp, 13 predicted proteins | sample 1553101 | NCBI WGS metagenome assembly OGPX01 (sample SAMEA2579964, study PRJEB22360) | human gut metagenome | biome: human gut; feature: human-associated habitat; material: faeces | place: Denmark | collected 2008/2010
GGTAAGCAAAGATAGCTAATTTTAAAACTTACCAACCACAAATTTCCGCTGAGCCACAAATATTGCAACTGCATCTTTACCACAGCAATGTCGCCCGGCCGTAAAAGAACTTTTAAAGGAAATATATGGCTATACTGATTTTCGTGATTTTGAAGTCTATAATGATTTGTCTTCCGGCAAAGATAAACTAAAAATTTCCCAAGGACAATTGATAGAAGAGGTTATTGAAGAGTCTGAAAAATCGATGAAGACGGATTCGGTTTATAATTTCTTGTTGACAGCGCCAACGGGAGCCGGTAAATCTTTATTGTTCCAGCTTCCTGCCATTTATTTGGGACAAGAATATAAGTTACTTACAATTGTGATTTCTCCTTTGAAGGCTTTGATTGTTGATCAAGTGGAAAATCTGCGTGATTTGGGATATGAAAAGGTGTCTTATGCATCTTCCGATCTTTCACCTGAAGAAAAAAATGAGGCATACCGTCAGGTGCGCGAGGGAGAGACGGATTTATTTTATCTTTCTCCCGAATTATTGTTGGCTTATGATATTAAACATTTTATAGGTGACCGTCGGATAGGATTGATTGTGGTGGATGAGGCACATACGGTAACTACATGGGGGAAGGAATTCCGTGTGGATTATTGGTTTCTGGGTCGTCACTTGGATAATTTGAAGAAGAACTTGGGCTATGCTTTTCCGGTTTTTGCATTGACTGCAACTGCCGTTTGGAATCCTCGCGGGGGAAATGATATGGTTTTTGAAACCATCCGTTCTTTGCGTATAGACCCTTGCAGACTGTTTGTGGGAACAGTGAAGCGCGAAAATATCGGCTTTGATATTCGTTTGCTTACTATTGAAGAAGATGAGAATTATGATAAGGCGAAACAACGTGTCATTATCGGACGTACCGATGATTTTCTGGATGAACATAAAACTATCATGTATTATCCTTTTGCCGGCAGCATAGACACCCGGATTAAAATGTGGGTGCGTTCTACTAACTGGCGATTGGTGTCTTCTTATTATGGAAAGAAGGACAAGGCTCAGAAGGCAGCGATTGTTGAAGCTTTTAAGGAAGGTGACAAACGGATGATTATTGCGACAAAAGCATTCGGTATGGGTATTGACATCAGTGATATTGACCGGGTGTATCATGTGGCTCCTTCGAGTACATTTGTTGACTATATTCAGGAGATAGGACGTGCGGCACGTGATAAAAGTATTAAAGGTATTGCGGCCACCGACTTTCATGAACGGGATTTCTATTTTATGAAACGCTTACACTCTGCCGGAGCCATTACGCAAAATCAGTTGGGGATGATTTTGAAGAAGCTTTGGGAAATCTATTTGATGAAGGGTAAAAGCAAGGAGATGCAAGTGTCTTTGTCGGATTTTGAGTTTGCAGTGAAACTTCCTCGTAAGCAGAACAAGTTGGAATATGAATCGGATTTGGGACAAGTGATAAAAACGGCTTTGTTATGGATAGAGGAAGATTTATCCAGCCGTTTTGGAGGACAGCCCATTGAGATAAATTCCCGGACCCTCTTTACAGATGGATATGTACAGGAAAAAACAGGGGATACTGCTTTCAGGGAAACGTATAAAAAGTTTATGACTCCCGTGGTCGGTGCGGAAGGTATTTATAAGGTATCTTTTGAAGCATTGTGGGAAAGCTGTTTCTCGGAAATGGGTTATCGGGAGTTTAAGCGCGATTTATATAATGGTAATTTGTTTGAAGGAGTCCGTGCGGCGGCTGTCGGCAAACATGAGGTATTGCTGAAAGAAGCTGCAGGAGATATATGCACAAAACTGGCGAGTCTGCTGAAACGGTTGAAAGATTTGCTGACTGTTAGTTTGTATGGCAATAAGGGCAAGTTTGAAGAAGATGATTTGCGCAGTATCTTTGCCGAATATGATATGGATGTTCCTTCGGCAAAACGTTTCCTTTCTTCTTTGCTGGAATCGAGAGTGGAGGAGGGAAGAAGCGTCAGCTATATCAGTAGCACGAAGAAAAAGGATGAAGACAAGTTGGTTTTTACTGTTACCCGAGGCTTTGACTTGTTGCTCTCACGTTATCAGAAGCTCTGCTCTCAGCGTATTACAGGAGTGAAAGGAGATTTGTTGCTGTTTTACACCACGCCTTTTTCAGACCTAAACATGCTTCTCAATCTTTTGTCAATGCTCAATGTGGTCGATTTTACTGTCGAAGGTGGTGTGCCTTCGGTAGAGGTGACTGTTAATATGCCTGAAGTGCTGGAGAAAGAGGTGACATCGGAAGCTTATAAAAACTTCGTGCTTGAAAATAATGAAAAGATATTCCTTGAACAGATAGAGCTGTTCCAATTGTTTTTTGGTAATACTTCCTTGGATGATGAGCAGAGATGGGAGTTTATAGAAGACTATTTCACGGGAATGAATGTGGAAGAAATGAAGAAAAAATATAGCCCCTTGGGATAGGACTAAAAGGGAGTGTGTTAAAACTAAACCGGGCTATCCCATCGTCAGGCTGTAGGGGCAGCATTATCCATGTTTTGACACACTCCCGAAATGCTATGTCAGGCGGTGACTTTACATGCCTTCTTATACTTTGAAATCATGTGCAATTTTCTTGTATCCGTAAACGGCACGGCTTCCCAATTCTTCTTCTATGCGTAGCAGTTGGTTGTATTTGGCCATACGGTCACTGCGACTTAATGAACCGGTCTTGATTTGTCCGCTGTTGGTAGCAACGGCGATGTCGGCAATAGTTGCATCCTCCGTCTCACCCGAACGGTGACTGGTAACAGTGGTATAGCCATTACGTTGAGCCATTTCGATGGCGTCCAATGTTTCGGTCAGCGAACCGATTTGGTTTACTTTAATCAGGATAGAATTGGCACAACCTTCGCTGATTCCTTTCTCCAGGAATTTCACGTTTGTTACGAACAGGTCATCACCTACCAGTTGACAGCGATTTCCAAGACGTTCGGTCAGCATACGCCAGCCTTCCCAGTCATTTTCTGCCATACCGTCTTCAATGGAGTCGATAGGATAATCCCAACACAGTTTTTCCAGATAAGCCACTTGCTCTGATGCAGTACGCTTTTCACCTTTTGTTCCTTCAAATTTCGTATAATCATAGATTCCATCATGGTAGAACTCTGAAGAAGCGCAGTCCAAACCGATAGTGATGTGTTTGAATGGCTCATAACCGGCTGCTTCAATGGCTGCCAAAATGCAATTCAATGCATCCTCGGTTCCATCCAACACAGGAGCGAAACCTCCTTCGTCGCCAACAGCAGTGCTCAGTCCGCGCTTCTTTAATACGGTTTTCAGTGCGTGGAAAACTTCTGCTCCCATGCGCAATGCTTCGTGAAATGATTTGGCACCGACAGGGCGAATCATAAATTCCTGAAAAGCGATGGGAGAATCGGAATGCGAACCTCCGTTGATGATATTCATCATGGGCACGGGCAATACGTACGTGTTTGTTCCTCCTATATATCTATATAAAGGTATATCCAGATAATTTGCCGCTGCCTTTGCCACAGCCAGTGATACGCCCAGAATGGCATTGGCTCCGAGTTTGGACTTAGTGGGGGTACCGTCTAAAGCCAACATAGCCATATCAATGCCGCGTTGGTCTGATGAGTCTATGCCGGTCAATGCCGGAGCAATGATATTATTAATGTTGTCTATGGCTTTCAGAACTCCTTTTCCTCCATAACGGGTCTTGTCTCCGTCGCGTAATTCCAAAGCTTCATGTTCACCGGTGGATGCACCCGACGGAACAGATGCACGTCCCATGATACCGGATTCTAATGTTACGTCTACTTCTACAGTGGGGTTGCCACGTGAGTCAAGAATCTCTCTTCCTTTAATCTTTGCTATTTTCATATTGATTCTAAAATTTAATTGGGTGGTTTTATGATAATAACAAAAAAGGAAGAGATTTTGTTCTATTCACTCATCCAAACTCCGAGCATGACTCCGATAATTCCTAAAACCACGCTGCCAATCACGTATGCCAAGAAGGTGGGATAAAAACCTGATTTTAATAATTGAAGGCTTTCATTGCTGAAAGTAGAGAAAGTGGTGAACCCGCCGCAAAGTCCGATAGTGAGCAATAGACGCAATTCATTGGTGATATGAATGCGTGAGGTGAGCGTATAAAACACCTATCAGTATGCAACCCAGGAAGTTGACGGCAAAAGTCCCCCATGGGAAAGCCGTCCCTGTCTGGCGCTGAATGGCAATGGTAAGTAAGTAACGAAGCACGCTTCCTGTTCCTCCTCCGATAAAGATATATAATAATGATTTCATAACTGCTGCATTTTGATGCAAAAATAGCAAGGATTATTCATTCGGAGAGAAATTTTTTCTGTAATTCTGGAAAGTTTTTCTTATCGGCTTATAATAAAGCTTTGGGTATTGTAATCTTATAAATTTTCACCTAATTCGTAAGCTTGTTGCAAAGTCTCTGTATTCGTTACGTCACCTTTATCTTTGCATCCTCTAATGAGAATCTGTCCAGTATCTTCTAATCCAAAGAAGTTCAGGCAAAGTTTATACTGAGTCAGAATACTGTCAAAGAGTTCTGGCAATATAGCCGCACCGACAAGTATCAAAGCCATTTGTTTGATGGCGAACTTGTCTCGAATAGGGTTGTGACATCTGTCTATAACAGCCTTTAGCTGCGAACTGATGCCATAGAAATATACAGGTGATGCAACAACAAGCATGTCTGCATGAAGGAGTTTGTCGTATATCAGTTGCATATTATCGTTCTGAAAGCAAGAATTGTTCTCACGCTTGAAACATGAGTCACAGCCTATACATGGATTAATATGATGATCACGAACAAGTACAACTTCCACATTATGCTTTTCAGAAGCACCTTTAACAAACGCTTCAACTAACAAGTCGGTATTACCTCCTTTACGAGGGCTACCTGAAAGTACGACTATATTCATATTCTTTTATTACTGTGAAGTAAACGTATCTCAGCATTGATACAAGATGCCACCTTGTGAAAAAGTTACATTCGAAGTGAGCAGCATTCTACATGAATCTAATGAATTTATCAGTATTCCCACCACTCTTTGCACTTTATACATTGTGCTGTCCCATCACTATAAGTTTTAACTTCATGGCTACCACAGAAAGGGCAAGGTGAAATTTGTCCATGGGTATGAATCATCTTGTCTGGAGGATCGGTATTATTCTCACTTTCTTCCACATAATCTTCTTCCCATTTTTCAAGGAATTTAGGTTTCCAGTTATACCCACTATTGAAATCCGGACACCAGCTCCTTACCATTCCTTGCTTAGAGCAGTTTAGTATAGCTACCCCATCAACGTCCTCTTCATTTACTCCATGTATGAAATAAATGCAGTCTTCGCAGGTGTAATTATCTTCTTGGTTCATTCTAATGGATTTTTTGAATTTACATTTTTTGTAGTAGAGATTACATCTCATACAAAAGTACATAAAAATATTGAGTTCATACGCCAATAGAATAAAAAACAAAGCTACCGAAACTTATCAGCACTTTAAATACCATATCTTGCCCCATTTTCGTAAATTAAGGATATGTATTTATAATACTTCATCTATTATGTGGGCAGACGATGAACTATGACAAGAAAGAGTCGATCTGATGCTCGGTAATTTTGTGTTTTAACTTTTTTCAAAAAAAATTGCTAAAAATATTTGAAAAAGAAGCATGTAAGATAAAGATATATGTTTGATATTTGCTCTTTATTACCATCCAAACGATTGAAGTCGCTGTCCGTACAAAAATACATAAATATTTTGCACCTGAATTTGCTGCATTCTGGTTTATGAATGGAAATCATGCTTCCAGTGAGGTTTGTTTTACAGCTAATTTAGCTCTTATATGTAAAGAGGTGGAACACTCTCACGATGATTTTATTACTGAACACTTCCGCAAATATAGCGAACCTGACTTGCCATTTGTATGGAAAATATTGGAGGTTATCTTGATGGGAACACTTTCCAAACTCTATTCCAATTTTTCGGATACCACAGCAAAACATGCTGTTCAAGAGAATTTATAAAAAGTATTTCCCCAAAGACAATAAACAACGAATAATATAGGATAGGAGAAGTCTTGATTGAGAAAGGTTTTAGCCAACTGAATTGGCTAAGCGGCTTGGCAAAGGTTTCAACTTAAAACTAAGAATTAAAAATATAATATCATGACCCAACACAATGCCATCAAGCTTTTTGAAGTAAAGAAAGTCCGAACCATTTGGGACGATAAAGAAGAAAAATGGTACTTCTCAATAGTAGATGTAGTAGCTGTCTTAACGGATAGCCCTAATCCACGCAAGTATTGGAGCGTTTTGAAGACACGTCTTAAAAAGGAAGGAAGTGAGTTGGCTACAAATTGTAGGCAACTGAAAATGAAATCGACTGACGGAAAAATGTATTTAACTGATGTGGCTGACACACACCAACTTCTCCGCCTCATTCAATCTATTCCATCGCCCAAAGCAGAACCTTTTAAGCTATGGATGACGCAAGTGGCTGCAGAACGTCTTGACCAAATGCAAGATCCCGAACTTTCCATTAACCAAGCATTAATGGACTACAAACGGTTGGGTTATTCGAATAGTTGGATTAACCAGCGACTCAAATCTATAGAGATTCGCAAAGACCTTACACACGAATGGAAACGGCACGGACTGTAAGAGGGAGTGCAATTTGCTACCCTCACTGACATTATTTATCAGACATGGAGTGATATGACCGCTAAGAAATATAAACAATTCAAAGGACTGAAAAAGGAAAATTTGCGCGATAATATGACCAATAAGGAGTTGGTGCTCAATATGCTGGCAGAACTTTCCACCAAAGAGATCTCGGAAAGTAAAAATCTCGCGACTTTTAAAGAACACATGGAGGTGGCGGAAGAGGGTGGAGAAAATAAACAGTAATCGTGAAATACCCAAAGTGGCTTGCCGTGCAATGACTGAATTCATAAAAAAAATAACTGTGTTTTTCGCCATACAAACGGAAAAATCTGTCTCTTCCTTCCTCCTTTCATTAGTCGTTGAAACGCCCTGTTATGGCGGATTTCGGTAGTGAATGGACATCTCGTATTGTCTTTTCAGCCTCCTTTCATCTGTAAGACTTTTTTTGATACAGATAAATACTGAAGGCAGATTTGAAAGCAGCTTGGGAAGCACGACTGAAAGGAGAATGAATGGATATCCTGTCATTGTTAATCGATTGATTGATAATGTGTTTTGGCTAATATGTAAGGATGAACGGAAAGAAGGAATGATCGGCTTAGTGAGGGGATGATTCCATCTGCCCCTATGTGAAAAAGATGCCGAGCTTTTTGAAAAAGGTCGGTGTGTTTCCGTAAAACCTCGGCATCTTTTTAATAAACTTACCGAGCTTTTTTGAAAACCTCAAGGTCTTTTTGCACACGCCAAACTACATACGGTGGCATAAGCCTGCACATATATACACGTAAGCCTACACGTATATACGCATCGGGCTACACGTACGTACGCATAAGCCTACGCATATATATATCATCCGATTAACGTTTTTTCATCCTATTCTCTTTGTCAGACAAGCCATTCGATATTGCTTCTTCACGGCCGTGAAGAACTCTAACCACGACCGTGGTTAACATTAGCCACGTCTGTGGTTAAGTTTAACCACAGACGTGGAGAAGTAATATTGAACTAAAATGACTGAATGCAGGATATAAAAGAACTCATTTTGATTTCGTATATTTGCCCCAATGAAGCCAAACAATAAAGTTCTACTGGGGATGAGTGGGGGAACGGACAGTTCCGTTGCCGCCTTACTGTTACAGGATGCCGGATACGAAGTGACCGGTGTCACTTTTCGTTTTTATGAAAAAGAAGGAGATACGGAATATTTGGATGACGCACGGACTTTATGTGAACGACTGAAAATCAAGCATATCTCCTACGACGTTCGCAATATGTTCCGAGAGACAATCATTGATTATTTTATCCGCGAATACATGGCCGGACATACCCCTGTGCCCTGCACGCTCTGTAACAATTACCTCAAATGGCCACTTCTGCAACAGCTGGCCGATGAATTGGGCATCTATCATTTTGCTACCGGTCACTATGTCCGCAAACGTTTCATCGACGGATTTTACCACATCACTGCCGGAGCAGACCCTGACAAAGACCAGTCGTTCTTTTTATGGGGGCTTCCACAAGATATTCTGCAACGGATGTTGCTCCCTATGGGTGAACTCACCAAAATCCGGGTTCGGGAAATTGCGGAAGAACGAGGTTTTTTAAAAGCTGCCCATAAACGTGACAGTCTGGGCGTTTGTTTTTGCCCGATGGACTATCGCACGTTTTTACGCCGCGAACTACCGGAGAACAGCATCCGCCCCGGAAAATTCTTCGATGAAACGGGAAACTTCATTGCATATCACGAAGGGTATCCTTTCTATACCATCGGCCAACGACGGGGGCTGGGAATCGATGTAAATCGTGCCGTCTTCGTAAAAGAGATATTTCCCGAAGAAAATAAAGTGATATTGAGTAATTTAAAAGCGTTGGAAAAAACAGAAATGACATTGAAAGACTGGAATATCACAAATCCTGACGCATTGCTCTGCAAGGACGATGTGATTGTGAAAATACGCTATCGCAAACAAGCCAATCGCTGCACAGTGACGCTGCAAGCGGACAATACACTCCATGTGCAATTGCACGAGCCGCTCACCGCCATTGCTACCGGACAGGCAGCCGCTTTTTATCGGGAAGACGTGGTGTTGGGAGGGGGAATTATCCAATAGGAGAAAAAGAAAGTTGATAAAAGCAGCCTTCACACAAAAGCCCTATGAGCAGGACGTTTCAGCACTTGTTATGTGTGAAAGGAGAGTAAGACAGAAAGGTCGTTAGATTCTGAATATCAGCCGGAATTGCAATATCGGAAAAATAAAGCACATATCTTTTGGGTGTTCCCGAAAGTATGCGTACTTTTGACTTCAAATAAAAAATGAATATGTCACGATTCGTCAATCCCTTTACCGACCTGGGGTTTAAGGTCATCTTCGGGCAACCTGCCAGTAAAGGGCTGCTCATCACCCTGCTGAATGAGTTGCTTGCGGGCGAACATCATATAGAGGATCTTTGTTTCCTTGACAAGGAAGACCATGCGGACAATGTGCATGACAAAGGCATCATTTATGACCTCTATTGTCGCACGGACAGTGGCGAGTATATCATTGTAGAGATGCAAAATCGTTGGCACAGCCATTTTCTGGACCGTACATTGTATTATGTATGCCGTGCCGTAGGCAGGCTGACCGAGCTTCCGCCTCCCGATACAATAAAGATACCCGTCGAGAAGGATACGGACGGCATGGTATGTGAAAGTAGTGTCCCGTATGGCTCCCGTTATAGACTGAGTACCGTATACGGCATCTTCCTGATGAATTTCAAGGAGGACGGACTGGATAAGAAATTCCGTACGGATATAGTGCTCGCCGACAGGGATACGGGACGAGTGGTCAACCCCCATCTACGCCAAATTTATCTGCAATTCCCTTATTTCAATAAGGAATTTGCTGAATGTGAGACATTGTATGAGAAATTAATGTATGCATTGAAGAATATGAATGACTGGAACAGAATGCCGGATGCACTGAAGGAACAAGTGTTTAAATACTTGGACCAATTGGCTGCTGTTGCCAATTTATCGGAAGAAAACAGAATAGCTTATGACAAAGCAGTGGATCGCTATCGGGTAAGCCGGATAGTGGAAGAAGACATTCGTAGGGAAGCTACAGAAGAAGGACTGAAAGAAGGACGAGAAAAAGGACGAGAAGAAGGACGAGAAGAAGGACGAGAAGAAGGAATGAAAAAAGGACGAGAAGAAGAACGACTTTCAAATGCACTGAAAATGAAAGCAAAAGGACTGGACTATGAAACCATTTCCGACATTACAGGCTTATCCATTCAGGAAATCGAAAAATTGGGAATTGACGACAGAAGAGACGAAGGGAAGTTGTAAATCTCAACAAAAGGGAGTGTGCCAAAACTAAACCGGCCTATCCAGTTTCAGCTGTAGAGGCAGGGGTTGCCTGCCCGAAGACACAAAGCAAACCGTTTTCGGGCGAGCAAACCTCACTCCTACGAACGAAACAACAGCATTATCCACGTTTTGACACACCCCCAACTCTAATTAAAAAAGTTGACCAATCATGCCGAAAAGAAACCTGCATAGCAAACTGTTCATGCAGCATCCTCTCATATTGTAATGCCAAATCCGTTTTTTTTGTTAATTGTTTGCCTATTCCACACATTAAATTTATACCTTTGCATTTCTAATTGGATGAATTATGGAAAATAAACTAACCATTTACAATACATTAAGTCGCAGAAAGGAACTTTTTGTTCCGCTTCACGCGCCTCATGTAGGCATGTATGTGTGTGGCCCTACGGTATACGGCGATGCCCATCTGGGACATGCCCGTCCGGCCATCACCTTCGATATCTTGTTCCGTTATCTCACCCATCTGGGATACAAAGTGCGCTATGTGAGAAATATCACCGATGTAGGTCATTTGGAACATGATGCCGATGAAGGTGAAGACAAGATTGCAAAAAAAGCACGTCTTGAACAATTGGAACCGATGGAAGTGGTACAATATTACCTGAACCGTTACCACAAAGCAATGGAAGCCCTCAATGTACTTCCGCCCAGCATCGAGCCGCATGCTTCGGGACATATCATCGAGCAAATCCGCCTGGTGGAAGAAATCATGAAAAACGGATATGCTTACGAAAGTGAAGGTTCCGTGTATTTTGATGTAGCAAAATACAACAAGGATCATCATTACGGCAAACTATCGGGACGTAACCTGGACGATGTGCTGAATACCACCCGCGAACTGGACGGACAAAGCGAAAAGCATAATCCTGCCGACTTCGCTCTGTGGAAAGCAGCTCAACCGGAACATATCATGCGCTGGCCCAGCCCATGGAGCGACGGTTTCCCCGGATGGCACTGCGAATGCACTGCTATGGGCAAGAAATACCTGGGTGAACATTTCGACATTCACGGTGGAGGCATGGACTTGATTTTCCCACACCACGAATGTGAAATTGCACAGAGTGTGGCTTCGCAGGGAGACGATATGGTTCACTACTGGATGCACAATAACATGATTACCATCAACGGACAGAAGATGGGCAAGAGTTATGGCAACTTTATTAACCTGAGCGAGTTCTTTGAAGGCTCACACAAGTTGCTGACACAGGCATATAGTCCGATGACCATCCGTTTCTTCATCCTTCAGGCACACTATCGCAGCACGGTGGACTTCAGCAACGAAGCCCTGCAAGCTGCCGAAAAGGGATTACAACGTCTGCAAGAAGCCGTAAAAGGGTTGGAACGCATCACTCCGGGTAAACAGACTACCGGTATAGACGGTATAAAAGAACTTCGTGCCAAATGCTATGAAGCGATGAATGATGACCTCAACTCACCGATTGTCATCGCTCATCTGTTTGACGGCGCACGAATGATTAATACGGTTCTCGACAAGAAAGCGACTATTTCGGAAGAAGACTTGGAAGAACTGAAAAGCTTATTCCCTCTTTTCATGTACGAAATTCTCGGTCTGAAAGAAGAAACTGCCAACAACGAAGCACGCGAAGAGGCTTACGGCAAAGTGGTAGACATGTTGCTGGAACAACGCATGCAGGCAAAAGCCAACAAAGACTGGGCTGCCAGCGACAAGATTCGCGACGAGCTGGCCGCTTTGGGCTTTGAAGTAAAAGATACAAAAGACGGATTTACCTGGAAACTGAACAAGTAAAGTTTATATCTATATGGGGGTGTATCAAAACTAAAATAGCCTGTCAAACCCTCAACTGTAGGGGCAGGCAAACCCTGCCCCTACTAGCAAAACAACAGCATTATCAACGTTTTGATACATCCCCATGCAATATGCTTAAGCAACTTGAATTACTTATATTTCCGCTATTCCCATAAGTATCGACTCATCGAGCCGGAATCTCACAGTCAAGATATTCCAGCCCTTTCACTTCCGTATAATGGCAACCATCCCACAACACAGGCATACAACAAAACTGCCATTTACGCTGTCCGTTATCGCCTTTCCAATGTCCGAAGACCGTACGAACCAATATTTCGTTAACTCCTTTGCGTAACTTGATTTTCACAGGAGGACGGAAAAAATATCCTTCTTCCGTCAAAGGAACTTCAATACGCCCTTTCCCCCATCCTGTCCATGGGAGACTCTCAAAAGGCCAGCGAGAGGGTGGCAACACACGTATTCCATTCAGCCATACATCTCCTCCGCTAAAATCCCAACTGCCATGTTCCGGTGCACGCGCCGAACGATAACCTCCCGAGTGCCCCCACATTCCGTTCAACCCGAACATTAAATAAACCTCCTGGTTTTTCGGACTTTTGATACGCGTAAGCGCATAACAAGTTCCGTCTTTCTTACCTACCGATGAAGACATTACAGTCGGCAGAAAATCCAATCGATATTGGTTCCTATGCATGTTAAACATTGCGTAAAGGGTTCTGATTTGAATCTCGCCCCCATAAGCTACCGTATCATTCCAGGTGAGCGTATCTTTCCGAACGATATACTTCTCCTTAATCACCTTTTCGGGTTCAAAAGAAGTATCATTTATCCCATGATGATTGAAAGGTCCGATAAGCCTCCATTTCATTTCCGACTGTTTAACATAGGCAAACGGTATTGATTTAAAATACCGGTCACGATGATAAATAAGCCTATCTTCGAATTCATTAAAGGCTTCCCATGCTTTTGTACCTTTTGCCGGAAGATTAGCCACTAAATCACGCCTTTTTTCACGGCTTCCCCTCCAAATACGTTCGGAGAAAGTCAACATGGTAGGATAAAAAGGATATTGCAGAAGAATACGTTCATCAGAGCTGATTACCCCATCTGTCCATACACACATCTCACTTCCTAAAGCCTTACCCCCAGCTTGCGGAACTTCACACGGGTACTGAAAAAATGTCTGCAAAACTCCTCTTTGCGAATCCAGGCAATGCGTATAAAAGCCATTGCAATCGATATACGGCGCCGACTTATCGAGCGAATAGCCCGCTTCATACTCTCCCCAACACATACGAACAGCATTACTGTCAGGTGCATAGCCCGGATACCAGACAACAACCTGCTTTCCTTTGCTGCGTACATATCGAATCATTTCAGGCATAAACTCTTTCATTTTAAAATGAACTTCATCCGACCCAATGTGAAAAAGAGAATCTTTGAATAATGGAATTATTTCATCCAAAGCTTCTTTCAACACTTGCATGCCTTCGGGCGTCTGCATATCTTTACCGATAGCTTTCCGGAAAGCCGCACTATGTCCCGGCATATCAATTTCGGGAATCACACGAATATTCAACGAATCACAAAAATCGCATATTGATTTTATATCCTCTTGTGTATAGAACTTCCCGGGTTGTCTGGTAGGCCAGAAAGAGGTTTCCACCGTCAGTTCCGGATATTTTTTAACCTCCACCCGCCACCCCGGATCATCACTCAGATGCAGATGCAGAACATTTATTTTATAATGCGACAACCTCCGTACCACAGACTTGAGAAACGGGACAGACATATAATTCCGCCCCACATCCAACATTAATCCTCTGACCGGAAATGCCGGCGCGTCTTTTATCCGGCAATAAGGCATACTATACTTTTTATTATCTTTACGTATCAGCTGACGGACAGTCTGTAGCGCATTGAAAAAACCGGAAAACTCCCCTGCAGAGATTTCCACTCCTTTCTCAGATACAATTAAAGTATAACCTTCTTTACTTTCCGCACTCGACAAAGGGGAGTTTATCTGACGAAATGTCACTAAAGGTTGTTTACCGCGCGAGCCTGCATCCATTTGCCAAAAACGACGAACATCTCCAAACTCAGCCACAATACGTTCTTTATCCCGAAGACTTGCCATAGAAAGTTCGTCAATTCTCAAAGAAGAAAAGGCCAAATCACCTTTCAGTCTCACAATCTCTTTCGGATAAGGAATTAAGGCCACCGGCAAGTCTGCTTCGGGGGTAGGAAGCGACCAATCCCTCTGCCGGGCAACTAAAAAAGGATAGGCCAATAAACAACAAAAGATAGATAATACTATTCGTCTAATCATAAATCATTTTTAAGAATTTATTTATACTCATGTTTTGAGTAAGGTAATCAGAATGCGTTTATTTCTCTTGACCCTTGTGGATAACGATCCAGAA
>OGPX01001695.1_pt1 | contig 14122 bp, 8 predicted proteins | sample 1553101 | NCBI WGS metagenome assembly OGPX01 (sample SAMEA2579964, study PRJEB22360) | human gut metagenome | biome: human gut; feature: human-associated habitat; material: faeces | place: Denmark | collected 2008/2010
CTTGCTGGTATCGTCGCCAGGTGGGTTGTGCGGGAAGCTGCCATTGCCGCCTTTGTGCCGGAAAAGTTCTACACCGTAGAACTTGAACTGACCAGCGGATGCACGGCATCCAGCCGCCGCATTCCCGAAAAATCCGTTGCCGAGAACCTGCTGGAAGCCTGCCGAAAGGAGATGGTAGCAACGATCCAGCGCATCACCCGCAAGGAAAAGTCCGAGAGTCCGCCGTCGCTGTACGACCTGACCACCCTTCAGCGGGATGCCAACCGCTTGCTGGGGTACAGCGCACAGCAGACTTTGGACTATGTACAGAGCCTGTATGAGAAGAAACTTACCACTTATCCCAGAACTGATAGCTGCTATATCACTGACGATGATGAGGATATGCTGGAAGAACTTGCCGAGGAATTGGAAGATTTTCTCGGCTTTGTCAGCGAGGATGCAGACGATGATGTTCCCCGGACGCGGCGCACCGTCAATCGGCAGAAAGTCACCGACCACCACGCTATCCTGCCTACTCGTAGTATGCTGCAAGCCGATTTGGATGCTCTGCCCAAGGGCGAACGGAACATTTTGAAGTTGATTATCGCCAGAACCTTGATGGCAGTCAGCAAACCTTTCCGGTATCTGGAAACTCTGCTCACCACCGAATGTGCAGGCGAAGAATTTACCGCAAACGGCAAAGAAATCCTGGACGAGGGCTGGAAAGCGGTGGAGCGCAAGGTGCTGGCCGATATTCTGAGCCGTAAAAAGGAGTTCACCGCTCTGCCGCCCGTGGAAGAAAGTGAGTGCGGTATCCTCAATGCGGAACTGAAAGAGGGGCAAACGTCCCCTCCGAAGCATTTTACCGAAGATACGCTCCTGCACTCGATGGAAACCGCCAGTGCAGAATCCATGCCGGAAGATGCAGAGCGTCAGGGCATCGGCACTCCGGCTACCCGTGCCGCTACCATCGAAAAGCTGGTGCAGAAAGGTTTTTTGGAGCGCAAGGGCGACAAGAAAACCAAAGTACTGCTGCCGACCGACAAGGGCAAAGCCCTTATCACCGTGATGCCCGAAGAAATCCAGTCCGCTGATATGACCGCCGACTGGGAAACAAAACTGCTGCGCGTAGAGCGCGGCGAGATGGAGCCAGAAACATTTATGACTGAAATCAACGATATGATCTCCTCGCTGGTAAATACCACCGAGGCCGTGAAAGGAGCGAGTGCGCTTATGAAAAATAAAGTGATCGGTGTCTGCCCGAACTGTGGCAAGTCTGTTGTGGAGCGCGAAAAAGGCTGGTTCTGCGAGAACCGCGAGTGCCGTTTTGTGCTGTGGAAGGATAACGCTTTCTTCAAGCGGCTGGGCAAGCGGATGGATGCTCATGTGGCCGACAAGCTGCTGCGGGATGGCCGTGTCCGTCTGAAGGACTGCAAGAGTTCCAAAGGCAAGACCTACAATGCGACTGTCCTGCTGTCCACCGAAGCCGATGGCCGCAGCAAGTTTTCGCTGGAATTTGAGGGTGGCCGCTGATGGAGCAGAACAAGGAAGCAGTCTACCTCATCAACAATGAACGCTATCTGCACCTCCGGGAAAACGGTGCGGGCGTTGGCTTTGCCACCTACAACAAGGTAACGGGCGAACCGTTAGAAAGCGGGCAGATTTCCGAAAAGAATCTGCCGCCCGATGGCAGAAACGCCATTGCCGCCGCCCGGAACTGGTATCTCTTTGAACTTTCGGATGATGACCGCAAGGCTATCCAACTTGAAAGCGTAAAAATCCTTGAAACCATCCCACAGGCGGGCATCGGCAGGCGGCGCATCTGGGAACCCGAAACGATACTGCCGGACATTCGGCTCATCAACAGCTATTACGATGATCTCCACCGAGTTCCCGATGGCGGCGTGATTCAGGTGGACTACCCGGATGGCCGCAGTTTTACGGCACAGCTGGAATATCTGGACGATTACCACTTTGACATGGGTGGTCTGGGCAATGTGTTCCACATCTGCCAGTTTGCTGAGGTGATGGAACGCAATGGAGCCGACTATTACCCGGAAATTCAGACACAGGACGAACAGGGCGCATGGGAGCTGGGCGGCAAGGGTTATCTTGCCATCCAGTCCACCGATGAGGGCTGGGACTACACTATCTACCACAGCGATTATTCTGTGCTGGATGGCGGTCAGATCAATGCCCCGGAACTGACGATTCAGGAAGTCCGGGAGCAGATTTTGGAAGCGCACCACATGGAAAAGGGGCGGCGGCTGTTGCAGGACTACGATTTTGTGATGGACAGAGCCGCCGAAGCCGAAGAACTGGGGCTGAACCAGCGGCATTCTACGCTGGAAAAACTGGCTGCTCTTGCTGGCGCAAAAGAAAAATGCGATGCCCCGGAGTGCAGCCCTGCCGGGTGCAGGAAAGTGAGGGATGCCCATGAACTTTAACGGCGAAGAACTGATGCTGATGATCCTCTACAATCCCGGCACCCGGCTGGGGCTGATGCAGGAGCTGCGGCTCATGCAGTGCTACCTGATGCCCGATGAAACCGCCCTGCGAGAATTGTCCGAACAGGTCATTGAAAAGCTGAAGCTGCTGACCAATGCCGAGTTTGCCGAGTTAGAATTTCCGCTCGACTAAATTTTTGCCGCCTGCGGGCGGCTTACATAATAGGGGTTACACCAAAAGCAATTATATGGTATAATTATCTTATCGACTTTACGACTTAAGGAGATTTTTTATGGGAGAATTCGATTTCACCTATGTGTTGCCCAAGAACTTCTCAAGGCGGGTAGTTCAATATTTGGAACAGCTCGAATCGCCAAATGTTGCAAAGGCTTTTCAAAATTGCACATACGATTATGAAGATTTGGGTCTTGCCTACTATGTTGGCATGAAAGGCGACAACTGGGATAAAAAGGCATTGGACTTTACCGTTGAAGGTTCTCCCCGCGACATCGCATTGCTAAAATCGAAAGAACATACACTAAAAGAATCTATCAGCAAATCCCTCAAGTCCTCTGAATCCGGATTTTTACTCAAAGAAATTTATTACTTTGAATCCGAAAGTGTAGAACACATACCCTTATCAAATGCTGCAAGGTTAAATGCCGATATAGAATCGTCACAGGCTGTCCTTCAAGATTTGATTCAGATGGGACAACGCTTTTGTTCAAATTGTGCATTTAACAGTTCCAGTTCTGAAAACAGCATGAATGACTATTTTCGAGATTTGCTTTTTATAAAAGGGTATACCGAAGTAAAAGACCAAACTCGACATGGCTTATCCGTAAATAAAAAAGATTCCGCGGAAGTAGATATCTTGCTAACAAAAGACGGCAAAGAGATTGCAATTTATGAAGGCTTAAAGTTATCTAGCGTTAGCACCACATACATTGACATCCATATAAACAAGGCAATTGTAAATTATAATGCCCTTGGAACTGCAACGTTTATTGTTGCTTATGTGGATGTTGCAGATTTTGACTCTTTTTGGAATAAATATTTTTCTTATTTGCAGAGTTATAGTTTTCCCATTTTAGTAAAATCACCCATTGAAGCGTCTCCTTATCCAAATGCGGCAACTCGCGTAGCAAGCACAATATTATCAAGAGACGATTACGATTTTCCTGTCTATTTTATTGCTTTTAAGATTCCAAGATAATCTTCCATATTCAACTATTAGCGGACAACCTCAACAGTTGCCCGCTCTTTTTATACCCTAAAATCGGAAGGAGGAACGCAATGCCAAATAAAACGCAAGAATACCTGAACCTTGCCCAGCAAACGGCAAAGGAACTGACCCGATATTGGGAAAACTGGACGGACTACCTGACCACTGCATCCCGGCTGTACAAGTACAGCTTTGCAGACCAGCTCATGATCTACGCCCAGCGGCCTGATGCCACTGCCTGCGCCAGCTTTGACATCTGGAACAATCGCATGAACCGCTATGTGCGAAGAGGTTCCAAAGGCATCGCCCTGTTAGACCAGTCCAGCAGTGTCCCACGTCTGCACTATGTCTTTGATGTGAGCGATACCGGGGTGCGCTGCAATTCTCGTGACCCTGAGGTGTGGCAGCTCGGCCCTGATCTGGTTCAGCCTGTGTCAGAAATGCTTGCCAGAGAATACGGTGTCCGGCATGAACGAATCACCCAGCAGATCGCGGACATTTGCGGCAAGCTGGTGGATTGCTATTGGGATAACAACAGCGGTGACATTCTCGACATCGTTGACGGCTCGTTCCTGATGGATTATGATGAAGCCGGACAGGAGTTCCAGTTCAAAAGTGCCGCTGCAATCAGCATCACCTATGCTGTCCTTGAACGATGCGGTTTTGAGCCGGAAGGACATTTTGACCGGGACGATTTTCAGGCCATCTTCTCCTTTTCCACTCCTGCCGCAGTGTATGCGTTGGGCACCGCAGTCAGCGAGTGCAGCCGGGATGTGCTGCGCAACATCGAAAGAACCGTAAAGACGACAATCCGCCGCCGCAATGTAGAAAGGAGCCAGTATGAATATGAACAGCAGGAACGTGACCTACTCGACCATCGGGGATTATCAGCTCCCGAACCTGACCCTGCCCCGGCAGGAGAAAACACTGGGCAAGTACGGGCGACTGCGCCGGACTTACCTAATGAAGCATCGCCCGGTGCTGTACAACTCGATGCTTCTGTCGGGAACTCTGCATCCGCACCTGTTGGAGGTGGAGCAAACCGCAGAGAGCCGGATGCGGCAGACCATGCAGGAGTTGCTGAAACAGAACCCGGCTCCGAACAAGGAGCAGTATCAGATGGAGTGGGTGCAGCACATGAACAGCCTGAAAGCACAGGCCGAGGAACTGGTGATGAACGAGCTGATTTACAGCTAAGTTTCTTCGATGCACACATTCCCACCGAAGCTGAACAAATTGAATCCATCGACCAAGCGGAGAGCGAAAAATCGCCCTCCGCTTTCTCTTTGTCACAGGCTGAGATCGAAAACGCGCTGCGGAGAGGTTCTAACTTTGAAAACAGCAAACTTCGCATCTGGAAAATTTATCAGCTCCAGCCTGACCGAAAACTCCGGGCAAAAGCTCTTGCGAAAGAATATGCCCCAAACGGACCCGGCGGCTCCTCGCACACCTATCTGGACGGAAGCAATGGTTGGCTCGATCATGACAGCAAGGGGCTGACGTTTGAACACTATCCAGACCATCAGAAAGTGCTTCTCCGCTGGAATCAGGTCGAAAAATATATCGACCTGATGATTCAGTCTGACCGCTATCTGTCGGATAAAGAGAAAAGAACCATTGACTTCCCTCTTGAGCTGAACGCCGCCAGTGCTGCCGAATACACGGCATTAAAGGAACAGTACCCGGACACTCTCGTTGGATTTGAAGCAGGTGGCAATTTTATGTTCTATGGAGAAGATGCCGCTAAAGTTGCCAAAATCATCAACAGTGCTTTGTTCACGAGAGACACCGCGCTGGGCGAAGTTCAGGTCACAGGCTTTTCTCCTCGCTTATGGGCAAGAAAGTCAAAAGAATTATGGTCTGCGGGCAATGATGTCTATCTTGCCGGGTTAAACGAAGATGGCACTCACCATCAGACCAAGCATCTGCGCAAAGAGGACTATCTGCCCATCGGCTCCATCATCAATATGGATGGCCGGAAATTTCGGATTGACGGAGTGGATTTTGATAAGGGCAAGGTTTCCTTGCAGGATATGGCACTGGCCGATATGCGGGTGCCGATTTTTCGGGAAGAACCGCTGTCTGTTGTCCGGGAATTGTACGAACAGCAAGACGAAGCTCTTGACACCGCTCCCGAAAAAGCAGTCGATTATAAGGTCGGGGATGATGTCGTTGTTGAACTGCCTACCCGAACCATCGAGGGAAAGGTCGGCTATGTTGGTGAAACCGATGTGCGCATCGACACCAGTGCGCAGGGCTATTCGTGGAGCAACGAGGTTTTGAACAAACAGCAGTTCGAGGACAGTCTGCGACGGAATGAGCCTACGTCTGATGAATCACTGGACAAGCTGCCTATTTCTGTAGAGGTCAACGGCGAATGGCAGACATTCCCGGATGCAGCTGCCGCAGACGAAGCCTTGAACACTGACTCTGTGCCGGAAGCTGCCGGAAATTTCCGCATTACGGACGAGCATCTGGGTGAGGGCGGCGCAAAGCAGAAGTACGCCCGGAACATTGCAGCTATCCGCACCCTGTTTCAGTTGGAAGAGGAGCACCGTGGAGCCACCGCCGAGGAACAGGAAGTGCTTTCGCAGTATGTCGGCTGGGGCGGTCTGCCAGACGCTTTTGACCCTGACAAGGGCAATTGGGCAAACGAGTACACGGAACTGAAAGGGCTGCTCTCCGAGGAAGAATATGCCGCTGCCCGTGGCTCTGTCCTGAACGCCCACTACACCAGCCCCACCGTGATCCATGCCATCTACGATGCAGTGGAGCGCATGGGTTTCCGTAGTGGCAACATTCTGGAGCCGAGCATGGGCGTGGGCAACTTCTTCGGGATGCTGCCGGACACCATGCAGGACAGCCGCTTGTACGGTGTGGAACTGGACAGCATCACAGGCCGCATTGCGAAAAAGCTCTACCCGGAAGCCGACATCAAGGTGGCTGGCTTTGAAACCACTGACCGCCGTGATTTCTATGATCTTGCCGTGGGCAATGTGCCTTTCGGTCAATACAAGGTCAACGATAAGGCATACAACAAGCTGGGATTTTCTATCCACAACTATTTCTTTGCCAAGGCCATCGACCAAGTGCGTCCGGGCGGCATCGTGGCCTTCGTCACCAGCCGCTTTACGATGGACAGCAAGGATTCTTCTGCCCGCAAGCACATTGCAGAGCGAGCTGATCTGCTGGGGGCTATCCGTCTGCCAAACAATGCGTTCCGCGCCAATGCTGGTACCGATGTTGTTTCGGACATTATTTTACTGCAAAAGCGTGACCGCCCCATCGACCATGAACCGGACTGGGTACAGCTCAGCAAGACGGAAGATGGCTTTGCCATCAACAGCTATTTTGTAGACCGCCCGGAAATGGTGCTGGGCGAACTGACCACCGAAAGCACCCAATACGGCCACGACCTGACTGTTGCTCCCATCGAGGGCGCAGTGTTGGCAGACCAGCTTGCCGAAGCGGTACAGCATCTTGAGGGACAGTACACCGAAGTTGAGGTCGAAACACCAGATATTGCGGATGCGGAAAATGAGCGGCACATTCTCCCGGCTGACCCGGATGTGAAAAACTTCTCCTACACCGTGGTGGACGGTGAGGTGTATTACCGGGAAAATTCTGTTATGACACAGGTGGAACTGTCCGACACTGCCAAAGGCCGTGTGACCGGAATGGTGGAACTGCGGCAGATCGTCAACGAACTTATCGACCAGCAGTTGAACGATTTTTCGGATGCCGACATCAAGGCAACGCAGGAAAAGCTGAATGCTGCCTACGATTCCTTTGCTGCAAAATACGGCTTGCTGAATGACCGCAAAAACGGCAGATTATTTGAGCAGGATTCCTCTTACTATCTGCTCTGTTCACTGGAAAATCTGGATGAGCAGGGACAGCTCAAAAGCAAAGCGGCGATGTTCACTAAGCGCACCATCCGCCCAGAACGCACCATCACCAGCGTGGACACTCCCACGGAAGCCCTTGCAGTTTCCATCGGAGAGCGTGGCCGGGTGGATTTACCCTATATGGCAGAGTTGCTCGGTACTCCCGGCGAGTATGGGCGCATCACCAGCGAACTGTCCGGTGTGATTTTCAAAGACCCCGGCGCAGACCCCACCGACCCGGAAGCGGGCTGGCAGATGGCAGACGAATACCTGTCCGGCAACGTCCGGGCAAAGCTGCGCATGGCACAGCTTGCCGCCGAAACCAACCCGGAGTTTGCGGTCAATGTCACCGCACTGGAAAAGGCACAGCCGAAAGACCTTGAAGCGTCCGAAATTGATGTACGGCTGGGTGCAACATGGCTTCCGCCCGAAATTATTCAGAAGTTCATGGCAGAAACGTTCCAGATTCCCTACTATCTGCGCCATGCAGTCAAGGTGAGATATTCTCCCTATACCGCAGAATGGCGCGTTGAGGGCAAGTCGGCTATGGGCAGAGGTGACATTATCTCCTCCGAAACCTACGGCACATCCCGCGCCAACGCCTACAAGATTCTGGAAGACACACTCAACCTGAAAGATGTACGCATCTATGACACCATCGAAGATGAAGAAGGCAGACCGAAGCGCATACTGAACAAAAAGGACACCATGCTGGCACAGCAGAAACAGCAGGTCATCAAAGATGCTTTCGCCAACTGGATTTGGCAAGACCCTCAGCGGCGCATTTCGCTGGTGCGGCAGTACAACGAGTTGTTCAACAGCAGCAGACCGCGAGAGTACGATGGTTCCCATATCCACTTTGTCGGTATGAACCCGGAAATTTCGCTCCGGGAACACCAGCGTAACGCCATCGCTCATGTGCTTTATGGTGGTAATACGCTGCTTGCACACGAAGTGGGAGCGGGCAAAACATTTGAAATGGCGGCCTCCGCAATGGAAGCCAAACGGCTGGGGCTGTGTCAGAAAAGCCTTTTTGTCGTTCCCAACCATCTGACGGAGCAGTGGGCTTCGGAGTTCCTGCACCTTTATCCCAATGCCAAGCTGCTGGTGGCACGGAAAAAGGATTTTGAAACGGCCAACCGTAAAAAATTCTGCGCCAGAATCGCCACCGGGGACTATGATGCAGTCATCATCGGCCACAGCCAGTTTGAGCGTATTCCGCTGTCTTATGAACGGCAGGAGCGCATCATTCAGGAGCAGATTGATGAAACGCTTGCCGCCATCGAGGAACTGAAAGCCAATGCTGGCGAAAATTTCAGCATCAAGCAGATGGAAAAGACCCGCAAAACACTGGAAACCAAGCTGGAAAAGCTGCGCTCCGATGAGCGCAAGGATGATGTTATCACCTTTGAGCAGTTGGGCGTAGATAGGCTTTTTGTGGACGAGTCGCATTTTTACAAGAACCTTTTCCTCACGACAAAAATGCGCAATGTCGCAGGTTTATCCACCAGCGAAGCCCAGAAATCCAGCGATATGTTCGGCAAGTGCCGCTATCTGGATGAGATCACCGGCGGGCGGGGCGTGGTGTTCGCCACGGGCACGCCCGTGAGCAATTCCATGACCGAACTGTACACGGTCATGCGGTATTTGCAGTACAGCACCTTGCAGCAGAAAAAGCTGACCCACTTCGACTGCTGGGCATCCACCTTTGGCGAGACTACTACCGCCATCGAACTTGCCCCGGAGGGTACGGGCTACCGGGCAAAGACGAGATTTGCAAAGTTTTTCAACCTCCCGGAGTTGATGTCGATGTTCAAAGAGGTGGCTGACATTAAAACCAGCGACCAGCTTCATCTGCCTGTGCCGGATGCAAAGTTTGAAACCGTGGTGGCCAAACCGTCCGAGATGCAGAAAGAAATGGTGCAGGAACTGAGCAAGCGCGCCGCAAAAATCCATTCTGGCGCAGTGGATGCTTCCGAGGACAATATGCTCTGCGTCACCAACGATGGCCGGAAGATTGGTCTGGATGTTCGCCTGATGAATCCCATGCTGCCGGACGACCCCAACAGCAAGCTGAACACCTGCGTTCGGAACGTGCTGCAAATCTGGGAAGATGGCAAGGAGCAGAAGCTGACACAACTTCTGTTCTGCGACCTCTCGACACCAAAGAACGATGGCAACTTCAACGTCTACGATGATATTCGCAAAAAATTGGTCGCCGCCGGGGTGCCGGAAAACGAAGTTGAGTTCATCCACAACGCCGACACCGAAGCAAAAAAGGCCGCATTGTTCTCCAAAGTACGCTCTGGCGATGTGCGGATTCTGCTGGGCAGCACCGCAAAAATGGGAGCCGGAACGAACGTCCAACAGCGGCTTGCGGCGGTGCATCACTTGGACGTTGGATGGAAGCCCAGCGACATGACCCAGCGCAACGGTAGAATTATCCGGCAGGGCAACCAAAATAAGCAAGTCCAGATTTATAACTATGTCACAGAAGGTACGTTCGATTCGTACCTCTTTCAGACCCTTGAGAATAAACAGCGGTTTATCTCGCAGATTATGACTTCCAAATCTCCGGTGCGCTCCTGTGATGATGTGGACGAACAGGCATTGTCCTATGCGGAGATCAAGGCATTGTGTGCTGGAAATCCGCTCATCAAAGAGAAGATGGATTTGGATGTGCAGGTCGCAAAGCTCAAAGTTCTGAAAGCCGACCACCAAAGCCAGAAGTTCCGTCTGGAAGATAAGCTGCTCACAAAATTCCCGGCTGACATTCAGGAAACGACTGCCTATATTACTGGGTTGAAATCGGATGCGGAACTTGCCGCCGTGCATCCGCAGGAGAAAGAGGGCTTCTGCGGCATTACCATCAAAGGCATGGCCTACGATGAGAAAAAGACTGCTGGTGAGCGGCTTCTCCTCGCTTGCTCCGAACTGCCCAACAGTGAAGAAAAAGTGATCGGCAGCTATCGCGGCTTTGAACTGTCCCTGCGGTTCGACACCTACCACAGCGAGTATCAGGCTCTTTTGAAAGGCCAGCGAAAATACTCGGTAGCACTGGGCAAAGACCCACTCGGCTGCATCATCCGTCTGGACAACTCTCTGAATAATTTCCCGGAGCGCATCACTTCTGCCGAAAACGAACTGGCCACCCTCAAACAGCAGCAGGCCGCAGCGCAGATCGAAGTGGAGAAGCCGTTCCCGCAGGAGGAAGAACTGGCCGAAAAGTCGGCGCGCCTTGCGGAACTGAACGCCCAGTTGGATGCAGACGAAAAGCACGAGCCGGAACAGGGCGAGGAAGAAAAGGCGGATGAACCTCGCCGTCCCTCAGTGCTGGCGGCTCTGGAAGAAAAGTCAGATAAGGCCGAACCTGTCAAACTGTTCAAAAGTTATCTGGATAAGGATGGTGATGCCCGATGAATGACCGCCGTGACCAGCAGCTTCATTTCCGCGTCAGTAAGCAGGAACTGGAACGCATCTGGAGCAAGATGGAATCCAGCGGTATTTTGAGCATCGGCTCCTATCTGCGCAAGATGGCACTGGATGGCTACTGTCTGCATCTCGATTTGCCAGAGCTGCGCCGCATGGCCCATCTTCTGCAAATGTGCAGTAATAACCTGAACCAGTATGCCAAAGCTGCCAATGAAAGCGGTCAGGTCTATGCTGCCGATTTGGAAGATTTGCGCATTCGGTTGGATGAACTGATTGCCATTAGCAAACAGATTCTCTCCTGGCTGGCTGGTTTCTGACTTTGCCCCACGGCTTCGGCTGTGGGGATACATATTATATAAGGATAAAGCCGTAGGAGGTGGTGGACATAGCCGCAACACGCTTGATTGCGCTGCACAAAAACAAAGGAAAATCGGTTGTGGCCTGCTTGAAAAGCCGCACAGACTATGCACAAAACCCGGAGAAGACCGAACAGGGCGAACTGGTCAGCAGCTACGAGTGCAGTCCTCTGACGGTGGACGAAGAATTTATGCTGTCCAAGCGGCAGTATGAACTTGCCACTGGGCGCAGGCAGAGAAGTGATGTAATCGCCTATCAGATTCGGCAGTCATTCAAACCCGGTGAAATCACCGCCGAGGAAGCCAACAAGGTAGGCTATGAACTGGCGATGCGTTTTACCAAAGGCAAGTACGCTTTTATTGTTGCCACTCACACAGACCGGGAGCATATTCACAATCACATTATTTACAACTCTACCGCACTGGACAGCACCCGGAAATTCCGGGATTTTTTATTGTCCGGGCTGGCCGTGCAGCGGCTGAGCGACCTGATTTGCTTAGAGCATCAGCTCTCCGTCATTGAGAAAAAGCCCTACCGGGAGCGGCAAAAGCGCACACTTTACCCACCCAAGGAAAGCAATCGTGACCATCTATGCAGTGTGCTCGACAACATTCTGGCGGAAAAGCCCAAAGGCTACGAAGATTTTCTGCAAAAGCTGGAGCAACAGGGCTATGAGGTCAAGCGCGGAAAATACACCTCTGTCAAGGGAAAGCGACAAAAACGATTCATTCGTTTTAGGACGCTCGGCACAGGATACAGCGAAGAAGAACTGAAAGCGGTGATTGCCGGAGAAGCCGAGCATCGCCCACATCAGAAGCAGCCGCCAAAAGAGAAACCGTTCAATCTTCTGGTGGATGTGCAGGCAAAGCTGGCCGAGGGCAAGAACATCGGCTATGCACGGTGGGCAAAAAAGTACAATCTGAAAGAAATGTCCAAGACACTGATTTTCTTGCAGGAGAAGAAAATCGGTAGCATCGAGGAAATGCAGGAGCGTGTGGACGCTGCCACTGCCCGCTATCACGAACTGGGCGATTCCATCAAGGCAGCAGAAACGCGCATGACCGAGATTGCCGTGCTGCGGACACACATCGTCAACTACGCAAAAACACGCCCGGTGTACGATGCCTACCGCAAGGCCGGATACAGCAAGCGATTTCTGGAAAACCATCGCGCAGAGATCACACTGCACAAGGCAGCAAAAACGGCTTTCGATGAAGCTAAACTGAAAAAGCTTCCCAAGGTCAAGGAACTGGATGCAGAATATTCCAAGCTGCTGACGGAAAAGAAAGCCGCCTACCCGGACTACCGCAAAGCAAAAGACGAGATGCAGGAGCTTCTTCGTGCGCAGCGCAATGTAGAACTGTTCTTCGCAGAAGAAAAGAACACCACCGAAAAAACGCAGTCCCGATAGACGATGACAACCTAGGATTCTTCCATTGTGGGAGAGTCCTAGGCTGTTTTTTTGTTATAGAAGTGTTTGGAACAAACGCGCAGCCTGCATCGGCACGATGCAGATCAAACGGGGTTTGGGCACAGCCCAACAAGCATTTTGAATTTGGATTTGAAAAATCCGATTCAAAAATTGCAAGTTGGTACCAACTTGCCCTGCTTGCCACAACAATGCGTCCTTTTTGTCCGCAGTTTGAAATTTTTAGATTGGAGAAAAACGCCATGCCAACCTTGGAATGGATCGGTAAAAATAAAGTCGTGAACCATCATCAGGAAGTTCCCTTCCGGGTGCTGGAGCGGCAATACAGTTTTGATGAGCAGGGGCAGCACACCGAGAACAACGGCAGTGAGAACATGATCATCCACGGCGATAATCTTGAAGCACTGAAAGCCCTGTTGCCGCAGTATGAGGGCAAGGTGAAGTGCATCTATATCGTTATCTTAACCCCCATTCTAATGAGTATCCTAAGTTCAGAGAATGCAGTAAGATTAAACTTTATAATTCATATTATGTTTCTTGCATTATTCGAGATGAGGAACTATAATGTACTCTGTGGAGGTGCGAAATGGACTATATGACATTGAAAGAGGCCGCCGAGAAGTGGGGCGTGACACCTCGTAGAGTAAATTACTATTGTGCTGCTGGGCGTATCCCCGGCGCTGTGAAGATGGCTGGTGTTTGGCTGATTCCCAAAACTGCAGAAAAGCCGATTGATGGCCGGACAAAACAAGGAAGGTGCAGAAAACATGAAACGATATAAAATTATGATAATTGAAGATGATCCTGTGATACAGGGAGAATTGCAAACATTATTGAATGGAAATGGATATGCAACGATTGGCATAAAGGATTTTTCTGCTGTGATAGAACAGATTCAGGATGAAACGCCACATCTGATTTTGTTGGACATTAAGTTGCCCGGAGAGAATGGCTTTGCTTTATGCTCTAAAATCCGTACCTTCTCCGAGGTGCCGATTATTTTTGTAACGAGCTGTAATACAGATATGGATGAATTAAACAGCATTATGCTGGGTGGCGATGCTTTTATCACGAAGCCCTATAACACAGCAATCCTGCTTGCGAAAATTGCTTCTCTGCTGAAGAAAGCCTATCCCGCACAGCAACGGGAGCAGATCGTCTATGGAGATGCGGTGCTGCATCTGGAATCCAGCAGTTTGGACTATAATGGACGGAGCGTAGAACTTACTAAGAACGAATTGAAAATTCTCTATTACCTGTTCAAGAACGGTGGAAAAATCTGTTCTCGCGGAGATATGACTGAGTATTTGTGGGACAATCAGCTATATGTGGATGACAATGCTTTGAGCGTCAATATCAACCGCA
>OGPX01001698.1_pt1 | contig 14103 bp, 9 predicted proteins | sample 1553101 | NCBI WGS metagenome assembly OGPX01 (sample SAMEA2579964, study PRJEB22360) | human gut metagenome | biome: human gut; feature: human-associated habitat; material: faeces | place: Denmark | collected 2008/2010
TTTTTTGAAAGATAAAGATCTACGTATTTGCGGTAGATTCTTGTGACTTCCCCGACATATCTTGGACCTTTCATGCGTCCTTCGATCTTTAAGGAATCCACTCCATGATCTAAAATCTCTGGTAAATGTTCAATGGTACATAAATCTTTCAAACTTAATGGATATGCATTCTTTGTATTCTTTGTCCCGTCAAGATAAAATGGCAAACGACATGTTCCTGCACATCGCCCACGATTCCCACTTCTTCCACCTAACATACTACTCATAAAACACTGTCCTGAATAGCAGTAGCATAATGCTCCGTGAACAAAACATTCCATGTCAAGTCCTGTATCATCCTTAATCTCCTGAATCTCTTCCAAAGATAATTCCCTTGCTGGAACAACTCGTTTTGCACCCATTTTCTTTGCGATCCTTGCTCCATGAACCCCTGTGATCGTCATCTGGGTGCTCGCATGAATCTCAAGTTTCGGAAAGTGTTTTCGGATCACGGATACAGCTCCCAAATCCTGTACAATCACCGCATCCAGTCCTTGCTCATAAAAAGGTTTTAAAAATCCCGGCAGTAATGGAAGTTCTTCTTCTTTCATCAGAGTATTGACTGTAAGAAATAATTTTTTACCATACAAATGTACGTAATCGATTGCTTCTAATAGTTCTTCCTTATTAAAATTCCCGGCATAAGCTCTGGCTCCAAACATCTCTCCACCTAAATAGACGGCATCCGCTCCATTTAGAATTGCTGCTTTTAGGCATTCCATGGAACCAGCTGGAGCTAATACTTCAATTGGTCTGTTCTTTGTTCTCATCTGTTATCTATCCTCTGGTATTGGCAAATGAAAATGTTCATATGCACTTCTTGTTACAACTCTTCCTCTTGGTGTTCTCTGAATCAATCCGTTCTGGATCAGATATGGCTCATACACATCTTCGATCGTTCCTGAATCTTCTCCGATCGCTGCTGCTAATGTATCAAGTCCGACTGGTCTTCCTTCAAATGTCTCCATCATCGTCTTTAATAAATTTCTATCTGTCTGATCCAGCCCGATCGTATCAACTTCTAAATGATTCAGTGCATCTCTTGCAATCTCTAATGTGATCTGTCCATCGTATTTTACCTGTGCAAAATCTCGCACACGTTTCAATAAACGATTGGCAAGTCTTGGTGTCCCTCTGGATCTTCTTGCAATCTCTAATGCACCCTCTGGATCGATCCCAATCTCTAAGTCTTCTGCAGACCGTTCAATGATCGTCTGTAACTCTTCACTGTTATAGAAATTCAAGCGGTTTACAACTCCAAATCGATCTCTTAACGGTGCTGTTAACATTCCAGCTCTTGTCGTTGCCCCGACTAATGTAAATCTTGGCAGTTCCAGCCGGATTGATCTCGCAGCCTGTCCTTTTCCTACTAATATATCAATGGCATAGTCTTCCATTGCTGGATACAGAACTTCTTCTACCTGTCGATTTAAACGGTGAATCTCATCAATAAATAAGACATCTCCTTCCTGCAGATTATTAAGAATTGCCGCGATTTCTCCTGGTTTCTCGATCGCTGGTCCACTTGTTACTTTCAAATGTACACCCATTTCATTTGCTACGATCCCTGCAAGTGTTGTCTTTCCTAATCCCGGGGGACCGTAAAACAGTACATGATCTAAAGATTCTCCTCGACTTTTGGCTGCCTCAATAAAGATTTTTAAATTCTCTTTGACTTTTTCCTGTCCAATGTAATCACTTAACATTTGTGGGCGCAGATGATTTTCAATTTTGATATCTTCTTCCACAAGTTCTGTGGAAATCATTCTGTTTTGCATAATTACCCTCTATCTATATCATAATATTCTTCAATGCTTTTTTAAGAAGTTCTTCTGGGGTGAGATCTTTCGCATCTTCTACCTTGTTAACTGCGATCGCTGCTTCACTTTTTGAATATCCAAGACTTACTAATCCTTCAATCGTGATCATCACAGAATCACTGCTGTCTGCAGATGTATCAAAGATCGCTGCTCCCACACCATCTTCTTCTAATTCTTCAAAGCTTAACTTATCTTTTAATTCTAAGATCAATTTCTTTGCTCCCTTAGGTCCAAGTCCCGGGGTCTTAGAAATTGTCTTGACGTCTTCACTGATCACTGCCATCTTAAGTTCATAAACGGACAGCGTTGATAATACAGACAATCCTACCTTCGGTCCGATCCCATTGACTCCGATCAGAAGTTCAAATGCTTCTTTTTCTTCTTTTGATAAAAAGCCAAATAAACTGACATCATCTTCTCTTACATGCATATGGGTATAGATCTTGATTTCTTGTCCGATCTTAGGAAAAGATTCTCCTCTCATCGGAACCATCATCTGGTACCCAATCCCATGATTGTCCACAACCACCATCCCTGGTGACATATCTTCTAGTATTCCTTTTATATATGAAATCAATTTGGTTTCTCCTTATTCTGTCTTTTTCCATTCGTTTCGTATTATACCTTATCATGTCTTAACAGTCCAGTCTATTGGATCAGAATTCACAAATAATCCGTGCGTATGTTCTTATCTTAAATGATCATATGATAGAGTGTCATACTCTGGTTTTCCATTCATTGCAAATCCGATCAAAAGCCGATATAATAAATCTGTGGATATGATTCTTGTTCACAGAAAGGATTTTTATGGAACATAACATACAACAATCTTTATTTTTTGATATAGAAACAACTGGATTGAGTGCTGATATCTCAGCGATTACTGTGATCGGATGCTGTGATATGGATGGAAATGCAACACAATGGTTTAATGAAGACGGACTATCTCAGAAACAGATCTTAACTGATTTTCTTGCATTTATCCAACCTTATAATACACTGATTACATTTAATGGCAAAACCTTTGATCTTCCTTTTTTGACATCGAAGATCAAGGAGTTTAAGATCAATGCATCATTTGATCAGTATGAACATCTTGATCTTTATCAAATTTTAAAACCTTATAAAAATCTGTGGGGATTAAAGAATTTCCGGCAGAAGAATCTGGAAGAATATTTAGGAATTCAACGCACCGACAAACTTTCTGGAAAAAAACTCATCAAAACTTATCAGGATTATCTTGAAAATGGAGAGATCAAGAATAAAGAATCGGTGCTTTTACATAACCACGAAGACCTTATCGGTCTACATAAAATTTATTCGTTAATGTCTTATCCCGCATTGCTTGATAAAGAATTTACTTTATCATCCTATTTTATTGAAAATGATCATTTTGTTGCTCATTTGAATCTTGATATACAGATTCCTGTCAGCTGCAATTACGAAAAGTCTGGCATATCTCTGACTCTTGATCATTCGAATGCTATACTTACATGTCCTTTGGAAAATGGTCATCTGAAACATTACCTCAAAGATTATAAAAATTATTATTACCTCCCTATGGAAGATCTTGTGATCCATAAAAGTATGAAGTCATTTGTGGATACTACGAGTATCATTCGTGCCGATAAAAACAATTGTTATTCAAAATTTACTCCTGGAGATAGCTTCTTATCTGCAAAAACTGATGTTACCAATTATTGTGCTGACATTATTTATTACATTTTATCTGAAAAATAAAGTAAAAAAACATCCATCTGAACTTTAATTCTCGATGGATGTTTCTATTTTTAATCTCTTCCGATCTTTCGGATTTCACGATGTTGTAAAATTTCTTGTTTTAACACATCTACAGAGCGATTCACTACTAGTTCTTCTGGGAAATTCATCTCTTGTAATAAGACTTCCACATGATCAAACACGCCAACCGCGCTTGAAAAATGTGCATCTGTCCCTGCGACTACCGGCACTTTCTTCTCTTCACACATCTGAAGCATGATCTGCAGATTCTGCCATGCTCCAACTCTTGATGACAAAGAATCCAAGGAACTGTTATTTATCTCTAGCAGTGTATGATTTTCTTTTGCCGCATCTACGATTGTTTCATAATCAATCGGTATTCTGCTGTCATCTGGATGACTGATAATATCGATCATTGGATTCTCAATCGCTTTTACATAGGCATTCGTATTTTGCGTGACGGTTCCAACTTCATAACATGGAAGATGGATTCCCGCAATCCGGATATCCAATGTCTTCTCAATAATTTTCTCTTCCATACTTAAAGTTCCATCATGATCGATAATATTGATCTCAGAGCCAAACATCAGATCAATCCCGTACATCTTTCTTGGAATAATACGCATATTATGGAAATAAATCTCATCGCATGTTCCAGGAATTCCTTGTGCATGTTCTGTGATTCCTAAAAGTTTCAATCCTTTATCTGCCGCTGCTTTTGCCATCTCCTGTACTGTTGAATACGCATGTCCACTGGCTACTGTATGTGTGTGTAAATCTAATGTAAATTTCATTTTTCAAAACCTCGTTTTATCATCCACTTCTGATCTTTATGAAATTCTTGCGATCTGTTCTTTGACCTGTTCTAACATCTGCTGATATTTGGCAAGTTTGTCTTTTTCTTCCTGAACTTTCGCTTCAGGCGCTTTGCTTACGAATCTTTCATTTCCAAGCATTCCTTCGCAACGTTTGATCTCGCCATTTAAACGTTTTTCTTCTTTTGCAAGACGTTCTTTCTCTTTTGCAATGTCAACCAATTCTGCAAATGGCATGTAGATCACAGCTCCTGCGATCACACTTGATACTGCATCGTCTCCGATTCCGTCTTTGTTATCCTGAATGATAACTTCACTTGCATATCCAAGTGTAGCAAAGAAAACTTTCCCTTGTTCAAAAATATCTCTGATCTCCGCATCTTCAGATACCACATAAACCTGTGCTTTCTTCTTTGGTGATACGTTCATCTCTGCACGAACATTACGGATTCCTCTGACTGCTTCTTTGATCGTCTCTACAGCCTTCTCATCAGCCTTGAAGTTCCATTCTTCTTTGAACTCTGGCCATTTTGCTAACATAATAGATTCTTCATCTGTTAAATTACAATAAATCTCTTCTGTGATAAATGGCATATATGGATGTAACAGTTTTAATGCTTCTGTTAAAACTGTATTTAATGTCCAAAGTGCTGCTGCCTTTGTCTGATCTTCATCATTGTACAGACGAGGTTTTACCATCTCAATATACCAGTCACAGAATTCTTCCCATAAGAAGTCGTTTAGTTTCTGAACTGCGATACCAAGTTCGTATTTCTCCATGTTGTCTGTAACATCTTTGGCAAGTGTATTTAACTTAGATAAGATCCATTTGTCTGCACTTGTAAGATCTTCTAATGTAACATCAGAGAAATCAGCCTGCTCTAAGTTCATCATAATGAAACGAGATGCATTCCAGATCTTGTTTGCAAAGTTACGGCTTGCAATGACACGTTTTTCTGTGTAACGCATATCATTTCCAGGGGCATTTCCTGTGATCAGTGTAAATCTTAAGGCATCTGCACCATACTGTGCAATAACATCCAATGGATTGATACCATTTCCAAGGGATTTACTCATCTTACGTCCCTGTTCATCACGAACTAATCCATGGATCAGTACTGTGTCAAATGGACTCTTTCCTGTCTGTTCGTATCCTGAGAATACCATTCTGACTACCCAGAAGAAAATGATATCATATCCTGTTACCAGTGTATTTGTAGGATAGAAATAATCTAATTCTTTTGTCTTCTCTGGCCATCCGAGTGTTGAGAAAGGCCACAATGCAGAACTGAACCATGTATCCAATGTATCTTCATCCTGTGTGAAATGCTTGCATCCACACTTAGGACATACTTCCGGTGTTTCTCTTGCTACGACAACTTCTCCACATTCATCACAATAATATGCTGGAATTCTGTGTCCCCACCATAACTGTCTGGAAATACACCAGTCACGGATGTTCTCTAACCAATGAAGATATGTCTTTGTATAACGTTCTGGTACGAATTTCAGATCTCCGTTCTTCACAGCTTCGATCGCTGGTTTTGCGAGTTCTTCCATCTTCACAAACCACTGTGGCTTGATCATAGGCTCAACCGTTGTTCCGCAGCGGTCATGTGTTCCTACGTTATGTTCATGTTCTTTGATCTTAACTAAATATCCCTGTTCTTCCAAGTCAGCAACAATGGCCTTCCTTGCTTCATAGCGATCCATACCTTCGTATTTACCACCATTCTTGTTGATCGTTGCATCGTCATTTAAGATATTGATCTCTGGCAGATCGTGGCGTTTCCCAACTTCAAAGTCATTTGGATCATGTGCTGGTGTGATCTTAACGGCACCTGTTCCAAACTCACGGTCTACATATTCATCTGCTACAACTGGAATCTGACGATTGCATAATGGCAATTCTAACATCTTACCAACTAAATGTGTATATCTTTCATCATCTGGATGAACTGCAACTGCAGAGTCTCCTAATAATGTCTCTGGACGTGTTGTTGCGATTTCTACATATTCACCTTCGCTTCCAACAACTGGGTATTTAATATGCCAGAAATGCCCTGCCTGATCTTCGTATTCTACTTCCGCATCAGAGATAGATGTCTGGCAGACCGGACACCAGTTGATGATTCTTGATCCACGGTAAATATAACCTTTTTCATATAATTTAATGAAAACTTCTTTGACTGCTTCAGAACATCCTTCATCCATCGTGAATCTCTCACGATCCCAGTCACAGGAAGATCCAAGTTTCTTCATCTGTTCGATGATCGTTCCACCATATTCTTCTTTCCAATCCCAGGCACGTTCTAAGAACTTCTCTCTTCCAAGATCTTCTTTCTCGATTCCTTCTTCTTTCAGTGCATTGATGATCTTTACTTCTGTCGCAATACTTGCATGGTCTGTTCCTGGTATCCATAATGCATTATATCCCTGCATCTTCTTAAAACGGATCAGGATATCCTGAAGTGTCTCATCTAACGCATGTCCCATATGAAGCTTTCCTGTGATATTTGGAGGTGGAATCACGATCGTATATGGTTGTTTTGTCTCATCTACTTCTGCATGGAAATACTTGTTATCCAGCCATTTCTGATACAGGCGTTCTTCAATCGCACCTGGATCATACGTTGTTTCTAATTCTTTCTTCATCTCTAAACTCCTTACTCTATAGTTTCAGAATCTGCTTGTTCACCGATTCCTTCTAAAATCTGCTCATGCCGGATCAATTCCTGATTGCATATATCTTTTCTATCATTCAATGTATTCAGGTAATCCTTTCGTTTGATCAGATCATATAAAACCTTTGGATGATACATCCAGATTCCTGGATTATCCCACTGGTTCTTTTCTAATAATCGTTCCAGATCATTGGATGCCTCAAGGATCGCATCGCTAAATCTTAATCTGGCTGACACTTTACCACAAAAATCAAATAATTTCCACTGTTCCGGTGAAATATATGAAAATACTTTTTCAAATTTCTCATAATAAAACTTAAGATCATTGCCAATCTCTCTTTTATCATCTTCTAACCGCTTTCCTGTATGACTCTTGTGTGTGACCATCATCTCTAATAATTTCAGCTGATCACCAGCTTTCCTCTGTGACTGAAATAAAATCACAAGAAGCAATAATATGATCACTGCTCCTGCACTCAACTGCCACAGATAATCTTTGGCATTCATCTTAAAATGATATAAATATCCAGCACTCACTCCGCATACCGCTGCTGCCATGCAAAGAAATGAAATAAACAGTGCCTTTTTATTTCTTCTCTTCTCCTGTGCTGCCTTGATCTTCCCATTCATCATGGTCTCATCTTCATTCGCATGCACAAGTTCCTTCTCTAACTGTTTTTGTTCTCCTTCCAGAGAATTGATCGAATTGAGTCCTGCCTTTAATTCTTCTTCGCGTTCCCAAAGATCAAAAAACTCTTCATCACTGACTCTTCCTTCACAAACATCATAAAATTCTCTTGCAAATGTCCGATAATAAAGTCTTGCTTTGTCCTCTACCTCTGGTTTCACATCAAAATCTTTCTGATCAAGTTTCTTAAGATCATGGATCTGTTTCTCAATGCTTTCTAACTCTTCTTTATAAAGTTTTACAAATCGTTTTTCACTTAAGATCTCACTATCATTCGACAGGTCATCAGATAGTCTGCGCTTTGTATTCATCTTTCCACTTCCCTAAAGTTGTCTTAATCAGGCGGCGGGTTATATTTTCGTCTGCCTTCTTTCTATGATAATCTATTTTACCAAGTTTATCAAACTCTTCTTTTTGAAAAACTTCTTTTTCTCTTTCTTTTATGTTCTGATAGATCATCTTACATTGATCTTCATCAAAAGAAATCCTTCTTCCTGCTTCCAAAAATGCTTCCTCATCTCCTGCCAGATATGCTGCTGTAAAATACGCTTCCTGTATCTGTTTATCTTCTTTGATCCTTAATGCCATTGCAAAAGATTCTTTTGCCTCTTCAAAACAAAACATCCGGCTTTGGCATAATCCCATATGATATAGTACCTGAATCTGTTCCGCAGCATTTAATTTCCCTGAAACTGTTTCAAGTTTCTGGTAAGCGATCAATGCTCTTACATACAATTGATGCTTTAAATACATATCTGCCAGAAGTTTTTGCTTCTTTGCAGCAGAATAAAGATAAGTTGTGCGTAATTTTTGCTGAAACTGGATTTTCTCATCTGAAGTAAAGTAATTATAGTAATTTATCACTTCCTTGACTTGCTGTACCGCATCATCACTCTTGATCACAATATCCAGCTGCTCTTTTAAATAATTTTTTAATGGATATTCAAAACCTTCTGTCAAGAAAAATATCAAATAATGTTCTAACAGCCAGCAAAATTCCTCATAACTTTGAAAGCTTCTCCCAATCTTTGCGATCTTATATGGAACTTTCGCTGGTTTTGTCTCACACAAAACGATCTTACTCATGATAATCACCTCTTTACAGCTGTATGACCTGCTGCCACGTCTGATAGCTTGCCTGGCGAATCTGTCCAAATCCAAGATCTGTGATCTTGATCTTACACTGATCTGCTTTGATGTATTCTCCCTGAATTCTTAATTTATATACAAGATTTGGATCTTTCTTCATTCCGTCTAATGACATACAGATCGAAGCTTTCTTGATTCCAGAACGATTTCTGACTTCAAAGATCAATCCATTCACTCCTGATACAAAAATTTCAATCTCTCCACGGCTTTCTTTCCATGGCTTTCCATCCATGATCAAAGGACAGAACATATCTCTTCCATGGTGATGCACGACCAGCCCAATCTGACTGATCGTAACATTTTGTGCAAACACAACCTCATCTCTGGAAACATGTTTATCATTTTCACATAAATACACTGCTCCACATGCAAACAAATGTTTGCTCATAAATACTCTTCTTCCAAGGCACAATGCTTTCGTAGACTGTTTAAACCAGCTTCCTTCAAAGCCCTCTCCACAAAGATAAACTGTAGCCGTCACACCTCTTACCAGTGCCTGTTTGATGATCTGTAAGAATGCGATATCTTTCTCTTCATTCGCCACCGCATCCTTGATCTGTTCCGTATAATCCCTGCTGTCAACCAAAACACGATCTTTTGTCTTGCGGATCTCATAGCAGATAAATCGTTTCTTGGTATAATCAAAAATCACTGAATTCCCACGCAACAGATTATCTCCACGGAATCCAACAACTCCCAACGCTGCTTCTTCTTTGGTAAAAAATCTTACCCTTTCTTTTGTGATTCCTGCACGGATACACTGTTCTTCTGCTTGTTGTACGATCTGCGGCGCTGCTTCATCAAGAACAACTCCGATCGTTCCTTCCTTTTGTGCCTGTGCTGTCGAAATAACAAATTCCACTCTGGATCTGCCATAAGTGACAGGTTCTTCTTCCTTAATCTCTCCTTGATCTGACACACAAATATATGCCAGATCTCCTTCAAAATGTATTGCCGTCTGCATATCTTATTCCTCTGTCATTGGTTTTATAAATTGCACCATCATTGTCTTTGCTGCATATTTCTCCATCATCATCTGGAGTTTTCCATCCTGCTGATGCCGGATCAGTTCATTTAGTTCATAAAAGCGGCTTCCCTTGCAGTACTTCAAATGATCTGTCACGACCACCTGGTCACGATATCTTCTTTCTTCTCCTTCTATGGTTACATAATGGTCATTTAATTCATGATCAAATATAGAAGCTGAGAATACATAATATCCAGGAAGCAGCTCTTTCATCACTTCCTCTTTCCATGCTGCACTTGTCCCATCCATAAAATGGAATATCACTGTCTGCCCACTCTTTGCACGAAATTCTATAAATGTTCTGGCACAAAGATACTTTGGAAGTTTTATCACATCCAGATATTGGAACAACACTGGAAGAACATGATCCGTCTGAACCACCTGATAATCTTTGATTTTCTCGATGCGTCCTTTACATCTGTCACTTAAATTCTCTTTTTTATCTTTATAATAATCAAGATAGAGCTGCTGATACATCCAGTCCATCTTTCCGATATCGATCTTCTTTCCGATCAGTTCATAAAATTCCTCTGGAAGTATCTGATCTTGTTCATATGCAAAATTCACATATTCTACTAACATCGCATCAATCAATGCCGTATCTGTCTGTATCTGCTGAATATAAGTAGAAAATACCTTAAATTCTGTTCCATCCACACCATCTGCGATACAGGCTTTTAACACACTTTCCACAAAAATGCGGTCATACATACCACCTTTGTTTCCTGCTTCAAATATTGCCAGCATCTCTTCCTTGGTTCCGTGGAAATATCTTTGCAGATATGCAACGATCTCACTGTTTTCCTCTCCCCTTGAGAATGCATATTCACACATCTCAACCAACAGTTCTGAGCGTCTGGTACTTAATGTTGTCAGTGCATATAAGCAGATCGTACACAATTGCTGCTTATCCAAAAACTGATATCCGTATTGTTCGATTCCTTTCAAAGCCTCATTATACAATTCCCCTGCTATGAAATAGCGAATCATATGAATTCTGTTTTTGTCTTTTAAGTTCTTCCATTCCACATAAGAAAGTGCACGTTTCAATTCTTCAGACATCTCATGTTCCCAGTAATAATCCAACACTTTTTCAAATAACTGCTGTTCATAGTCTTCATCCAGTGCTCTACTCTTTAATGCAGATAACACAACTGGGAAGTCTTCGTCTTCTAATTGTTGTTTTCTTTCAAAAGCTGCACCTTTATATAGGACAAAATGCTCATTCGTTCCGTCTGCTGCCTCACAATATGCCTGGATCTGCTCCTTCGTCCAGATTGGTTTTAACTGATAAGCCACTGATCCAATGTATCTGTTTTCCTCACTGTCAAAAAACACAAATGATGCATGTTCGTCAAAAATCTCTACATAGATCTTTTCTTCTCTTAAGTAACAAACATCCAGATTCTTCTTCCATCTCTGACTAATCTCCGCTTTCTGGATAAATTCATTGTCACAGATCAACTGTCTGACAAAAATAATATTACCTAAATCCTGCCTTGATCTCTCATCTTCCAGCAATTCTTCAATATAATACCGGTATAATAAGATCAGATCTTCATTGATCTGACCTCTTCTTAATTCTTCTCTTAAAAAAGCTCTGATCAATTCTTCATAATTTGCAAACACCTTATGGTATTTTCTTCTGTTCTGTACAACATTTGCAAACAGACGGCTTTGATCTTCTTTTCCAAGACTCTTACTATACGTAAAATATCTTAAGATCTCTTCTGGGAGCAATGGATATTGTCCCTTCGGGATCGTTCTTAAAAAAGCTTCCTGCAAGCCAATGAGCTGTACTCCTCTTTGAAGTGCTTCCTCATAATAAGGATGACAGTCCTCGTCCATACAATTGCCCTGGATCATCAGTGCACAGATTCCCTGTAACACATCACTCTGACGGTATTCTTTATAAATACATCGGAACAACCAAAGGACTTCTTCTGAAAATATCTTGTTTCTTGAAATCAAAAAACAAATCCTTCCAATGAGTTTGGAATTCAGGATCTTCTCCTCTGCACCAAATTCAAGCCCCCATAATTCATAAGAATCAATCTCATCCAACAGCTGTTCATCTTCGCCTAAAATACAGCATCCTTCAAATTGCAAAAGCGGATTTTGACATCCTTCCTGATATAATTCTTTGATCAGTTCCATTCGAAGTTTAGCATCCTTCATCAATTCTTCGCTTAGATTCATATAAAGCCAGAACAGATATCCTTTAATTTTTCCATCTTCGCATTGATCATAGAGTTCTTTGATCTCATCTCTTGATCTTATGATCGTTTCTTCTTCCTTATCATAAAATGCCTGAAGATACCAAACATAGCCCTGCGCGATCAAAAGCGGCTCTTTCGATGCATCTTCTGGAATCTTTTCTTCTAAGTCTCCTTTTCCTTCAAGAATAGAAAGATGCAGTTTCATCAGATCATAAATACGATTCTTAACCGGATCATCCGGCATCTTATCAAGAACCATATTTCCTCTCTCATAAAGCTGACTTGTTGTAATCCTTCCTGTACAGAAATCCACATATAATTCGATCAATTTCTTTTGACGGAATTCTTCTTCTTTTTTTCTTTCACTTTTCTGTTCTTTATAGACAACCTCGATCTGCAGAGTCTGATAAACAGTCTGAATGATCAGATGGTCGATATCTCCATCCTTCGGAATTGTTTTCATATCTGCATAGATCGTCAGAGTGCCATCTTCAAAATCCTCTGCCTGAAATGTATTCTTGTGAATAGACAGGAAAGTTCCATCACTTTTTATTCTCCCTACCAGATACCCCCATCCTTCTCTCTTGACTTTTATCTCCAATGGTTCATCAAGATTCATGATCGTTGCCTGATAGATCGTCTTTGCTGCACTCAAGAGAACCGGCTTTTTCTGTCCTGAACTCAGCAAAAATTCCTCCAAGATCTGATTCCTATTTCTCCCCAGCAAAAGCTGATGATAAAGCTCTTTTTCTTCTCTTCGATCTTTTAGATATTCTTCTTTAAACGCTTCAGAAAAAAAGAGTGTTTTTGCCTCTTTTATATCTTCTTTCACGATATTTGTAAAATTTTCCAATGATTCTGACATAATCTTATTCTGCTCCTTGCCAACCAAAAGATTTTGTGGGTATAATTATGATGTAAATATCAAAAATACAAATTCAAGTACACCCATGCGTACTTATCGCATAATATGTATTATACCAAATTTCGACACAATAGAAAAGGAAAAGAGGAATTACCATGTCAGAAAAAAAACAAGAATATAGCGGAAGTGGTCTTGAGAAAGTAGAAGCTTATTATGGAATCAAAAAAGAAGATATCATTCCCTTTGCCGGGAATGTCAATCCGCTCGGAATTTCTCCTTTGTTAAAGAAAAGTATGGCTTCTCATATTGGATCGATCAGCGAATATCCTGACCGTGATTATAAAGAGCTTCGTTCCACCCTTGCACTTTACTGCAATGTCCCAATGGAACATATCATTGTTGGAAATGGTGCAACTGAGATGATCAGTCTGACCATGCAGCTGTTACGTCCAAAACATGCCTTGCTGCTTTCTCCAACTTATTCTGAGTATACAAGAGAGATCGATCTGGTTGGCGGACATGTAGAAGAATATTTTTTAAGAGAAGATCTCGTGATTTTAAACTAGATCTTAATGACCTGATTTCAAAACTTACCGATGATATTGATCTTCTTGCGATCTGTAACCCAAACAACCCGACGTCCAGCGCTTTGAATACCGAAGAGATCACAAAGATCCTAACTCATTGTAAATTACATGATATCTTCGTTATGATCGATGAAACTTATGTAGAATTTGCACCCGATATTGATACGATCTCTGCAGTATCCCTAACAACAAAATTCGATAATTTCATGATACTTCGTGGAACTTCCAAATTCTTCTGCGCTCCAGGACTGCGACTTGGATATGGAATCTGTGGAAATCTTGCTTTCCTTGAACGTATGAACAGTATCAAAAATCCTTGGACGATCAATACACTTGCTGCTCTTGCAGGAGAAGCTATGTTTATGGATACAGATTATATTCAAACAACAAAGGATTATATACAATCTGAACGTACACGCTGCATTGATATTTTATCCAAACGCGATAACCTAAAGATTTATCCAGCTTAT
>OGPX01001702.1_pt1 | contig 14071 bp, 9 predicted proteins | sample 1553101 | NCBI WGS metagenome assembly OGPX01 (sample SAMEA2579964, study PRJEB22360) | human gut metagenome | biome: human gut; feature: human-associated habitat; material: faeces | place: Denmark | collected 2008/2010
AGGAGTAGATGTTGTTCATATAGGCATACAGAATGACCTTGAGCATCATCCTGGGATGGTAAGGGCTGCGCCCGCATTCCTTATACAACTTCCTGAAACTTTCAAGGTTCAGGCTCTCAACCAGAGCGTCAACCATCCGAACTGGATCATGCTCTGCAATATCCTCGTCAATTCTTGGAGGAAAAAGCACTGTTTGGTTGGGATTGTAAGGACGAAAATGTATCTTTGTCATAGTATAAAATGTTATGCTTAAAGATACAAAATCTTTAGGTAATAACAAAGCCCCTGCTTGTGAAAGTCGGGGCTTTGTGCATAAAAAAAGAAGGTGCGCATTTTGACACACCTTCATCAGGTTTACCACCTACATTTAATTTAAGATGAATAATAGTCCGTTCCTTATCCTGTCCGATAAGATGAATAAAAGGCTTGTTTTGGGGAATAATCACCTGTTCTTCATATGAACCATTTTTAACAAATATCAGCCAAGGACTTTTCAAATTCTCTGGGACTGCATCAATAGCCGACTGAACTGTAGTATAATCTCCCGTACCATCTTTTGCAACAACAGCATGAAAAATAGTATTCTGCTGGGAGCGGGCATATCCCATTATTCCCAATATACAAAATAAGAGGAAGAAAAAAGAAAACCGTTTTGGAAATTGTATTTTACTTGTTCTCATGAATAGTATATTTTAAAGGTTCACGCAGCAAAGGTGCACGATTTCAAGTTATTACCTTTATATTTTTTATCCAAATCCTTATAAAAATCAACCTTTCGATTTTCAAAGTTATTTTCTCCTCCTCTTATCCTATTATTCTATCTCAAAACCCTGTACTTGCCAATCTGCTATTTAAAAGTAGACTCATTACCAATATAAATAGTCCCGAAGTCCAATAAAGTAGGATTTAATACCATTGGCACCTCACTATCAATATATTCGCTCAATATCCCTTGATGCACCAAATCATGAGCTACTATTCTTGTATAACAAGCTGCTCCGGTAGCTTGCGTATGAGTTCCATCTGTAGGAAGATAAATCTGTTGAATTGTAGCATCTACCCCTAAGTCTTCAACAAACTCCTTGGTCAGAGCTGTCATATCAACTACAGGTACTTTTTTTTGACGAGCTACATTCTTCATAGTCACCAGAGCTTATATTTTCTTTCACCTTATCCCAACGTCCTTCCTCCCAAAAAGGACGTGAGCTTCTACCTCCACGTGCATAATTTATCACTTGTACTTCTTTTGAAAAAAACTCCTGCAGCATTTCTCCCTACCCACGAGTACGAGTTGTATTTTCCATGTAATCTGCCATAGTAGAATCTCCAATAGTATGAACCTTTAAATTTTGTGCCCACACTAAACCTGATTCTAAAATGGCAAACACTCCGAAAAATAATAGTTTCCTTATCATATATGAATTAATTTATATATTTAAATAAAAATTCTTGACGTACAAAATTACATTATAATATTGTACATCAAGAATCTTGTTCTAAGGTTGTATATCTTGCACAGCAAACAGTACATTTCTATGTTCCATCTGTAGTTTCTTCCCTATAAGTTGGCATGAAGATTCCAAACGTATATCTGACGAGGACGCACCAATTTTAAATTTATATGCTCCATCATCTATAGTCCATTTACCATTCACGTAATATGCCATTTGCTGAGGAGAAACTTTAAAGCTTACCCTTTTTGATTCGCCAGGTTTCAAATTTACCCGAGCAAATCCTTTTAACTGTATAGGTTTAAGAGATTGTGAAGATTCAGGAGATAAATAAAGCTGTACAATTTCAACCCCTTTACGCATACCGGTATTCTTTACCCGACAGCTTATCTCAATAAAATCATCCGTTGTTTGCGCTGTTGCCGGAACATTCATCCCACTATATTCGAAAGAAGTATATGAAAGTCCAAAATCAAACGGATAAGCTATTTTCTCTTGAGAAACACCATTATTATAACAATAAAGTTCTTCACTTTCTGTCTTAGGATAACTGACACAAAGTTTTCCGGAAGGATTAACATTACCCAACAAGATATCAGCAACAGCATTTCCCCCTTCTTCACCAGGATACCAAGCTTGAAGAATAGCTGCACAACCAGCCTCCACTTCATCAATAACTCGAGGACGTCCACCAAACATCATTAAAACAACAGGTTTTCCTGTAGCAATCAGTTCTTTTAAAAAACGTTCCTGATCTCCCGGCAAACGAATTCCTTTACGTTGACGGGCCTCTCTGCATAAAGTTGGGTTTTCTCCTAATGCAGCAATAACGACATCGCTTTCTGAAGCTAGTTTTATGGCAGCCTTCCAATTAGTAGGATCAGATGACTCCATAAGCATCATATTCAAACGTTCCGTCCTAGGATCACCTTCACGAATAATGGCTGTTTCATTTGTTGCGCTCCAATCGCACCCACGTTCATACCCTAAAGTAAAATTTTCTCCTAACTTAGGTTTCAAAGCATCGTATACTGAGATAATTTTAGGATTTTCAAGATCTATTTTTCCTCCCCACCAAAACGCCTGCACAGACTAGTAAGTATAATCCGCCAACATACACCAATAAGTGTTTGCATTCGGTCTTACCAAAGCAATTTTTTTATGCTTGCCAGAAAGGGGCAACACCCCATTATTCTTCAATAAAACAATAGATTGACAAGCCAAATCATAAGATGTTTTACGATATTGAGGACAATCTAAATCCAAATCTCCATTTGCATAAAGTTTCCGATCCGTTGACAACAATCCTAAACGTGCCTTCAACATTAATGAACGTTTCACCGCCTTTTCAAAATATTGCTCATCAATTAAACCATCTTTTATTAACTCGGACAAAAATTTATAACAATTATTCGAAGGAAGTTCAATGTCATTACCTGCTACAAGAGCCTCAATAGCCCTTTGTTTTAGGATTTCAGGATTACCTTTCTGACTGGAATGTTCCACAGCACCATAATCACCCACTACCAAGCCGTCAAATTCTAAATATCCACGCAATATTTTATTCAAAAGAGTATCACTAGATACAGCCTGTTCACTACGAAAACGACCATAAGATATCATCAAGACTTTACAATCCGCCAATCGTATCATAGCTTCATGTAGCATAAGTACTTCTTCAAAAATTTCTTTCCATGTCAATGAAGAACCTCCACCATATCCCCAAAAATGCTTAGTACAAGCTGCAACACCATCCTTCAACCCATTCTTTTGCAAACCTTCTATAAAAGCTACCCCCATAGCTGGACTGAGATAGCCATCTTCCCCATAAGATTCTTCTATACGAGGCCAATACGCGGTACGTATAAGATCGACCATGGGTGATAAAGCAAGCGTAGCACCAACAGAGCGCATGACTTCTGCCGTCTGTTCTGTGTTAACTGTAGCCAGTTCAGGATTCCAAGAACAAGCGACCCCTAATTGTTGAGGATAAACAGTTGTTCCTTTAGCTGCCAATCCAATAATAGCCTCCTCATAGAATATAGCTGGTACACCCAACGGAGTTTCATTTATAAGATAATTCTGAGAATCGCGTACAAAATCACGCAATTCATTCGGTCCTAAATCTAATGCACAAGCATATTGACATACATGTCCTATTCCATTAGGAATTTTTTCTCTACATTTCTGTAAAGACAATTTTCCATTCTCCACCACCTCTGAGGAACGGATACCATACAACTGAGCAACTCGTTCAGCTTGAGACATTTTCTTATAAAGTGAATCTACTTGTTGTTGCATTTTCTGTGTTTCAATTTCTTCAGTTGAAGATTCTGATGCTCCAGAAAAACAGGAAACAAGTCCGAAAGGCACAAGCATTAAAAGACTAAATACTATTTTTTTCATGTCTATACAACGATTATAATTGAGTGAAAATATAAGTTTGTCCCGCTTCAGTGGGTACATCATATAAATAGGAATCTTTCAGTTCCACTCCCTTCAATGGAGCTTTCTCACTAATAAGCGGACGACTGATTTCCTGCTTTCCAAACAAAGGATTAGGATTATCCTCTTTAGCTTTAACCAGTGTCATACCATCCACCATTAAAGCATTGTGCACGCGCAAGCGAAGATTACCACCGATAGTAGATTTGATAACTGCCGATTCTATCTTGCCATCCTTCCATCTCAGAGAAACAATTTCAAAACCACCACGTGCACGAAGCCCCCTAATCTCTCCATCTTTCCAAGTATCAGGTAAAGCAGGAAGTAAATGAACAGCCCCATCATGACTCTGCATCAACATTTCAGCAATCCCGGCTGTGCAACCAAAATTTCCATCAATCTGGAAAGGCGGATGAGCATCGAACAAATTTGGATAAGTACCTCCTCCCTGACCTTTCTGCACTTCGGGAGAAACAAGATTCAACTGATTGGTAATCAACTTAAATGCATGATTTCCATCCAAACATCTTGCCCAAAAACAAACTTTCCATCCCATGGACCAACCAGTAGAAGGATCACCACGCTGTATCAATGTATTTCGGGCAGCCTCAAAGAGCACAGGTGACGAATAAGGCGAAATTTGATAACCAGGGAAAAATCCCCATAAGTGAGAGATATGACGGTGATGATCATTAGGGTTATCCCAGTCTTCGAACCACTCTTGCAACTGTCCGTATTGCCCTACCTGCATGGGAGGAAGTTGTCTTTTTAATGACAGAATAGTATCACAGAACTGCTTGTCCAAGTTCAAAACCTGTGCTGCAGCCCGAGTGTTTGAAAATAAATCGGATACCAACTGATTGTCCATCGTGATACCTGCAAACAAATTGGCTTTCCCTCTCCAAATACTAGGCGAATTCTCCGGGGAATTACTAGGAGTGACAACCAGATAACCGGTATTAGGATCTCTTACTAAAAAATCAACAAAGAACTCTGAAGCACTCCTCAGAATAGGATACACAGAAGCCAAGTATTCCTTATCACCCGAATAGAGGTAACGATCCCACAAATGCTGGCATAACCATGCATTACAGGTAGGCCACGGCCCACAATAGGCCCTATCTACAGCACCATTCATACGCCATAAATCCGTATTGTGATGCAATACCCATCCCCGACAACCATACATCTCTCGGGAAGCCTCCTGACCATTCTCATACAATTCTTTCACCATTTGCAGGAAAGGCTCATGCATCTCGCGCAAATTGGTAACTTCGGCAGGCCAATAATTCATTTCCGCATTGATATTGGTGGTATAACGACATTTCCAAGCAGGATTCAGTTTCTGATTCCAAATACCTTGTAAATTAGCAGGTTGCCCTCCCGGCTGAGAACTGGAAATAAGCAAATAACGACCAAACTGAAAATAAAGAGCGACTAAATGAGGGTCATTGGAAGTAGCGAATTCTTTAACCCGGACATCTGTAGGTTTATCAGCCTGCGAAGTACGTCCCAAATTCAAAGATACACGGTTATAGTATTTTTGATATACATTGATATGAGCCTGTAAAGCTCGGGCATAATTCTTTCCGGCATTCTTCATGGATATCTTATTACGCTCGGATGGATTTCCAGATATATCCTTATAATTCACAAAGTTAGTAGCCATGGCGATATAAATAGTAGCACTATTAGCATTAGTCACAGATAATAATGTATCTCCTGCCACACTCTTTCCACTCTGTAAATCCAACTTCAAATCTGCACGGAAACGAATCGCACCTTTTGTGAAATCGTCTCCTTTGGTTGTACCTTCCAAAATCAAGGCATTTTTTCCAGAAACGGTAACATCCACCTTCTGAGGACAAGTCAGGGAAGCGGAAAAAGTAAGCTTTCCCGGTTGAGAAGCAGTAAGGCGTACAATGACCAGCTGATCGACAAAAGAAGTAAAGACTTCACGCTTATAATCTACTCCATTTACAGTATAAGCAGTCGTGGCTACAGCTTTTTCCAAATCCAATTCACGACGGAAATTGATATAGTTTTCATGACCGGGAAAGTCCAATCGCAAACTACCCACTGTCTGATAAGGCATTCCAAAACCGTTCTTGGAGAGGATTTTTTCACCTGCCAACTCTTGAGCTTCAGGATATCTACCAGCAAAAATTAACTGACGGATGGTCGCCAATGCTCCTTTAGCCTCAGGATTATAATTTTTGTAAGGAGAACCTGCCGAAACTGTCTCCTCGTTCAGTTGAATCTCTTCGGCCGCAGGATTGCCATATACCATGGCTCCTAAACGTCCATTTCCCAAAGGTAGTGCCTCTTCCCAATATTGAGCAGGCTTATCATACCACAATACAGGCTTTTCCTGAGCATCTATACTGATGCTGACTACAGATAGCAAAACTACAAGTGCTCTTTTTAATAATTTATGTGTCATTCTATAATTAAATTAATGAATAAATGGTATCGACTTTTATAATGGAGAAAGAAATCTGTTTTCTATCAACCAAGCTTCGGCCAGTTCCGGCCACATTACCGTGCTTCCCCTTTGGGCACGCAAGGAAATGGCATGCCCACCGGTAGGGAACAGATGCAACGAGGATTTCTCTATTCCTGCATTATATAAGGCAGTATAATAGGCTATGCTGTTCAAAGGAGAGACAGCCTTATCATTAGAAGCATGAAACAAAATAGCCGGTGCCGTGTTACCATTCACTTGTTTCTCCAAAGAAAACAAATTCCTGAGAGTAATATCCTGTTCCCGCTTTCCCAACAGATTTGTCCGGCTACCTTCATGAACAATAGCGTCATCCATAGAAATAACCGGAGATATCAATACAGCAAAAGAGGGTTTACAACTATACGCATCCAACGTATCGCCCACTTTAGCCCAGTCTTCATCAATAGCACACAATGAAGCAGCCAAATGGCCACCGGCAGAACAACCCATCACGCCCACTTTATGAATATCTATTCCATATTCCTCCGCATGGGCACGTATATAGCGAAGAGCACGTTGTCCATCCTGCAAAGGAGCTTTATAAGATTCTATTACATCCGGCGATTGTGGAAAACGATGCATCAGAACAAAAGCCGTTACTCCCAAAGTATTATACCATTTAGCCAATGCAATACCACTGATTTCATGCGCCAATTTCACATATCCGCCACCGGGAATGATCAGTACCGCCGTACCAGTACGCTCAGCTTTTGACGGTTCATAAACATGAATTGTGGGAGTCCCGACTTGCACCACACGTTCCCTGGCTACAGAGTCTTTAAGAGCTATACCTTTACTATTGGGCATATTATTCTGCCACAAAGGAATTATTTTCTGAGCCTGAAGAGTGACCGTCATCAATGCTCCCAAAAGAAAGCTTAATAAAAATGCGAATCTGTCCATCACTTTATAATCCTTTAAAATCCTGTCCATTTACTGTTACATTCTCAAAATGAATGTTTTCAACACCAATTACTTTATTAATCTCAGGTTTCATCACTCCATCAAAAGTACAATCCTTTATAAAAATATCTCGTGCCCGTATTTTATCTTCAAAACCATCCAGATGCAAAACATACTGACTTTTCTTACTTGTGACATTTTCCAAATGAATATTATGAAAATAAGGAAGATACGGTCCGTCATCCACATGCCAGTATTTCAATTCAAAGCCTAAAATAGACTCCTTACACTCACCTACCCTTATATTCCGGACAAATATGTTTTCTACTTCACCTCCTCGTATCGCATTTGATTTTATACGGATAATACGGTCGAGTTCAGGACTGTCCATGGTACAATTTTCCACCCACACGTTACGGCATCCTCCAGTCACCTCACTGCCAATAGCTACTCCAGCATGACCATCCTTCATTCTGCAATGACGAACTATAATATTCTCACTGGGAATATTCCAGTAACGGCCATCTTCATCACGTCCCGATTTGATGGCGATACAATCATCGCCTGTGTCAAAATCACAATCCTCAATCAACACATTCCTACATGATTCCGGATCACAACCATCATTATTATAACCATGACTCTGCATCTTTACTTTTCTGACAGTGATATTCTCGGACAACAACGGATGAATGAGCCAAAACGGCGAACGGTTGATAGTAAATCCTTCCAATAGAATATTCTTACATTTGTAGAGATTAATAAACTGAGGGCGCATGCCATTCTCTCTCATAAAGACCCGTTCTTTAAAAGGAATAGAATCCTCTTTCATTTCATACAATAAAGTTTTCTCATTTATTTTTTTACCATCTTCCTGTACAATGCCACGAATTCTGCTTTCGCTGAACCAATTACTTCTATCAGCCTGACCATCCATCACCCCATTACCAGTGATGGCAATATTACTTTCTCCATAGGCATAAATCAACGGAGAGATATTGTAACAATCTATTCCTTCTATACGGGTCTGTACAGTATCAAAAAGAAAAGGATCTGTAGTAAACTTCAAAATCGTACTATCAGATAAATGGAGATTTACATTGGATTTCAAACGAATGGAGGCTGTGAAAAATTCTCCATTGGGAATAACCACTTTTCCACCTCCCTGTTCAGAACAAATGGCTATGGCCTGATTGATGGCATTTGTATAAAGCGTGTCTTTCACATCGTGATAATCAGTAATCACAAAAGTCCTATCAGGAAAGACGGGAGATACAATTTGATTGTTAACCTCTACCATCTTATCCCAGGAAGACACTTCTTTTTTATCGCATGAAGATATGGCTGTTGTCAAAAACAACAAAGATGCCAAAATTTGAACGGTTCTTGTCTGCATAGTATTGTATTATGTTTATAATTCTATGCAAATATAAAATAGGATACCTGTGTGGAAGTTGCAGTATTTAGGCTATTAGTTACACATTTTGCCCACCAATCGGTTTATGTTTTAATTTATACTCTTTTGGTGTACATCCCATCGCTTCTTTGAACACTCTACTGAAATATTGCGGAGTAGTGAATCCACTCATATATCCTACTTCAGATACAGTTAATTCATCCTGTTCCAAAAGCTGGACTGCCCGTTTAATCCGCATCGTCTTGACAAAATCTACGGGAGAAACTCCCATCAGAGATTTCACTTTCCGATAGAATACAGTCCGGCTCATACTCATGGCCTCGGCCAGATCATCAATTCTAAATTCGGAATTCTGAATGTTTTCTTCCACACTCTGAAGGATATTACAGATGAAATCATCATCGAAATGAGTAACTTGGGGAGTAGAAGGAGCAAGTTGTTCCATAAAAGAAGCATCCTTCTCTTCTCTCATTTTTGAAGTATAATAATCATACAACATTTGCCTTTGTTTGAGCAAAGAATCTACCCTAGCCTTCAAATAAGCAGAACTGAAAGGTTTTGTTATATATTCATCTGCTCCATATTCCAATCCCTGAATCTGATCATTCAACGAAGACTTGGCAGATAGCAGAATGATAGGAATATGACAGATATCACTATTCCCTTTCACTTGTTTCAGATACTCTATTCCATCCATTTCAGGCATCATAATGTCACTGATCACAATATCAGGCAATTCACTCAAAGTCATTTCAAGTCCTTGACGACCGTTACCCGCTTCAAAAACCACATACTCCCTGGCGAGTACGCCACAGATAAAATGACGAAGTTCCTCATTATCCTCAATAATAAGAATCCGTGTTTCCTTATCTTCCTCCTCTTCTATAAGATTATCAGGTACCACTGTTTTCGAACCGGAATTTTCACCATCGGCCAGAATAAATTCGGCATTGGCATCGGCATCAAACGTATCGCGACTCCCCGGCAACCTAACAAAGAAACTGCTACCCTCACCCAATTTACTGTCTACTCTGATTGTACCATGAAGCAGATTCAATAATTCTTTAACTAATGAAAGTCCTATACCGGTAGACATATTAGGATTAGCCTCATCTAACGTATCAAAACGGGTAAACAAACGGTTGAGCTTTTGAGCATTAATTCCCCTGCCCTCATCCTTTACTTGCAAACATAAAATCTGTTTCTCACAAGTAACAGACAAGAAGATACTTTTCTCATCGGGAGTATATTTAAAGGCATTGGACAATAAATTAAAAAGAATCTTTTCCAATTTGTCCACATCCGTATACATAACAAAAGTATCAAGAGGACAAATCAACCTGAAATCAATACGGTGCGTATGAGCCATAGGAACAAAATTACCGTAGATTTTTAAAATCAAAGGGATTACATCTACTTGCTCCACCAACACTTTCATTTTATCATTCTGTATCTTGCGAAAATCCAATATTTGATTGATAAGCCGCAGCATCCTGTCCGCATTTCTTTTGGCCACTTGCATATTCTCCATGCCAACATCAGATAATTTCTCATTGCTGATGACTTCGTCAATAGGACTGGTTATAAGCGTCAACGGTGTACGAAGTTCATGAGATATATCAGTGAAAAAACGCAGCTTCAAGTTGGAAATTTGTTGTTCAAAATCCACTCTGCGTTGCAGATTAGTGATACGTATCACTATGTAAACCACTACCAACATAATCCCCACTGCTATGATGGTATAGAGTAGTATCGCCCAAATAGTCTCACCGAATACAGGAGCAATATGTATAGATAAAGAAGTTACATTATCCACCCATACTCCATCAGCATTAGTCGATTTGACCTGAAACAAATAATCACCAGCAGGTATATTCACCAAACTGGCAGAACGGTTATTTCCAAGGTCTATCCACTGGTCATTCAGCCCCTTGATTCGATATGCATATTTAATAGCCGGAGAATTAACATAATCCAAAGCGGCAAAGGTGATAATAAAATTGCGCTCGTCAGCCTGTAAATACTGGACCTCACGATGATTATATATATCCTGACGACGAGAGGTATTGTTCAAATAAATATCAAGATGAGAAAAAACAATAGGAGGAACAAAATCACTTTTATGCAGTTCATCAGGAGTAATACATAACGCACCATATAGTGACCCTAAAAACAATTTACCGGAAGATAGCAGAACCGGCTTGGTTTCAGCCATCAATATTTGATCACTAAGCTCACCCAACAAATTCATTTCTGCATCGTATTTTGATATTTTATTCTCTGAAACAACCCATATATTTCCTTCCTTATCCTCAATAGTAGAAAGAGTCAAATCAGAAACTTGCCCTATCGTTGCATTGTAATGCTCAAAAATTAACTTTTCAGACAAATCACCATGTCCCTCTAGAATATTTATCCCTCCACTTTGCGTTGTTACTATAAGCTTTCCCCTACGGGTTTGGGTAATATTAAGCACATCATTATTGCTTAGACTGGAATATCGTTCCTCACAAATATTGTGATAGAATCTGATAGCTTCCGGTTTCATAAATTCTGAAGGACAAGCTAGCAATCCCCCCGTAGTTCCAATCAGGACAACTCCATTTTCAGCCTCATACAGACAACGAACTTTCTCACATACATGAATAGGATAATTATTAAGAATATTCCCTGAATGAATAAAACGTATATGACCATTTTCCGAAGAATGGTCAATCAAATTAATGCCACCTCCCCAAGTTCCTATCCACATTCGCCCTTTTGAATCTTGCAGAATAGAATATACAGAGTTTGAAGAAATGCTATAAGGATCATCTTCACGAGGTATATATTGTGTAACTTCATAATTATTCTCATTTTTCGGAGTAAGCAAAAAAAGTCCATCCTCCTTTGTTCCCAGCCATATATTCTGTTCTCTATCTTCATAAATACAATATACATCAACGTTAAAAGCAGCTGAATGATCAGCTAATAACTTTCCATCTCTCGAAATATTGCCAATCCATTGTCCTAATGAATCATAAAGACAAAGATTTCCCGGTTGTCTTTTATGATTACGCTTCCATCCAATCCAAAGGCGTTTTTGATGATCCTCAGTCAAGGCACGTGCCATTCCCTTAGGAGTATTTGTTATATAATCAATATTTTTCTGATGAAACGATATATACCCAAAACCGTCATGGTTATACCATAAATTATGATGTTGATCAATCATATAACTAAAAGCTTGGAGTGAAACTAACTTACGTTCTCCCATATCATCATAAATATAAGCCTGTTCCAACTTCCGAGTTACCGGATTATAAAAACAGAACTCACCACCTGCAGGATTTATCCAAATACATCCATATTCATCTTCATGAATAAAAGTGCAAGGAGCTGTAAATGGAATTTCCTTACATCTAGGATAACTCAACAAATCCATGTCCTCATTTTGATAATCCAAACGAATCACTCCGTCAGTCACTCCCAACATCCAAATATTTCCTTGCTTATCTTGATAAATATCAGGATTAATCTCTATAGGAATTTCATAAAAAGTGAATTTACCAATTTTCGGATCATAAAATCGAATACCTTTTTTTTGCAGGATAGCTATTTTATGATCAGACAGGGACTTCAATCCAATAATCTCGAACATGGATTCATCAGGAACACACGGTACAACATTCTGATTCTGATAATCATAGCGGGCAAAAAATCCTTTTGAAGTAGCAAGATAAATATCATCTGCATTCTCCACCATGAATTTAAAAGGCATAAGATTCGCTATACTCTTCTTCCCCACAATAGTAGTTCCCTTATTTGTCAGAATCCATTCATCTCCATCTTTATCCTGTATAATAGTATAAATGCTGTCTCCTATACTATTTTCTGTTTTTCCGGTATATAACTGTACAGATTCCATATCTGGGAATTTATTTTCATCCATACGGAACAACTCGTTTTGCGTACCTACTGCCCACGTTATTCCTTTACGCAATACATAAAGCTTCTCAACTGAATTTACCAGACTTTTATTGAAAAGGAACGGATCTTCATATTGATAGGTACGGGTATTAAATAAATAGCAATGTTTATCATACGTCTGGCACCAGATGTTATTCAACGAACTTTTTTCAATCTTGGTGAAACGATGATTCGCTATACGTACTTTACTTCCAGGATAGGTTTTATAGTTAGTAAAAGAATATCCGTCAAAACGCTCTAACCCATTCCAAGTAGACATCCATATATAACCATTGTCATCCTGAATCAGATTCTGAATATTTTTCTGCGACAGTCCGTCTTGAACAGAATAATATTTAATATCAATCAAACTCTGACCAAACAAAGTCAAGGCAGAAAAACACAACCATATAAAAAGAATCTGTTTCAACATCGTATTTATCTTTTTCGATTATACAAATATCGGAAAAAGATATCACAAACCAACAGACTGAATAGTTATTACAATGATTAGACCTGTTTTTATAAGAAATTATACCGCAAACAGCAATATCACACCATAACCTTCCTCTCCGAAAAACTCTGCCGAAGCTATACTTCGGCAGAGAAAGGAACAAGATAAACGTCTATCCAAACATTCACAATGCTAAACCATAAACTAATCTTTTAAAATTAACAATTTATTATTCTGTCCAGTCCTCCACTATAGCCGAAGGATCTGGATTCAAAATAATAGATTGATTGATTCAAATTTACTAAAAAATAAATTGAACCATGGACAGCAATATCCTTCCTTAGAGTTCATACGATACCCCACCGGACAATTAGTACCTGAATACCCTCGAGTAACAGACAATTCCAAACGCTTATAATCCCAATAAATAATACCCTCTCCCCAAAACTCTATTCTTTTTTTGCAAAATCAATTCCTTACGAAAATCTTCCATAGCAGATGCCGTACATTGGTAGGAACTGTAACGATAAGTTTTCATAAAATTCTCCAAAGCAGAAATTCCAGCGCTTACCCCCCTGACTAGCGGCTATTGCCTCAGCCTCAATAAAATACATTTCTTCAACACGCATTAAAAGATTATCTATCGGTGCACCTACATTGGCGTCAATCATATTGCCTTCTTTCAGCTTGAATTTTAAATGAACATATGCAGGCACTTTTTTAAAATTCTCATCGGTGAACAAGGTATGATACTTGGTACCAGGAGCCTTTCCGGCATCTTCAGGAGCAATCCAAGTTTCTTTGCGCCAATCATCATCCGGGATTTGCTCAAATAAAGCCTTACTAATCATTCTGTGTGCTCCATAGGAAATTCCGGCTCAGCGGAAATTTCTGGTTGGTAAGTTTTAAAATTAGCTATCTTTGCTTACCTTTGTTTTATGAAACCC
>OGPX01001732.1_pt1 | contig 13924 bp, 8 predicted proteins | sample 1553101 | NCBI WGS metagenome assembly OGPX01 (sample SAMEA2579964, study PRJEB22360) | human gut metagenome | biome: human gut; feature: human-associated habitat; material: faeces | place: Denmark | collected 2008/2010
TTGACGTTTTCGTTGCGGAACATCTCCACGCCGCGCACGACGTCGGCCACGGCGACCTGCTGGGGCGTCGAGACGATCACCGCGGAATCGATCTTCAGCTCCCCGATGATCGAGAGGTGTACGTCGCCCGTTCCGGGGGGCAGGTCGGCCAGCAGGAAGTCGAGCGTCCCCCATTTGGTCTGGTGGATCATCTGTTTCAGGGCGCTGACGGCCATGGCGCCGCGCCATAGCAGGGCGTCGGTAGGTTTGATGAAGAACCCGATCGACATCAGCCGGATATCCATCGACTCGGCAGGGACGATGTGGTCTGCGCCCTCTTCCTGCACGGCGTCGGGCAGGTAGCCTTCCACTCCGAACATCTTGGGCTGCGAAGGCCCGTATATGTCGGCGTCGAGGATGCCTACGCGGAATCCCATGTTTCGCAGGGCGACCGCGAGGTTGGCCGTGACGGTCGATTTACCTACCCCGCCCTTTCCCGATGCGACAGCAATGACCTTGGCGATGCCGCCCGTGGTCGTCTTCAGCTTGGGTTCGGGGCGCGGGGCAGCGCCGCCCTCCTTGATGACTACCAGTACCGTTTGATCGGGGAATTCGCGTTTGAGCAGTTCCTCAGCCTGGTTTTTGATTTTCACTGCGAACGGGTCGCGGGCCTTGGCGAAGCGGAGTACGACGGTGATTTTTCCGGCCGCTGAGGCGATATGCTCGATAAAACCGCTGCTGACGATATCCTGCCCCGTTTCGGGATGAACGAGCGACGCGAGCAGATGTCTGATTTTTTCTTCCATATTTGTGTAGTGACTTTCCTTGCAAAGATAACGTATATTTTACAGAATAAATATATGTTAACCTTCTTTTTTATCGTTTTTCGATAAATTTTATTTGTTTTTCATATATATTCCGTATATTTGCGAAAGAAAACCGGAATCGGGACAAAATTAGGACAAACAAAAAATAACTTCGTTATGAATTTTATCAAAACTTTTCTGGCTGCCATCCTTGCGTTTGTCGTGGGATCGGTACTGGTAGTCTTCCTTTGGATTTTCATCCTGCTCGGCATTGCCGGTTCGATGGAGAAAAGCGTGGCCGTACACCCCGAGTCGATCCTCAAACTCGATTTTTCGGAGGTGTTGACCGATGCCCCGTCGAGCGATCCTTTCGCCGGCTTCGATTTCGCGACGCTCCAGTCTACGCGCATGCTTCCGCTGATGAAGGCGCTGCGTGCGCTCGAGGCGGCGAAGGACGATCCGCGGATCAAGGGTATTTACCTGCGTATGAACGGCAACGGCGGAGTGGCGGGTTCGGCCCTGCTCGAAGAGCTGCGCGAGGCGATCGTCGATTTCAAGCAGAGCGGCAAGTTCGTCGTCGCCTATAACGAAACCTACTCGCAGGGGCAGTATTACCTCGCCTCGGCGGCCGACAGGATTTACATGCAGCCCGAAGGAGGGATGGACTGGTCGGGCCTTTCGTTCAATTTGGCGTTCTACAAGGGGTTGCTCGACAAGCTCGACGTCAAGGCCGAAGTTTTCCGCCCCACGGCCTGCAAGTACAAGAGCGCCGTCGAGCCCTATATTCTTTCCAAGATGTCGGATGCCAACCGCGAGCAGATGCAGGAGCTGGTCAATTCGATGTGGAATACCATTGCCGCCTCGGTGGCCGAAGCACGCGGCATCGACCTGGAAACCCTGAACCGGATCACCGACAAACTGGAAGTTTCGCTGCCCGAGGATGCCCTCGAACACGGGTTCGTGGATAGTCTGGTCTACGAAGACCAGATGAACGACGTTTTTGCCGAGCTGGGCGTGCAGTCCGATTCCGACGGCCAATACAATTTCGTCACCCTGGGCGAATATGCGTCGCAGGTCAGTGCCGACCTCAAGAATATTTCGGCCGACCAGGTTGCTATCGTATACGCCGACGGTGCGATCGTCGACGGCGAGGGCTTCGGCCGCGAGGTTTACGGCAATACGCTGGCTGCGACGCTGGCCGGGGTGCGTGCCGACGACAAGGTCAAGGCCGTGGTGCTGCGCGTGAATTCCCCGGGCGGCAGCGCATTGGCTTCGGATGTCATCTGGCGCGAAATGGAGCTGCTCAAGGCCGAGAAACCCGTCATCGTCTCGATGGGTTCCTATGCTGCCAGCGGCGGTTACTATATCTCGTGCCCGGCCGATGTCATTGTGGCCGACAAACTGACCCTGACGGGTTCCATCGGTGTCTTCGGCATGTACCTCAATACCATCGACGCCCTGAAGAACAAGCTGGGCATCACGTTCGACGCCGTGAAGAGCAATACCTCGGCAGGCATGGGCATGACTTCGGCCCTTACGCCAGCCGAAAGGGCTTCTATCATGCGCGGCGTGGATAAGGTTTACACGACGTTCACCAACAACGTGGCGCAGGGGCGCAACCTGCCTCTCGAGAAGGTGCTCGACATTGCCGGCGGCCGTGTATGGTCGGGCGACAACGCCCTCGGCATCGGCCTGATAGACACGTACGGTGGCCTGAAGACGGCCATTGCCGTCGCTGCGGACAAGGCCGGGTTGGGCGACAATTTCCGGGTGACGGAGGTGATCGAGCAGCCGACGGGTTTCGCGGCGTTCATCTCGTCGCTCAACGTCAGCATCCGCGAGGCCATGACCCGCTCGGAACTGGGAGTCATGATGAAGGAATACAAACAGGTGCAGGAAGCTGCTTCGCAGCAGGGGATCGTCATGTATTATCCCTTCAAACTCGAACTGCGCTAATCCCCGTCGGATGTCGGAACGATAAAAAGCGGCCTCTCGAAAAGGGGCCGCTTTTTATCGTTGCAGGGTTTCAAGGCCGGTGTGTCCGCGAAGCTGTCATTCGTGCCTGAAAAGGGGTTTGTCAGCCCTTGGCCGGGACTTTGGCCGCCGGATTTCCCCCCCCCGCCGAATCCTGCCCGCAGCGCATTTCATCCAGCTTGCGGCCTATCTCCTCGACCTGTTTCGCGTCGGGCGAAATGACCGTCGACCCGAACTTGCGCCGGTAGTCGCCCGGCGGGGAGCCGATGCGTTCGCGGAAGGCGCGGTTGAAATTCGAGATGTTGTAGAACCCGCAGCGCATACCGATCTCGGCGATCGGGTCGTCGGTCTCGACGATCATCTGTGCGGCGCGCACGATGCGGAAGCCGTTGAGGTAGTTCCACAGGTTCTGGTGGGTGTACTTTTTGAAAAAACGGCAGACCGAAGTCGCGGACATGCCTACCTCTTCGCCGATGTCTTCGAGCGAGATCTTACGTTGGTAATTGCCCTCCACGAACTGTACGATCTTGTTGATCCGGGCATTGCCGTCGGGTTGCATTTCGTAGTACGGGGCACCTATCGACCCCGTTTCGTCCGGCCCAGCCGTGGCCAGGTCGTTGAGTATGTTCAGGAAAAGCGACGCCGATGCGAATCCCCGCAGCCCGGGCAGTTGCAGTAACCTGTCGCGGACGCGGTCTACGACGCTTTCGGCGAACCAGAGCCCGGCGACCGACTGGCTCAGCATTTTCCGGATGGGGAGCATGGATTCCGTTTCGAATATCTGCCAGTTGGGCATGTCGCGGCTGAACTGCACGGCGACGGCCTCGCAATTGGTCTCCGCAAAGGCTTCGTCGCGTTTGTAACAGTGCGGTACGCGCGGGAAAATGATGATCAGGTCTTTTTCCGTGAAATTGTCGACCGATTGTCCGGTGACACGTGTACCCTTCACGTTCAGGGTCAGGCTGAGCATGTAATCCTCGTGGAAATGAAGGGGCGGATCGGTTTGTTTGTCAAACCAATACTGTGTGATGAACAAATCGTTGCCGGGCAACGGAGTGAGATCATTCAGGACACGTTTCATCAGATAATGAGACTTATGGTAACAAATATAGGAACTAATAAGGACAAATCAAAACCGGGGCGGTTTTTTGTGGGGAAGGATATGCGGCCGGGGTTTCCCGCACCTTTGTTTACCGATCCGGAACGGGGCGTAAAGGAACCCCCGTGGTGAAAAGTGCGGAAAACGCTTTCTCCTTTCGCATTTAATGAATATCTTTGCGGATATGGCAGTGATCAGATTGACAAAGGAGTTTTCGTTCGAGGCCGCACATGCCCTCGACGGATACGACGGGCCGTGCCGTGAGATCCACGGGCATTCCTACCGGTTGTTCGTGACCGTGAAAGGGTGCCCTGCGGACGACGACACGAACCCCAAGTGTGGGATGGTGATGGACTTCGGTGTCCTGAAAAGCATTGTCAACGAGGAGGTCGTTTCCCGTTTCGACCATGCGCTCGTGTTGCGGGCGACACGCCGCGACGCTCCCCTGCGGGCGGTGCTGGCCGAACGCTTCGGCAACATCGTCACGGTGGACTACCAGCCGACGTGCGAAAACATGCTCGGCGATTTCGCGGCACGCATCGCACGCCGCCTGCCCCTGGGGGTGGAACTGCATTCGCTCCGCCTGCATGAGACTGCAACCTCGTTCGCCGAGTGGTTCGCCGAGGACAACCGCTGATTTCCGCCCGGCGGTTCCGCCGGAACGACATACCCCGACATTTCTACCGGACAGGCCCCGGGCGCAAGGGATAGGCGCACGGCAAACATCGAAAGGGAACTATTATTGACGCAAATCGAATATATGAAAAAACTGTTTCTCGTCGACGCCTATGCGTTGATCTTCAAGTATTACTATGCCTTTCTGGGGCGTCCCATGCGCAACCGGGCCGGCATGAATACCTCCGTGGTATTCGGCTTCGTAAAGTTCCTGCGCGACATCCAGAAGCGAGAGCGGCCCGACCTGCTGGGCGTGGCGTTCGACCCCAAGGGCGGCAGCTTCCGCCGGGAGATATTTCCCGAGTACAAGGCCAACCGTGCCGAGACGCCCGAGGACATCCTCCTCTCCGTCCCCTATGTCAAGCGTGTGCTGGAAGCCATGTGCATCCCGATCCTCGAAGTCGAGGGTTACGAGGCCGACGACGTGATCGGCACGCTGTCGCAAAAAGGCGTCGAGGCGGGTTACGAGGTCTTCATGGTGACGCCCGACAAGGACTACGGCCAGCTGGTACGTGACAATTGCAAGATATACAAGCAGAAGGGCGCCGAAGGGAGCATCGAGATCGTCGACCGGGAGGCGATCCGCGGGAAATACGGCATCGACGACCCCAGCCTCGTGCGCGACATCCTCGCACTGTGGGGCGATGCTTCGGACAATATCCCGGGTGTGCCGGGAATCGGCGAGAAGAGCGCCTGCAAACTCGTGCAGGAGTGGGGAACGGTGGAAAATATCCTCGACAACGTCTCGAAGATCAAGGGCAAGCAGGGCGAGAAGATCGCCGAGTGGGGCGACAAACTGCGCCTTGCCAAGACACTGACCACCATTTGCCTCGACGTGCCCATCCCGTTCCGCGAAGAAGACCTCACGGTCTGCGAACCCCATATCGACGAACTCAAGGCCCTTTTTGCCGAATTGGATTTCAAGGCCTTTATGAACGACCTTACGAACCTTGCGCCCCCCGAGGAGCAACCCGAAGGCCCCCGCCAGGAGGCGCAGACCCAGCTTGCGGAGATGGCTCGGGCCAAGTCCGCCGCCGCCAAACGCGCGGCGCTGGTCGGACAGGGCAACCTCTTCGGCGACCCGGTGGTCGACATGCCTGCCGCCGAGGTTCCCGTCGCAGAACTGCAGGCCGAAGCCGATGCCATGCAGTTCAAGACGGCGCAGACCACGCCCCACGATTACCGCCTCGTGGAGAATGCCTCCCAGTTGCGCGAAGTGGTCGCCGAGGTCGGGAAATACGACGAATTCTGTTTCGACACCGAGACCACGGGGTTCGACATCTTCAACGACCGCATCGTCGGCATGTCGCTGGCCGTAAAGCCGTTCGAAGCGTGGTACATTCCCTTCAAGGAGGAAAATACGGCGGAATATACGCAGATCGTGCGGCCACTGTTCGAAGACGAAGGGATTGCCAAGATCGGCCAGAACATCAAGTTCGACCTGATGGTGCTCCGGCGCCTGGGGCTCGATATCCGGGGCCGCAAGTACGACACGATGATCCTGCATTACCTGCTCGATCCCGAGTCGCGCCACAACATGAACGCCCTGTCGGAAAAATACCTCAACTACAAGCCTATCGAGATCGAAACGCTGATCGGCAAGGGTTCCAAGCAGCTGACGATGGATCTGGTGAACGTCGAGCGCGTCAAGGAGTACGCCGCCGAAGATGCCGACGTCACCCTGCAACTCAAACACGTGCTCTACCCTCAGGTCGAGAAGATCGGGTTGCAGCACCTCTATTTCGAGGTCGAGGAGCCCATGATCGCCGTGCTGGCCGACATCGAGATGGCGGGCGTGCGGATCGACTCCGGGGCGCTGGCCGAATACTCCGTCGAACTGAGCCGCAGGCTGGCCGAACTGGAAGCCCAGATCCGTACCGAGGCCGGCGAATCGACGCTCAACATCAACTCGGCACGCCAGCTGGGCGAGGTGCTTTTCGCCAAGATGCGCATCGCCGAAAAGCCCAAGATGACCAAGACCAAGCAGTTCTGCACCGACGAAGATTATTTGCAGACCTTCGCCCGCAAACATCGTATCGTCGACCTGATCCTCGAATACCGGGGTGTCAAGAAACTGCTCTCGACCTATGTCGAAGCGCTTCCCCAGCTGGTCAACCGGACGACGGGGCGTATCCATACCTCCTTCAACCAGGCGGTCACGGCTACCGGGCGCCTTTCGTCCACCAATCCCAACCTGCAGAACATCCCCGTGCGCGAAGAGATGGGGCGCCGCATCCGCCGGGCGTTCATCCCCTCCGATTCCGACCACCTGCTGCTCTCGGCCGATTACAGCCAGGTCGAGCTGCGCCTGATGGCGCACCTTTCGGGCGACGAATCGTTGATCGCGGCCTTCGCCCACGGCGAGGATATCCATGCCGCGACGGCCGCCAAGCTTTTCAACAAAACCCTCGGCGAAGTGACCTCCGAGGAACGCCGCCGTGCCAAGACGGCCAATTTCGGCATCATCTACGGCATTTCGGCCTTCGGCCTGAGCCAGCGGCTCGAAATCCCGCGTAAGGAGGCCAAGGACATTATCGACGGTTATTTCGAATCTTACCCCAAGGTCAAGGAGTATATGGACGATGTGGTCGCCAAGGCCAAGGAGGAGGGATTCGTCTCGACGATCTTCGGCCGCCGCCGCTACCTGAACGACATCGCCTCGCGCAACGCCGTGGCCCGCGGCCTGGCCGAGCGAAATGCCGTGAACGCTCCGATTCAGGGAAGCGCCGCCGACATCATGAAGATCGCCATGATCCGCGTGAGCCGTCGGTTCCGCGAGGAGGGCATCCGCTCGAAGGTGATCCTGCAGGTGCACGACGAGTTGGTGGTCGATATGCTTCGTTCGGAGCAGGAGCGCGTCATCGCCATCGTTACCGAAGCCATGGAGTCCGCCGCTGCGCTGCGCGTGCGGCTGGTGGTGGACTGCGGCGTGGGCGGCAACTGGCTCGAAGCGCACTGATGTCTTGTTTTGATAGATTAGCCCCCCTGCCGCCCGACCGGACGGCAGGGGTTTTTATCTCAAAAGTGCCTGCGGCGGGCGGTGCCGGGCTGTTTGTCTTGCGGGATATGTCCTTTGTGTGATTTCGACTTACGCTATGCCGTTTTCTCCAGAGGGGCTTTCGAAAGTTCTGCGCGGCACAGTTTCAGGGCTTGAATCCGTGCGGGAACCGGGCCTTTGTGGGTTGAAACTGCCTGCAAGGGATTTCGAAGGGGAACGGCTATCTCTTCGCCTCCCCCTTCTTGGCGATCGAGAACCGGAACACGAGTCCCCCTTCCGGGCGGTTCGCCACTTCGATTCGGCCGCCGTGGAAAAGTATGGCGTTGCGTACGATCGCCAGGCCGAGTCCGGTGCCTCCCGCCCGGCGCGAACGCCCCTTGTCGATCCGGTAGAAACGTTCGAAGAGGTAGGGCAGGTGTTCGGGATTGACGCCCGTGCCGTTGTCCGAGAATGAAAATTCGTAGCGGTCGTCCGTTTCGTCCGTCAGGGCGATGTCGATCCGGTTGCCGCCCGAGTAGTTGAGGGCGTTGTCCGTCAGGTTGCGGAAAACGGAGTAGAGCAATCCTTCGTTGCCCTCGACCGTCAGGGGACGGTCGCATGTCCAGTGTACCGTAAATCCGCGTCGGGCGCTTTCCGGGGCCGTGTCGGTTATCACTTCGCCGATCAGGGCGCGGAGGTCCACTTCGGTACGGTCGATCATCTGTCCTCCTTCGTCCAGCCGGGTGATCGACGATACGTCCTGCAACAGTTGCCGGAGCCGTTCGGACTGGGTGAAACACTTTTCGAGGAAGGCCCGCTGCGTCGCTGCGTCGATATGCGGATTGGCGATGAGGGTTTCGAGGTAGCCGTGGATGGAACTTACGGGGGTTTTCAACTCATGGTTGATATTGTTGGTCAATTGCCGCTTGATGCGGATTTTTTCCTGCTCCTCGTGCAGTGCGGCGGCATGTTCGCGGTCGCGCTCTGCGAGGGTCGCCTCCATTTGAACCATGTTTTTCGTGAACTGGCGGACCACGTAGTAGCCGACCAGACACAGCAGCAGGGTGACTGAACCCATGAACCACAGAAAGTTGCGGTCGGCGTTCAGCACCTGCGACAACGACACGGTGTAGGGCAGCGACGAGCGGACGATCCGGTCGCCGATGCGGGAGGCGGAGTAGAAGTAGGTGCGCCCGTTGTTCTCCGACTGGCGGCGGATCGTATAGCCGTGACCGTCGGTGAGGGCCCCTTCCGGCCGGTCGAGGTGGTTCGACATCTCGGCCGGGGGTTCTTCGGAGTCATAGACGACCGTACCGTCCAGGTCGATCAGGGTGATGCGCAGCCCCTCGAAGAAGTCGGAGTGCGCATCGAAAAAGTCGTGGGGAGTGCGTGCATTGCTCAAAGCCTCTTCCAGTTGGGCGTTGATGATCTGCAACTGCGAATCGAGCAGCTCCGTGCGCAGCTCCTTCTCCCGGTGGTATTGGAAGCCGACGAAGCAGACGATGAGCAGCCACGAGAAGCCCAGCAGCCAGAGGAACGATTGCGTCTGATAGGAGTGTTTACTTTTCAAATCCATAGCCGTAGCCCAGGCGGGTCACCAGATGCGAGCCGTAGGGCCCGATTTTCTTGCGCAGGCGCGTGATGTTTACGTCGATCGTGCGGTCCAGGACGATCACTTCGTTGTTCCAGACCCGGGCGAGGATCTGTTCGCGCGAGAAGATCACCCTAGGGTGGGAAAGGAGCAGGGTGAGGATTTCGAACTCCTTTTTGGTCAGGGGAACCTCCTGTCCGTTCACCCGGCAGACCTTGCTCTGCAGGTCGAGGCAGAGCCCTTCGAAACAGATGGCTTCCTCCTCCTGCCGGGCTTGCGAGCGGCGCAGCACGCTCCGTACCCGGGCCGTCACTTCGCGCATCGAGAAGGGTTTGGAGATATAGTCGTCGGCACCCAGGTTCAAGCCCGCAACGGTGTCGTCTTCGGTGTCTTTGGCCGTGCAGAAGATGATCGGCACGGCAGCCGTTTCGGGCGAGGACTTGAGCATACGGGCCATTTTGAAGCCGCTGATCTCTCCCATCATTACGTCGAGCAGCAGCAGCGAATAACGTTCGGGATGCATCGCCAGCGCTTGTTCGGCGCTGTAAGCCACATCCACTTCGTATCCTTCGAGTTCGAGGTTGAATTTCAGGATTTCACACAGCGACTCTTCGTCGTCCACCACCAGAATTTTGTATTTCCCCATGACCTTCGTATTGATTCGACGCGTCAAAATTAGGGAATAAAACGGTTTCGCAAATCCGGAAGGATCGAAATTTCACGGAATTGTAACAGACGGTTCATAAAAACGAGGCATTTCCCGGATTTTGTAACGGGTTTGTAACAGGTTTGAAACGTCGTTATCATTTCCGCCCGGTACTTTTGTTCCCGAATGATAACTTTAGGCGTAAAACCAATTAAAAAAGTATGGAATCAATCTATTTAGGCATTGTCCTCTTCCTCTTTCTGCTGGCGATTTTCGATCTGGTGGTGGGTGTCAGCAACGATGCCGTGAATTTCCTGGGGTCGGCCGTCGGCGCCCGGGCCGCTTCGTTCAAGTGGATCATGGGTGTAGCTGCGGTGGGTATCCTGTGCGGCGCCGTCATGAGCAACGGTATGATGGATGTCGCCCGGCACGGGATTTTCAGGCCCGAACAGTTCTATTTCCAGGATATCATGTGTATCTGCCTGGCGGTCATGGCAATCGACGTGATTCTTCTGGACACCTTCAATACCCTGGGGCTGCCGACTTCGACTACCGTGTCGATCGTTTTCGAGTTGCTGGGAGGTGCGTTCGCTCTGGCGATGGTCAAGCTGGCCGCAGACGATACGGGGCTTACCTTTGCCGATATGCTGAATTCGGAAAAGGCTTTGTCGGTCATCATGGCCATCTTCCTTTCGGTGGCGATCGCATTCGTATTCGGCGCAGTGGTGCAATATATCGCCCGATTGATCTTTACTTTCAATTATAAGTCGCACATGAAGTGGTCCGCCGCGCTGTTCGGCGGTGTGGCGATGACGGCGATCATCTATTTCATTCTGATCAAGGGTATGAAGGATTCGTCGTTCATGACACCCGAACTGTCGGAGTGGATTTCTACCTATACCCGTCACCTGGTGGCCGGCTGCTTCATCTTCTTCTGCCTTCTCTCGCAGGTGCTCCACTGGTGTCGGATCAATATTTTCAAGGTAGTCACGCTGCTGGGAACTTTCGCCCTGGCACTGGCCTTCGCCGGAAACGACCTGGTGAATTTCGTGGGCGTACCTCTGACGGGCTACTCTTCCTATATGGATTACGTCGCCAACGGCAACGGATCCGAAACCTTCCTGATGGATTCGCTGAACGCGCCTGCCCGGACGCCCTTCATTTTCCTGGCTCTTTCGGGCGTGGTGATGATCGTCGCCCTGACCACTTCGCGGAAGGCCCGGGGCGTTATCAAGACCTCGGTGGATCTGGCCCGTCAGGATGCCGGCGACGAGATGTTCGGTTCGTCGGGGCTGGCCCGGAGTATCGTGCGTGCTTCGTCGTCCCTCGCTACCGGAATCGACAATGCGATGCCGCAGGGACTGAAGCGCTGGCTCGGGAAACGCTTCGATAAGGACGAGGCGATTCTGGAGAACGGTGCCGCTTTCGATATGGTACGTGCGGCGGTCAATCTGCTGCTGGCCAGCTTGCTGATCGCATTGGGCACCTCGCTCAAGTTGCCTCTTTCGACTACTTACGTGGCCTTTATGGTGGCGATGGGTTCTTCGCTGGCCGATAAGGCCTGGGGCCGCGAGAGCGCCGTATTCCGCATTACGGGTGTGATTTCCGTGATCGGCGGCTGGTTCATTACGGCCGGTGCGGCTTTCGTGGCGACGTTCCTGCTCGCGCTTGCTATCTATTACGGCGGTACGATCGCTATGGTCGTGGTCGTAGCGCTGACGATTCTCTTCCTGATACGCAGCAATATCCGCTACCGCCGGAAGATGAAGGCCGAGCACGATGATGTTTTCAAGGGGATGATGACTTCCCGCGACAAGGCCGAAGTGTGGACGTTGCTCCGCCGACATATGACCGAGTCGCTCATGGCATCGGTAACGTTCGCCGAATCGACCTTCCGTCAGATTACCGACGGTTTGCTGAAGGAGGATATCAAGAGCCTGCGCAAAGCTGAACGGGCGCTCGGAGGAGAAAAAGACCTGCTCAAGCGGGTGCGTCGTCGGCAGATGCTCGCCATGCGCCGTATCGACCGCAACCTGGCGCTCGAAAAGAACACCTGGTTCCACACGGCGAGCAATGCTTCCGAGCAACTTTATTACTGTCTCAAACGTCTTTGCGAGCCGTGCAAGGAGCATGTCGGCAATAACTTCAACCCGATGCCCAAAGTTTATCTGCGGGAGTTCCTGCCCATTCGGACCCGGATTTTCAACCTGATGGTCGAGATTCGCCGCATGATGGAGCAGAACGACTATTCGGATATCGAGAACGTGCTGATCGAAGCCGAAGGGTTGCGCGAATCCATCTCGACCGAGCGCAAGACCCAGATGTACCGGGTGCAGGAGGAGGGCAACAGCCTGCATGTTTCGCTCGTCTATCTGATTACGCTGCAGGAGTCCCAGGAATTAGTCGATACGTTGCGTCAGTTGCTGAAGGCTTGTAATAAGTTTACCAAATAAGTAATAAGTCGTATTTTGAACCTGCGATAGACAAAAACAGTGTCATTTGCACTGTTTTTGTCTATATTTGCGGAACACGAGATATTTTGAAAGGGTTAAATAGGTTTCAATCAATGTATTATGCCTGTGGCCCGTATCTGACGACAAGATAAAAGAGAATAGAGTTGCCTATGGAGAATTTTACCCGCAGAGTGGCCGGATGGTTTTTATTATGCCTTGCGATGAGTATGTCGTTGTCCGCAGCGGCCCAGCAACCTCCGGTGGAGAGGGTGGATGTGGAAACGATACCCGTGCAGGACGATCTGGAAGAGATGGTCATCGAGTCGCAGCCGGAGAGTACGAATCACCCGAAACAGGAAAAAGATGTCGATACGGATGACGACGATCGTGCCGCTGCGGTGCGGACGGATGCCGGGCAGGACGAGAACGTCGGGCAGGGCGAGCTTTCGCAGAAGGACAGGAGGCGTGACAAGGGCGACGGTCGTGAGAACGACGATGAGGATGATGACGAAGATGAGGATGATGACGAGGACGAAGGAGTCCGAGTTCAGACTCATTTCGAAATTTCGGCAGCTTCGGGAGCACAAAAGGAGGAGAAAAAGGCTCCACCCGTGACGATCGACCTGTTGGGAACGCTCCGGGCCAAATTCGAGTACCAGCCCGGCGAGGGCGATGCCCGCTTCCAGGTTCGCAACGCCCGCTTCGGCGTGGCCGGCGAGATCTATTCGAAACTGGCTTACTGTATGGAGATCGACCTCTCGGACGAGGGAAAGATCAAGATGGTCAATGCGTATCTGGGGACCAAACTCTATAAGGGACTCGGTTTCACGATCGGATTTATGCGGGTCCCGTTTACCATCGATGCTCACCGTTCCCCCCATACGCAGTATTTTGCGAACCGTTCGTTCATCGCCAAGCAGGTGGGCAGCGTCCGCGATGTCGGAGCCACCCTGGGCTGGAAATTCGGCGAGAAGGTTCCGATCAACCTGCAAGTCGGTATGTTCAACGGGTCGGGTATCGACGACCAGAAGGATTTCTGGACCGACAAATTCAACTATGCGGCAAAGGCGCAGTTCGGTTTTGCCGAGGGGATGAATTTCGTGGTGAGCTACCAGACGACCCGTCCTGCCGATACGCGGATTCACCTTTACGACGTGGGGTGCTCCTACCGCTTGGGCGGTTGGTTCTTCGAGGCCGAGTATCTGCGTAAGGAGTATGCCCGCAATTCGTTCGCGGGCGTGAATGCCTTCGACGGATTTTTCTGTTATGACCTGCCTTTGCGCCGTGTCTTCAAAAAGATGTCGTTCGCAGGCCGTTACGACTATATGTCCGATCACAGCAACGGCATTCCCGACGACAACGGTCTGCTGTTCGTCAATGATCTGGAGCGTCATCGCGTCACGGCAGGCATTACGTTCAGCTTCGGATTGCCTTTTATGGCCGATATCCGGCTCAACTATGAGATGTATTTTTACGACAAGGGTGTCGTCCCCAAAGTTTCCGAACACGACAAGATCGTCCTGGAATTTATGGCTCACTTTTAGCCGTTTTAAGGATTTGAGAAAAGAAAACCCCGCATTCTATATGTGCGGGGTTTTCTTTTGCCGGTTCGGAAACATTTCGTAGCTCGTGTCGGAGAAGTCCGGAAGGGAGGGTAGAGGAGTAGGAGTAGGAGTAGGAGTAGGAGTAGGAGTAGGAGTAGGAGTAGGAGTAGGAGTAGGAGT
>OGPX01001737.1_pt1 | contig 13876 bp, 26 predicted proteins | sample 1553101 | NCBI WGS metagenome assembly OGPX01 (sample SAMEA2579964, study PRJEB22360) | human gut metagenome | biome: human gut; feature: human-associated habitat; material: faeces | place: Denmark | collected 2008/2010
TTGAAAAGCTGTCCAAGTTGATTGAATTCTACAGCACCATCCGATAAACAAAAAATCCCCCTCCACTTTGCCTACACATACCCCGCGAGGTTCGCAGGGCTTCGACAAAGCAGAGGGGGATTTTTGCGCGCTACCGAGGTAGCCAAATATAAAATCAAGAGTGGACCATGCCGGGCCGCTCTCTACAAAAGCCGTAGCTTTTCAAGTAGTCCTATTTTAGCTGACGTTTATGTATCCGTCAAGCCTTTTTGGTACTCAGCGCTGCGGTCATAACATCAAAGGCGTGTTCGATAACAGTATCCAACACCTCGTCGGTGATAGCCCAGCGGATAGCCGCCGGGCACTTGGCGCGGAGAGCAGCAAACACCTGTTTCTTCTTTTTGGCACCCTGCCCGCTGCCCATGATGGACCGTTCGGCTTTTTCGACCAGCTCCAGCGCCAGATCCTTGACGGTGGCCTTGTAGCCCAGCCGGATACCACCGACTGCCAAAGCGATAAAGCCCGCCAGCATCAGGACGATGGCGACGGGAGCGGGGACGAAGTTCAGCATAGCTTCCATGATATTGCCTCCTATAAGTATCAGCGGCGCGGGGAGCCACCCCTGCGCCGTTTTGTCGTGTTGGTTATATCGGATGTTTCACAGGTACTTGGAAGCCCCGGAAATGGCCTTCCAGCTGGCAGGGCCGCAGATGCCGTCCACCGTCAGTCCATGCGCCTCCTGCGCTTTCAGCAGAGCATTCTCTGTGCCCTCGCCGAAAATGCCGTCCGGGGTCAGCCCCAGCAGCCGCTGGAGCATCTTCGTGGCTGCCCGGTTTGCATCTCCGGTACAGCCCCGGCGGATGGTGGGAAGCACGAACTTGTTGTAGGTCGTGCTGGGGTATTTTCCCGGCGTGGTGCAGAGCCATGTTGCCTTGCCTGTGCGGGTGTCCGCGTGGCATATGGCTGCTTTGGGGTGCCAGTAGATGCCAATGCCGCCAAAGCCGACGGCCTGCGCGATGATGCCAAGCGCGACCGGGTTCACGGTACGGTTGAGGGTGCGCCAGTCTGCGGCCATGCCATAGCGGTGCTTGCTGTTCGGACTGCCGCCCACGTTTTTGCTGGCATTGTGAACAATGCAGCGGTAGCCGCTGGTGATCTTGAGCGGAACGCCCAGTACATCCCGGATGCGCTGCAGCTTGTCCACCAGCTCTGTGTCGATCATCTGGGCGGTGCACTTACCGCACTGGCACTCGAACTCGTCTCGGGTGAAGTTTTTGCTCAGTGCAGTGGTGTCACCGCGCTGATAGGTTACGATGCTCATAAAATCAGCACCTTTCACAGAAAATCATGACTTTCCAAAAGCTCATCGTAAACGCGGTTGATATTGTCGATGGCATGGACGCACTTGCCATTCGGAAAATTTTTGTGCGTCTGGCAGTACGTTTCATAGTCATGGACGGTATCAAGCATTTCATCGAAGTGCTCTTTCGTATGCCGCCGGTCGTGGAGCAGCTCATCATTGAAACGCAGGATCTGTGTTCTCCAAAGGCTGGCGGTCTGGGCATCGTCCTTGGCGATGTGCTCATCGAGCCTTTCCCGCGTCTCGGTCTGGCACTTCTGCATCGTATCAAGCCGGGCCGTCACATCGGCATTCAGGCGGCGGCCAACAAAGTGGATGATGGCCGACCACGGGTTGATTTTGATGGGAGCGATCTCCACGAGGGTCAGCAGGACGATTGCCGCAGGCGTGACCATGACAGGCCCCCATGCTACCCAGATATCTTTCAGGTTCATTTTGGTTTACCTCCTGCGGGCCAGCAGCTTTTTACGCAGGTCAGCCCACATAGTCTTCGCCCGTGATGTTCTTGTAGTCACCGGCGGTGATTTCGCCCTTGTTTACGCGCCCGGCCAGAACTTTCTTCACGCCTGCACGGCGGGATACGGGCATCTCTGCCCAAGTTTTAGTGCCTGCAATCAGGCGGTTTGCCCAGATAATGTTCATGGTGATACCTCCTTATTCCTTATTCAGCGCTGCGTCCAGCTCACACAGGGCATCTTCCATTTCAGCCACACGGTCGGGCAGCTGTTCGTGCTCCTGCTGCTTCTTGGCTGCGGCTTCCTTCTCCTGCCGGGTGGGCAGATTGTCCTTTTTCCACTGAATCATAGTGACTGTCCTCCTTACTGGAATGCACCGCTGACAGCTTCGATGTAGCCGCCGGTGCCGGATGCACCACGGCTGATGGAAACGCGGAAGTTGAACGCCGCGCCGTTGGCGGCAGTGCTGTTGGTGAACACGATATTCACGCCTTTCTGTACCTCGGCGGTGACATTCTGCCAGACCGGGGACGGGTCGTTGGCGTTGTTCGTGACCTCGACCTTGAAAGCGGCATCGTCAGGGATGTTGCCCGTCACCTGAAGCACGGCAACGGTGATGTCGCCCTCCACGGTCAGAGGTTCGGCCAGCGTCACACTTGCGCTGGTAACGCTCTTCGTGAACGTGGCGTTCAGACTGGTGCTCCCCTTGCCATCGCTTACCTCAACCGTCAGGGTGTGGCTGCCATTCAGGACGCGCTGGAACCCTGCGGCATCGGCGGTCTGCTCAAAGGTCAGGGCCGTGCCACTGGCAACGCCGGTGCGGGTCTTGGTGGTCTTACCGTTCAGCTTTTCGGTGACGGTCAGAGTGTCGCCGTCAGCATCGGTAACGGTATAGTTGAAGTCGAAGGGTGCGTTCTTCTCTCCCAGCGCCGCGCCGCTCTCGCCCACATCAGAAGTCACTTCCGGCGGCTGGTTTTCCGTGGCGAAGCCATCTTTGTCGATATACAGCGTCTCCGGCAGGGTGAAACAGGGCAGGTAGCCCCAGCTATACGTATGCCCATATGTGGTACTAAAACGGCCCCAATGACTGCTGTCTACGCCGCTGAGTGCAACTCCATCATAATAATAATCCTTATCAGAAGAGTCGTGGTGATAAGACACCTTATTGCTCTGGGTTCTTGTCCAGATGTTTTCCCCGAAATCAGTAAAAATATTTTCCAGTCTTTTCCGGGCTACCTCGGAGAGCAAAGTTCCTTCAGGTCTTGAAGATAAGTCGTACACACTTTCGCTTTCTGAAAGTGTGAAGATTGAGGTGCTGAACGTCGTCCTGTTGGCTAAATATTTTGTTTTCCCCATCCAGCCCTTGACGTCAGCGGCAAACTTATGAAAATAAGTAGTGGTGAGCCAATTATAGATGCTACAGGTGTGGGTCTCACCAGACGCGCCATGATCCGTTATTCCCCATGCAATATCGTTTCTTCTGCCGGCGCTGCCGACGCTCGACCACGGGCCGCTCGTCGCCGGACTCTCCCGGCAAAACAGCGTCCGCCCCTTGCCGTTCAGGCCCGACTCATAGTTGTGGTACAGCGCATAAAACTTGACTTTGGTGCTGCCTTCCATCAGGCAGACGTATCCGTCGCCGATGGCTAAGTCTTTGATTTGCATTCAAATCCTCCTTCTCTCAGAACTCCACCCTCGCCTGTTCTGCGTTCCACACGCCGGTGACGGTCAGGCCGTCCAGACTTCCGAACGTGGCGCTGAACGGGTTCTTGGTCACGTTCGTGCTGAACTTCAGCTCAATGGCCTTGATGTTGGCGTTCATCGCGGCCATGCTGGCGCGGATGTCACCATGTGCAGTGTCAGCAGAATTGTGGGTGTCCACGGCCGCGCTGATGCGCTGGTCGGTCTCAGCCTTGGTGTATGCGTCCACCGCCGGACGCTGCGATTCGGTCAAATGGCCGTCAGCATCCAGCGTGGCAATGCCGCCCGGCACGCCGATCTGGTTGTTTTTCACAAAGCTGGAATCATCGCCAACACCCGGCGTTCCGACGTTTACATTTCCCATTGCCATAGGTCATGCCTCCTTGTTTGTTTCGCCCTGAATAATCTGATATTCCGCAGTCAGACTTTCTCCCGGGGCTTTCTTTGCCCAGATGCAGATTTTCCCGTTCTGCGTTTCACAGGTCTGGCAAATGCCGCATTCCGCCGCTGCGGTCAGGCTTCCGGGCGACAGGATAACGTCCGCGCGGTCTGCTGCGGTCACACCTGCGGCAGTGATGTCATGCCGCAGGGGATATTCCTCCCACGTTTCATCTTCCACCCAGCCGTCCGTGCTGATCGTGACCGCCACAGCGGAAATCTTATCGACCTTTGCGTTGTCCATCTCCTTCATCGCTTCCAGCGTTGCTGCGGACAGCTCACTTACCAGACCCGCCGTATACTGCTTGGCTTTCTGCGCCAAAAGTTTAAGGTGGGTTTCGAGTGCGATAGTAATCATTCACGCTTGTCCTCCCTAAAAAGCAGGAGGGGCCGCCCCATGGTAGACCCTCCCTGCGTACTTCTTTGGTAGGTCAATCAGCTTATGCGCCGAAAACCTCGGTCAGCATAGCGGTCACATCAGCATCAGATGCAATGGTCATGCCGTCCAGCTTGGTCTTGTCCGCAGCGCTCATCAGACCTGCGGCAGAGGTGGTGGCATTGTCATAGGTGGTGTCCTGCGCGGGGATGCCCAGAGCGGTGATGTCGTTCTTGGCAACCTTGGTGGTTGCGGTCACATGGCCCAGAGCGTCAACAGTCACCTTGTACAGGCCGCTGGCAGCAGCAGTGTGGGTGGGGTGGACGTACTTGTTTGCGCCATCTGCGATACCGGCCAGCTTGGTCTTTTCGGCGGTGGTGTAGTCGTTGGTGGACAGGCCCTTGCCGGTTTCCTTCTGGACGTAACCGGACAGGTTAACGGTGGTATCATCCAGCAGCTCCATCTTGTCGCCGACCTTGGCGTAGATGTCGTAATGGCCGGTCTTGGCGTTCATCACCAGATACAGGATGTTCTCCTGTGCAGCATCGACTTTCGGCACTGCATCGACCTTCTGGAAGGATGCGTGGCCGGACTTGGAAATAGCGGTGTTGATAGCAGCCACCACCTGCTCGCTGGTCTGGAAGGTGCTGTCGTTGTTCAGCTGGCTGGTCTTGGTGGGCACGGAGATGTTGACAGACTTATCCGAATCAATCGTCTGCGCAGCGCCGTTCACCTTGATACTCTCGATTTTATTGGCCTGTGCGCCGACACGTTCCAGAGTGGTGACGCGGGTGTCCAGTGCATCGGTGGTGGCCTTGGTCTTTGCGGCCAGATTCTTCAGAGCGGACAGACGGACGAGAGCGTTTGCATTGTAAGCCATAATAAAAACCTCTTTTTCTTTCTTGTCTTATAAAATATCCGGCTGTCCAGCCTTTCCGGGCAGCCGGTCGGTCACGGGTTCTTACTCACCAAAAATCTCAGTGAGCGCTTCATTGGCTTCGGCATCCGAAGCAATGGTCACGGCGGCAGCTCCCAGCGGGGCGAGGTCGCCTGCGGCGTTCTGAATCACATACGGGGTAGCTACACCGTCAACGATGACGGAAAGCAGCTGGCCGATGTAGGCAGTGGGATTGGTCTTTGCGTATGCCTGCGCGGTTTCCATGGACGGCCACACGGCGGTCTCATCCAGTGCGAAAGCATCCTGCCGCTTCATAGCCAGCGGGAACTCCATGTTGGCATAGGCCTTTGCGATATTGTTCACAGCCATTGTCTATCCCTCCTATCAGCCCAGAGTGACCTTGAGAACCGCGGCGTTACCGTAGGCAACAGCAGGCTCAAACACCCAGACATTGTACTCCTTCGCAGCATAGCCGTTCGCACCCTCAACGGACACGGTAGACTTCACGAAGGTTCCGGTGACATCGGCGTTCATGGCGGTCTCGTTGATGACCTTGGTAACGCCCTTGGCCGTCGCAATGCAGGCAATCGCCACGCGCTGTGCGCCAACAGGCACGTTGATGGTCAGCGTACCAGCTGCATATGCCTTGCCAGTCTTGCCCAGCGCACGGATAGCAGCACTGTTCAGAGCGGGCTTGCTGGTGGATCTTCGACCCACGAAATGAAAAGCCGTTCCGGGCTACCGGGCATCACAGTTTTGCCAAAGAACTGCTCATATCCTGCGACAAGCAGCCTGTCCAGCTCATCCATGTCCGTAGACACGAACTCGTAGGTTTTACGCACTGATGCTCACCTCCACGACGGGCAGCATCCGCCCGGGAGTGTCCGGGGCTTCCTTGAAAGTAGTCCCCATGTAGGTGGCACGAGGTTCAAACCGCTCGATGGCCTCCTTGATGGCAGCGCAGAGCATAGGCTGCGCCACATTTTCCGGCCGGTCGAGAATGTTCGCAATATCAATGCCAAATTCCCGGTAGCAAGGCACTGTGCCTTTCGGTGTAGACAGGATGACGGCGATGTTCTGCAGAACGCTGGTCACGGTATCCTGCTCCCCAAGGGAAATGGTGGTCAGGTCGTTTGCCGATACCAAGTAGTTGCTCACAAAAATCACCTCATTCTCTCTGATATTCCAACAAAGAAACGCTTGCGGTAATCCATGTCGGTGTACCGAAAGCGTCTGTGTGCAGGATCTTGAATTTTACAGATTTGATAACCCACCGATAGCTGCCATAGACCACATTGCCGAGAACGAACGGCAGCGTTGTCCCATTGAGGACGCATTCTTGCAGTCGTTCCCGCTCTTTGGTTGGATTCACGCCGAGGTATGCGGCCAGTTCAATGTCAAACGTAATTGTTTGAGCATCGGTGCCTGTAAACTCGGTCAGGGCCGGGCCTCCGGCGCGCTGGTGGGTAGTATATCTGGCAGATACATTTTGCACCATGTTCTTGATGGTCTCGACATGGCTATCGAACACGGCAAAACTGATGTCTCCGAGGCAACCGACAATCACGGATAAATCCCTCCCAGCACGAAGCCATCAGCATTGAAGCACGGGAGGTACAAGCAGACCACCGTATCATCAATGGCCGGCAGCCACCACACCACATGGGACTTGTGCTGATGGTTTGTGGAGTTGTCCGCCCCGATGACCTTTTCTTCCTCATCCCAAATCTGGCGTGAGCCATCCATGGTCGTTTTGATCTCAAGGTTGTAGGGGCTGGGGTGGATATACTGGTGATTGTGTTCGCCGGCTGACTCCGTATAGACAATGGCTTTGTAGTGCTGCATCACCGGGAGCCAGCCGGACGTGATGCCGGTGTCCTCAAATTTGCAGCGGACAAGGCGCTTTTCTTTGTTCACATCGGTGACTTTACCGAGGCGAACGTCAACAGCGGTGTTCATCAGTACCCTCCTAAAACATGACGGCCGGAAACCTGCGTGGTGTACCCGCCAGAGCCGGTCACGGTATGCTTGGCCTGCTTCACGATGTACTTTCCATCCCACGGCCCGAAGCTCTTGGTTTCAAACGTCAGGCCTGCAACCTTGCCCGGGTCGCCGTGGTAGGTAAAGCCAACCTGACGCTCAAACTTGTTGTGCAACCGGAGCTTTTTGGCAGCCAGTTCTTTGGCCTCGGTCTTGCTCGTGACCGGGGCATAAACTTCCAGCTGCTGGTTGGTTTTGCTCTTGGCATCGTAGTCCTTGACGTAGGCGATACCCTCAATGGGCTTGCCGTTCGGCCCAACATAGGACACCCGGCAGGACGCATACTGCGTTCCGGCCTGGCCGAGCGTGTGGCTCCACTTGATATAGCTTTTGTCGTCTTTGGTGACAGTCCATTTTGCCTTGATTTTCTGATACACGGAAAATCTCCTTCTTTGTGACTGGGCACGGCGAAATGCCCAGCTGCAGCACCTCGGCTTTTCGGGGTGCTACGGTGATGCCGCACGCAAAGGAGCAACGTGCGGCCCGGAATCCTCCTTTCAGGCAATAAAATAGCGGCACCCACCGGGAATGGTGAGCACCGCTTGGCTTGATTTGAATTTTGCATCCTAATCATATCACTCGGAGCGTCCGTTGTCATCTGAATCCATATCAAAGCGTTGCTGGTCGTTCTTGTTTATTGCACGGCATTACACGCCGTGTGAAATCGTCCTACACCGTCCATCACCGTGTGAAATAATCTGCATTGATTTTTGATATTTTCAGTTTGAATTTAATTTTTGGCAGCCAAAATGTAAAACTTATTTCTATATTTGGCCGTATTTTATGAAAATTTGAGGTTGAATTTGAGTTTTCGGGCAAAAATAAAAAGCCCCGCAAATGCAGGGCTTATCGGTCAATGTGATTCGAGGTAGTTGTAGGCCATCCGGCTGACCCCGGCTTCCGTGTAGCACTTTCCGAGTGCTCCGGCAACTTCTGCCCACGAGTAGCAGCGGACAAACCGCAGCCGGAAGATCAGATAAAGCCGGGCATCCATGATGCTCTTGCAGTACGCCTCGACCTTGGGCTTTTCTTCCGCTGCCTGTTCCTCCAACCAGCGGACACGTTCATCCATGTCAGCCAGTTCCACAGCCAGATCCGCCACCTTGTCCCGAACACCGGGCGTATGTGGCATACCCGTCAGCTGTGGGGAGGCAGGATTGATTTTCTGCCGAAGATTCTCCAAGGCTTCACGGTCTTTTTCGAGGGTCATCTGAATGTCATAATACTTGGACAATTCCTGTAATGTCACAGCCTACCTCCGTCATAATTCAGCTGCCGTTTTGCAACGGTGCTTCTGTTATTTTATCACATTTTGCCGTTGGAAGATAGACAGGAAGCCCAGAAATTATGTGGTCTGCTCCAATTTTGCATAATCCCGGCACCTCATAGGTCTGACCGTTGGAATCGGTGCGTTGGATAGGTGGGTCGAGGGGTATGTAGTTCTCACAAGACAAGCAGCTCATTCTTCCACCCGCTCAATTTTCGGGAACGGCTCATGCCCCAGCGGGATAGGCTTGAAGGAGCGATTTGTCGTCCCGGGGGATTCTCGCTTTTCCCCCGGGGAATCCAACCACTGCTGGTGCTCGATGGCGTGTACAATGTCGATACACGTCCCCCATGAATCGTGCTGCCGCTCACGGTAGCCTTTCGGGTAATACGCTTCCTCGTACGCCTTTTGGAACAGGTTTGCAACCCTTTCGCAGGTCTCTTTAACAAAATGCGGAAAGCCGCATGGCGAAGGTTTTGCATTATACCCGATCTGACAGCAATATCCATCAAAGGACAGCTCATTTGCCAAATATTCAAACTGCCCCATGCGCAGCCTCATGTACTCGTCCACAGCCAGTCCGATGACGCGCAGCTGCTCTTCCGAAACCTCAATGCGGTATTTCATCTTTTGCCCCCTTCTTCTTGGAAAGGTAGTCGTACAGCCGGAACATCACATCGTCGGCGGTCAGGTAGCCCTCAACGCCTTTAGCGTTCACGATGTCGCCCATCAGCTGCAACAGGCCCTTTTTATATCCATGGGAGAAGATGCCACAGATCACGAACCAGTTGCCGCCGAAGTTGTCATCATGCACCCAGATCTGCCAGCCCCAGTCTGTATCAGGAAAGTCCTTGTCCATCTGAGGAAAGCGGCGTTCATAGGTGTGGTTCACGCCCTGTTCAGTCAACTTTGCGTGGAGTTTTTCAATTTCCGTCATGCTGCGCCTCCATTTTCTCATAATCCCCGGACAGCACCAGAGCCATGGCCTCACAGATGATGGTCACCTTGACGCGCTCAAGGTTTTCCCATGACAGGTCTTTCGGCCTGTCCTTGCGCTGCCCGGCGGTCTTCTGCATCAGCATCTGACGCAGTTCCATGCAGGCCTCTTTGAGAGCCGGGTAGTTGGCTTTCAGCCCACCCATCTGCATAAAGCTCCACATGGTATCCAGCATCGGTTTTTCCCATGGTTCAGGCTTTACCATCGGCAACCTCCATTTCCTGCACATAGCACCAGCTCTGGGGCGGTCGCTGCGCTTCCACAGGCCGCACACCAAACCGCGTGTTTAGCAAGCCCATGAACGCCCGCAGCTCGCGCGGCTTGTCATAAATCTTCAGTTCGGAGATGTGCCAGCCATACAAGTCTTTCAAATCTGCATAACTCATCCCGGACTTCCATCCGGCATAGTCTTTGACTTGCGGTACTGTGAGCAAGCTTCCAGAAATTGCAGACTCGATATCTTCTTTGACGACACAGTATTCAGGGCCAATGCGTCGGATGTCATCGCAGATAAATTCGCCGACAACCATTCCATCAGCCCTGCGGTCGAATAGATTATGAGACCTATCGTCGAAATATAAATGGTCAACGGCTTTCCAGCAGAAAAATTTCGTTCCTTTCGTGCAATATATGTAGCACTTAAAAGGTTCTTTCAACGAGACCGGTCTTGTCTTACGGATTTCCACCGTTTTCCAGCCCGAAAAGATACGGCTGCACCATTCAGGCCGGATGCTTAAAAGCACAGCTTTGCTCATTTCACCACCTCCGGCGGCTCCAGCAGCGGAGCCCAGAACTTCACAGCACCATAGGGCGTATCTTCCGCTGGGCGGCCATCCTCGATGTACCACTTGCCGTTTTCAATCCAGCCCTTCATGGTGTTCCGGCTCTCGCAGCAGACCCACACCATTTCGCTCATAATGCAGCAGTGCTTTTCTTCCGCGTTCTCCCAGCTTTCATCGTGGACAGGCGGCGGGGTTTTGGCATCGTGCCACGATACACGACGGATAAAATCAACGACCATCTGGCTGGCCTCCCGGAGGGTCTTTGCTGCGGCCTCCTTGCCCTTGAAGCCATTGCAATACTCGACCTCGGCCAGAGCGTCCATATCGGTTTCCGGGTCGATAAAGCGCAGTGCTTCTTCCAGTGTCATTTTGAACACCCCCTTTTCAGACAGATCCATGGATAACCGTTTCTGCGCGGGCTATGCGTGTAAACCATCGTTGCGCTGCGGCAGAAGTTGTACTCTGCACATCCCGCACAAAAATCCTTGCGGTTTTCGCAAAGCGTTTTGATTTCATAGTCTGGCGGGGCATAAGGGCTGACTATCTTGGAGTACCTAAGCACACTGTCCCAGTAGAACCTGACCTCGTCGGTCTCTTCTTTCCGGCTGATCTGCCCGGAAACATCGATTGCGACAAGCGCGATGGACAGCAGCACCGCGATGCCGATGCCGGCAGGAATTACAATTGCCCAGTTCATTCCGTGTACCTCCGTGTGTCCTTGTTCCAGTGCAGCGTGATGGGGTTGCCGCACTTGCAGGGAATGGTGATCTCTGGCTCCATGGTGTTGGTCCTGCCTTTGGCCACCAGCCCGCAGCAGCCGCAGGGGAACTCATAGGGGGCGAGTCCCCTCTCAAGTGAAATCGTAGCCCCGCAACGGCAGCCGATGGACATTTGCGGAACGTGGAGATATGTACCGAACTCCTTTCCACAGCAGAGGCAGCGCAACCGCAGAAGCCCCCGTGCGCCGACCTCCGACGGGCGGTTATTCCTGTTCTTCCCCATGAGAGGCTCCTTTCTGTATCTGGAAATGAATCACTTCACGGAAAAGCAATTCGTTTTTGTTCTCCGATTCGGCCATGAAGTTGATGTACTCCCGGAACAGAGTGCGGTCATGCTGCTGGCGGCTGGTTTCACCCAGCAGCGCCCCGATGGACACGCCAACGGCCAGCAGCGCAATGTTGATGAAAAACTGGTCAGGCATCGGTATCACCCAGCACTTTCTCGATGAGGTCAAAGACCATTTCCCGGTCTTCGGTGCTCAGAAAGTCGGCAGCCACAATTTCAAATTTGAGGCGGTCTGCATATTCTTTTAAGTCGTCCATGGGTTACTCCTTTCCCAGTGCGGCGAGGATCTCGTTGCCCTTGTCCAGCAGTTCATCCCGCCGCTTTTTCTGCTCAGCCTCCAGCTTTTCCATTTCCGCCTGATACTTTTTCAGAGTTCCCGACCGGAAATTCTTGCTCTTGCCCATGCGGATTTTTGCGGCAATTTTCTTGTGCTGCTGAACGGTCTGGCGCAGTTCGGTGTCCGTGGTCAGAATCTGGTAGCGATGGTGGCAGCCGGGGCAGGTGAAATACTGCACCATGTAATCGCCGCTCCATGTGCTGCGGATGCCGGCTGTCTGGATGCTGAACGGTGTGCCGCAGCGGTCACACTTTACAAGGTCGGTCATTCGCCATACTCCTTTCTGCACAGCTGGAACGCATTGCAGTGGTCATCGCAAGTTTTGCAGCACTTGTCGCATTCAGGGTGAGCAGCTTTGCACTTATCGCAGGGCGTGTCAGCCTGGCTGCCGGAACCATACACCGCAAAAAGCTGGTGGGTGCCGTCTTGCAAAGCCTTTTCATCATCGGCCATTTCGTAACCGAGTGCAGCGAGCAGTTCATAGGTGCTGTCAAGGTCATCATTTTTGCGGTGAACGAACTTGCTCGCGCCTGTCGGCCCGTTCCATTCCGTGCTCCAATAACCCTCACGACTGCTGTCCGTTGCATCAAAAGCAACCGCCAGTAGAATCTTCTCCGGCTCGGTATCGTAAGCATTGAACATTTTCAGGGCATCTTCCAGTTCCGTGTCTTCCCGAATCTGCTCATCCAGACCGATGCCGAGCAGCTGCAACACATTTTCGTCGTCCTCCATGTGCCGATATTCGGTCAGAACCGGGGTGGAATAAGCCAAGATTTCCGGCAGGTGCTTTCTGCACTCTGCGGGAGTCAGGTTTTTCACGAAGTCCCAGCGCAGCTCATACATGAGCTTCGTGACGGCGGCAAACTGTTCTCTCGCAAGCTTCTCGGTGGCTCTTGCGGCTTCTCTCGCTGAGTTGCTGGCATCCTCGGCATCCGTATCGCGAGGTTTATACAGGTCAATCTGATTTTCACTGACCTTATAGACATAAGCAACCTTGTCGGCATCTTCCGGCATGATGACTTCCTTTTTTGTGCTCCATTTGCCATACGCATTTACGTGTTCGTGTGTCTGGTAGGTGGCCTGCGAATCTTCCACGGCGAATTTTTTGAGCTGCTCAATCCATTCGGCCTTTTGGTGCTGCCATTTTTGCTGCTCCAGCGCATCCTGCATGGCCCGGTTGAAGTTCTGCGTACCGAGGGTCTCCAATACCCGGTTTCGGGCTTCCAAGTCCTCGATTTTGTCCAGCTGGGCGAAATCGGACAGGGTGGCACCGCGCTTTTCGGCTTTCTTGAAGCTGTCGCGGTTCAGTTCCAGCAGCTTGATGCGCCGCCGGATAGTGGACTGGGAGAACCCCGACTTGTCGGAGATCTGCTCCACTGTCTGCCCGAAGTCCATCATCATCTGGAAGCCCTGCGCCTGTTCGTAGACGGTGAGGTCTGACCGCTGCATATTCTCAATCATCATGGTCTGCATCTGCTCCCGCTCGTCCATCTCCACGATGGCGCAGGGCAGTTCGTACAGTCCTGCCTGCTGCGCTGCTGCTGCCCGGCGGTGGCCGATGATGATGGTGTAGTCATCACTGGACCACACAGCCTTGGGTGTCCATGCTGCCGCTGCTGCGGCTGCATCCCCACCCTCGTCAACGCACTTTGCGATGTACTCCCGGCTGTTGAGGTAGTGGCCGGGGATTACGGTCAAGTTCTGGTACACGCCGTTTTCCTCGATGCTGGCGGCAAGTTCGGACAGGTCGCCCAGTTCCTTGCGGGGGTTATCGGGGTGAGGGTACAGCTGCCGGATGGGGATGTAAGTAATGTCTGCCATAAGGATACTCCTTTCTTGTTTCGGGTTAGAAAAACGTGAGCTGCCCGGTTTTGGTTTCGTTAAGAGGCTCGTTTTCCGGGGTTTTAGGCTCATTTTTGATAGATTTTTGCAAATTTGCGGGTTTAATATCGGTTTTTTCGATTTTTGCAGGTTCGCCTTTCGGTTCAAACAGCAGGTTCATCTGCGCTATCTGGCGGCGCATATACCACACATCGGTTGAGAAAAACGGCATATACCAGATGCGGTTTTGTGGTCCTGCGGGCAGCAATCCGCGGCTGTCGTAGGCCGTTGCCGGGTTCACGAGTGTGTCACCGATGACTACATATCCAGCGCAGCCCATGAAGCTGCACTGGATGTAGC
>OGPX01001744.1_pt1 | contig 13840 bp, 14 predicted proteins | sample 1553101 | NCBI WGS metagenome assembly OGPX01 (sample SAMEA2579964, study PRJEB22360) | human gut metagenome | biome: human gut; feature: human-associated habitat; material: faeces | place: Denmark | collected 2008/2010
ATTACTTTATAGCAGTTCGTGTTTTTAATGCGCAAGCAGCATCCGCAAACTGCATATCGCAAATATGCCGTGTTGATAGAGCACTATTTCTGAAAATTGCGATAAAACGAATGACGATAAGAAGTGCATAGACAAGGATTTATGTGAGGAAAAATGGCTACGAATACGACTGGAATTGAGAAGAAAGTTGAAATTGACCGAAAAGAGAATCTGCACGCCCATCGGCTGTACTGGTTTGTCCGCCGTGCGCAGGATATTGTTCTGTCGTCGGTGGCGCTGGTAGTGCTGTCACCTGTTATGTTGATTACAGCAATTGCTATTGTGGTGGATGACCCATCCGCGGGTCCGATCTTCTCGCAGGAGCGTATTGGCCGCAACGGAAAACCCTTCAAGTTCTATAAGTTCCGATCTATGTGCCCCAACGCAGAGGCAAAGTTGGATGATCTGCTGGATCAGAACGAGATGGATGGCCCGGTTTTCAAAATCAAGGATGATCCGCGCATTACTCGTGTGGGTAAATTTATCCGCAAGACCAGCATTGATGAACTGCCGCAGCTGTGGAACATCCTGAAAGGCGATATGAGCATTGTTGGCCCCCGCCCTGCACTTCCCCGCGAGGTGGAGCAGTACGGCGACTACGAAAAGCAGCGCCTGTATGTGACCCCCGGCCTGAGCTGCTATTGGCAGATCGCTCCGCACCGTAACGACCTCTCTTTTGAGGAGTGGATGGATCTGGACGTGAAATACGTCAAGGAGCGCAGCTTCTGGGTGGATTGGAAGATCATTTTTAAGACATTTAAGGTGTGTTTGCTGGGGCATGGAGAGTAATGTCTACCTCAAACTTTCAGTGGCGGCATGATGGTCTACGGTGGCGTATAAAACTCATGCAAAATACCCCTACTGCGAGCCTGTTTTATTGCCGAGCAGGGTAGTGACATGATACCTACATTTTTCCGAAGAATTAGCGGTGGAGGGTGGTAGATGATTGTTCATGTTGCAATAAAGGGACAGTATAAATTTGCACAGTTTTAACAAAGTGAGTTGATATGAAGGCTATGACAATAAGAGTCAACACTTTGAAAAATGGGTGTGCTGTCCGAGATGTTATGACAATAAGACCTAACACTTTGTCGGTGAGTTGGTATGAAGGTGTCTACCTCAAAGATTTAGTTGAGGAAAAATAGGTGAGTAGACCATGATGGGTCTACATAAAAGATTCAGTGGTGGTCGGAAATGTAGGTGGTCACTGTGGGAAAAATGATAACTACAGTGCGATAGTTCATCCGACATGGGTGATGAACACACTGTTTATGCACCCGAATGGCACAGAATGGTTGTGATATAACTTGCTACAATAGAGCAGGCCATCATGTAAGCGGTGCAGAGTATGACAAAACAATTGAATATGATGGCATCCGTCAAAAGGTTGTTCCGACCATTGAGAAGAAGGGGGCTAGAGATATAATACGCGGCTGTCATAATAGGGACAAGGGTACGGCAGAGAATGAAAGGCTCCGCAACCCGAAGTTCATATTTTCTTACCCGAAGAATGAACGACTGATCTTTTTGGGTGGCAGAAATGCTGCACAGGAAGAAATCTCAACCAAGAGGGTGGGGTGACAGCCAGCGGACAGGTGTACGAGCCTATCCGCTCTTTGTGTTGGCTGAAATAAAAATTAGTAAGTTGAAACATCAGGTTGATGTGTGAATAGATGAAAAATCCTTTTCAACAGTACGGGTTGAAAAGGTAAGGAGGAGTAAAAAAGATGAGAAATTACAAAATCGCTGTTGCGGGTACAGGATACGTTGGTCTTTCCATCGCAACGCTGCTGTCTCAGCATCATAAGGTAACAGCGGTGGATATTATCCCAGAGAAAGTGGACATGATTAACAATCGTAAGTCCCCGATTCAGGATGACTATATCGAGAAGTATCTCGCAGAAAAGGAACTGAACCTGACCGCAACTCTGGATGCAAAGGCTGCATACTCTGATGCGGACTTTGTTGTTATAGCGGCCCCTACGAACTACGACAGCCACACGCAGCACTTCGATACATCTGCGGTCGAGGCTGTGATCAAGCTGGTCATGGAGTACAACCCGGATGCCATCATGGTCATCAAGTCCACCATTCCGGTTGGCTACACTGCAAGCATAAGAGAGAAATTTAACAGCAAGAACATCATCTTCAGCCCGGAGTTCCTGCGTGAGTCCAAGGCTTTGTATGACAATCTGTATCCTTCTCGTATCATCGTTGGCACTGACCTGAACGATGAGCGTTTGGTCGAAGCTGCTCACGAGTTCGCTGGTCTGCTGCAGGAAGGTGCTATCAAGGAGAACATCGACACGCTGTTCATGGGCTTCACCGAGGCAGAGGCAGTCAAGCTGTTCGCCAATACATATCTTGCCCTGCGCGTGGCTTACTTCAACGAGCTGGACACTTATGCAGAGAGCAAGGGTTTGAATACCCAGCAGATCATCGATGGTGCCTGCCTTGACCCTCGTACCGCCAGCCACTACAACAATCCGTCCTTCGGTTACGGCGGATACTGTCTGCCGAAAGACACCAAGCAGTTGCTGGCAAACTATGCGGATGTGCCAGAGAACCTGATCGAGGCAATTGTTGAGAGTAACAGAACTCGTAAGGACTTTATCGCCGACCGTGTCTTGAAGCTGGCTGGATATTATGGTTATGACGAAGATAACGAATACGACAAGGAACAAGAAAAGTCTGTGACCATCGGTGTGTATCGTTTGACCATGAAGAGTAACAGCGATAATTTCCGCCAGAGTTCTATTCAGGGTGTTATGAAGCGCATCAAGGCCAAGGGCGCAACTGTTATCATCTACGAGCCGACCCTGAAAGACGGCGATACCTTCTTTGGCAGTCTGGTAGTCAATGATTTGGCGAAGTTCAAGGAAATGAGCCATGCTATCATCGCAAACCGTTATGACAAATGTTTGGATGATGTGAAGGATAAGGTTTATACACGCGATATTTTCCAGCGTGACTAATAGTGTGAGTAGAGAAGTACACAGAGGGGAGATGCAGGATGGCAAAAAAGAAACTGCTGATTTATGCACATTACTACATACCTGATACTGCATCCACAGGCCAGATTCTCCGTGAACTCGCAGAAGGCATGTTGGATAAATTTGATATTACGGTAATTTGTGTGGTTCCCAGCTATTTAGGAACCATTGAAGATAAATATAAGACACAGAAATATTACGAAGAAGAAATCAACGGCGTGAAGGTGCTGAGAATCCGGGTGCCGGAGTTCAGCAAGACAAATAAGAAGAGCCGTGTGAAGAACATTGTTTCCTATTTCTTTGGAGCAATGGGTGCGACCTTTAAGGTTGGAAAGATGGATTATGTCTTCTCCATCTCTCAGCCTCCGATCCTTGGTGGTCTGCTGGGTGTTTGGGGCAAGTGGATGAAACACGCCAAATACATCTATAACATTCAGGACTTCAACCCAGAGCAGGTGCTGGCCGTTGGCTACACCAAGAGCAAACTGGTGACAGATGCCATGATGTGGTTCGACAAGTTCAGTTGCAAGCGCAGCGACCTTGTAATCACAGTCGGTCGTGATCTGGTGGAAACGGTGGAGAACCGTTTCAGAGGAAAGAAAGTTCCGAAGACAGTTATGATTAACAACTGGATTGATGAGAACGAGATCTATCCGCTGGATGAAAACAATGAAAGAGTAGTTGCTTTCAAGAAGAAGTACGGTCTGGATGGTAAGTTCGTCATTATGTATTCAGGTAATATCGGTCTGTACCACGACCTTGAGAATTTGATTAAGGTTGTGGAGAAAATCAAGGTTGGAACAAAAACAGCAGATGGCCGAGAGGTTGTATTTGCTTTTGTTGGTGCTGGTTCCGTACTGGATAAGTTGGTGCTCTATGTAAAGCAGCATCACATGGACAATGTGACTTTCATTCCGTACCAGGATAAGGCTGACCTTATCTATAGTTTGAACGCTGGTGACGTTCACTGGTGTGTGAATGCGAAAGGCATCAAAGGCGTGTCCTGCCCATCGAAGGCATACGGCATAATGGCCGCTTCAAAGCCCATTTTAGGGGTCCTGGAGTCAGGCTCAGAGGTTCGTTGCTTGATTGAAGATACACACGGTGGTCTCTGCTGTGAGCCGGGTGAATATGACAAGGTTGAAGAGAACATCCGCTGGTTCATTGACAATGCTGGCAGTGAAGAACTGAAAGCAATGGGCGCCAGAAGTCGGGAAAACCTTGAGAAGAATCTGACTAGAAACGTAAGCGTACAGAAGTATGCAGAAGAAATTTTGAAGTTGTAAAGGAGGCGAGAGGAAATGAACAGTAACTGGTTCAAACTGGTTATGAAGGTGACAAGAATTGAATATGGCAAGAACCTCTTGCTGAAGGGTGTACCTATTATTTTCAACAAGTGTGGTGCCAAGCTGAAGATTGGTGAGAACGTTACGATTAAGAGCAGCTTCCTCAGCAATCTGGTTGGTCTTTACAGCCGGACGATTATTGTTACCCGTGCACCGGGGGCAGAGATTGAAATCGGAGATAATGTGGGAATAAGCGGAGCAACGATTTACGCCCGGAAGAAGATCACGATTGGTGAGAATACCTGCATCGGCGGTAACTGCAAGATTTTAGACAATGACTTCCACCCAATTGAGGCAGAAACGAGAAACAAGCTGCTCCGTGATGAAAACGGTGGTAACAGTGATTTGGTGCCGAGCAGGGAAATCAAGATCGGTAAGAACTGTTTCATTGGGTGCAATAGCATAATCCTGAAAGGCACAGTGCTGGGCGATGGCTGCGTTATCGGTGCTGGTGCTGTAGTGTGCGGAAAGTTTGAAGATAATTGTGTGATTGCTGGAAACCCGGCGAAGGTAATTAAGAGGTTGGAGATTTCATGACAGATTTAACAGTCGTAATACTTACAAAAAATGAAGAAAAGAATCTTCGCAAGTGTGTGGAGTCCTTTCGTGGAGTTGCTAAGAGATTTGTAATTGTAGATAGCTTTAGTACAGATAGCACGGAAGCACTGTGCAAAGAACTTAATGCAGAGCTTCAGAAAATTGGTTCGAGGTTGGACTTTTATCAAAATAAATGGGTGTCTTACGCAGACCAGCTGAACTGGGGTCTTCAGAACACGGACATCGACACAGAATGGTCCATGCGTATGGATGCTGACGAAGAAATCATGGAAGATCTCGCTGCGGAGATTAATGAAAAACTCCCGCAGATCAAGACACCAGTGAACGGAGTCATCCTCCGGCGCAGAGTCTACTTTATGGGCCGCTGGATCAAGCATGGTGGGCGATATCCAGAGTTATTGCTCCGCATTTTCCGAACTGGAATGGCATCCTGTGAGATGAAAATTATGGATGAACATATGATTCTGTCGGAGGGAATGACAGTTGAATTCAAACATGATTTGATCGACAACAATCAGAAAGATTTGGAGTGGTGGACAGCAAAACACAACTGGTACAGCAACCGGGAAGTGCTGGATCACCAGATGACGCTGGAAAAGGCGATGGATGAAAGTCTGGAACAAGATGGTACATCGTCTGGGCAGGCCAAGATGAAGCGTGTCGTGAAGAATAGCGGCTATTATAGGCTGCCGAAGTTCTTCCGGGCGCATCTGTATTTTATATATCGATATTACATTAAATTGGGATTTCTTGACGGTCCAGAAGGAAAGATATTCCACTTCTTGCAGGCATATTGGTATCGTTTCTTAGTGGATGCGAAGATTTATGAATGCGAGAAAAAGGGAATTACTATGAAACCGCAGGGCGATTTGAAAGCATAAGAGGAGATAGGAATGAAGAAAAGAGTACTTGTGTTAAATGGGCAATACGCACCTGGTTATAAGGGCGGTGGACCTATTCAGTCCTGTATTAACATGGTTGAAAATTTATATGAACAGATTGATTTTTTTGTTCTTTGTGCAGATAGGGATTATAAGGAAACTGTACCGTACAGTAATGTGAAAATTAACCAGTGGAATGAAGTGGGTCACGCAAAGGTGTATTATCTTAGCCCTGATAAGCAGGACTTAAAAGGTTTTGAAGAAGTGATCAACAGCATCGATTATGATGTAATGTACCTGAATGGCTTTTTCTCTCCTATTTTCACTATTCGTCCACTACTTCTCCGCCGTATGGGAAAGCTTAAGAAGAAGCCTGTGATTTTAACACCGCGAGGTGATTTTACAGGTGGTTGTGAAAATAAGAAATTAAAGAAGTACTCCTATATTTACTTGGTAAAATTACTTGGCCTGTATAGCGGGCTTCTGTGGCATGCAACTAGTAGCATTGAGGAACGTGACATCAAACGTAAATTTGCAAAAGCAAATGTGTTTACAGTTTCGAATTTGCCTGCAAGATTTGTGCCAAAGAAACCTTGTATATCAAAAAAACAAGGAGAGCTGAGGCTGGTATTTGTCTCCAGAATTTTTCCAAAGAAAAATATCAAGTATGCGCTTGAGGTGCTGAGCAAAATTACAAAGGGAAATGTTGTTTTTGACATTTATGGTCCTATGGAAGATAAGGGCTATTGGGCTGAGTGTGAAGATCTCATGAAAAAGATGCCTGATAATGTCAAGGTGAAGTATTGTGGTGAGGCAGAACATAAGGATATTCCACATGTTTTTGAACAGTATCATGCTTTCTTCTTCCCGACATTGGGCGAAAACTATGGACATGTGATTGTTGAAGCAATGATGAATAATTGCCTTTGTATTTTGAGCAAGGGCGTGACACCGTGGGATGACTATATTGATGCGCTTGGAATTGGTGCCCCACTTGCGGAGCAAAGAGAATTCGAAGAAATTGTCGAACGTCTTTTAGATGCGGATCAACAGTGCATCGATGAAATGCTCAAGTTTAACAATAACTATATCGCAGAGAAAACCGACCCTGGTAAAGACTTAATTGGCTATAGAAAAATGCTGGGAGGAGAAGTATGAGAGTAGTGTTATTAACGAATATTCTAAATCCATTTAGAATATTCTTCTATGACAAATTAAGGGATGAGTATGCACATCATAATGTTGATTTTCGAGTCCTTGTAATGGTTCCTAATGAGCCTGGAAGAACGTGGCAATATGATGACTTCAGGAGAGACTATACAACACTCATGAAGGGGGGACTAAAAAAAGTCTCAGGAATTGATGTTATCATCAATCCAGGAATCGGCAGGGTGATAAAAAAAATGAATCCTGATGTTATGGTGTGCGCAGGTAGCTATATGCTCCCGTCTGTTTGGGCAGCTATTGGTTTAAAAAAGAAATGCAATTATAAAGTTTTTTATTGGTCAGAGTCACATTTAAACGAAAAACGTTCGTATGGCAGCCTAAAACTCGCTGTTCGTAGTTTCTTTAGAAATACCGTTATCAGTCGATTTGATGGTTTCTGGTATGCAGGCAAGATGTCGAAAGAATTTATTGATACATATGCTTCTGAGGATAGCTATTATGTGTTTGTACCTAACCTGATTGATGAGAGAGCATATTATATTGCATCTAAATACTCAGAAGAACAAAAAAAGGTAATTCGTAAGAGCTACAATGTTGCAGATGATAATGTTATGTTTTTAACACCAGCAAGACTTTCTAAAGAAAAGGGAATTCTGGAGTTCTTAGACATCATGAATGATGTTCCAAGTAAGAATAAGGTTACAATAGTAATGCCTGGTCAGGGCGAACTGAAGGAAGAAATCGAGAAAAAAGCAAAGGAATATGGAATTGATCTGCGGTTAGTTGGATTTAAGAAACAAACCGATATGATAGACCTATATGGTGCAACGGATGTGTTTGTTTTGCCATCTTTATCGGATCCTAATCCTCTGTCTTGTATTGAAGCTTGTTGGAGCGCAAATCCGTTGATTGTCTCAGAACATGTTGGAAACAATCCAGAAATCATTACAGAAGGTCAGAATGGGTATGTTATCAGCTATAAAAACTCTAAAAAAGCTGTGAACGATATTGAGCAGATGATATGTAGTAGCGATGAGTGGAAGAAAAATGCTGGTCTATTCTCATTAAAAGTGGCACAGGAAAAATTCAATTCAGAACGAGTTGTGGCACGTGTAGCGAAAGAAACACTGGCTATTTGGGAGAATGTAAAATGATACAATTACGTGTATTACATATTATGCCGGGATTTGGAGGTGGGATATCATCTCATGTGCGTAATATCATTCGCGGAGTAGATAAAGAAAAAATAATAATTGATGTTGCTGGCTTTACAGACTATCCTGACTTTTTTATAGAGGAGGTAAAAGCTAAAGGCGGTCAAACATTCCACCTAAGAAATGTACGAGTTAAATCAATAATGGCTTGTGTTGGCGAGTATATAAGTATTCTTAGAACAAATAAGTATGATGCGGTACATTTGCATTTAACGGATTTTCAAGCTGCGTATTTTTCTATGTTATCCCGACTGTGTGGCGTGCATAGAGTCATCGTTCATGCTCATATCGCGGATCAGCCAAATACAAGCAATCCACTAGTCCGAATTAAGTATGAGTGTTTCAGATTTCTGACAAAAGCCGTTGCAACGGATTATGCTTCTTGTAGTAAAATTGCTTCTGCATTTCGGTTTGGACAGAAGTGTGTGGATCAGAGAAAGATTATGCATATTCCTAATAGCATTGATGTCAGTAAATACGAATCTGAAATTACGGAATCTGAGAAAGCAGCCCTTATGAAGGAGTTGGATATTGAGCCTAACACCATGGTGTTAGGCAATGTGGGTTATTTTGGATACCAAAAAAACCATCCATTCATGATAAATCTAATAGCAAAAATGAAGGAAGAAAATTTGAATTTTGTTTGGATTTTTGTTGGTGCAGGACGAGATTTTGAATTTATTCAAAATCAGGCAAAGGAAATGGGAATCATTGAAAGGTGTAGATTTTTAGGTAGAAGAAATGACGTGAATAAATTGTTCCAATTGATGGACGTTAGTATATTACCTTCGCACTATGAAGGGCTCCCTACTGTTGCAATCGAATCTCAGGCGGCAGGTACACCTATTGTAGTATCTACAGCAGTAACAGAAGAAATAGATATGGGAATGGGGTTGGTAACGCGTGTCAGTCTTGACGAATCGATGGATGTTTGGGTTGAAGCTATAAAAAGAGCTGCCGGTATGGAAATCCCTACGGTAGAAGATCGTATTAAGCAAATTGATAGTCTGTTCTTTACCGCTTCATCTGCAGCAAAATTGTATACCGCATTTATAGAAGGAAAAATAAAATCATATAATTTGGGTGAGAAAATTGAACTATAGTCTTAAAGAACTTGTCTTAGCAGATTTATATAGATATGAGGGAAAGACAGATACTAAGTCTTTTTTACATGCATATGCAACGTATGAAGGATTCAAATTCTCTGTTTGGCTAAGAATGTGTTCTGTTGCAAGAAAGAAGAAACTTACAAAGATATTTATTTTGCCAATCTGTAGAATGATATACCGCCATTATAAATATAAATATGGTTATGATATTCCTTATGCAATAGAAATTGGCCCCGGATTACAAATTTTTCATATTGGTGGAATAGTATTCAGCCCCGCAAAGTGTGGAAAAAACATAACGCTATCTCAGAACACAACTGTTGGAATGACAATTCACAATGGAAAAAAGCAGTATCCAGTTTTACAGGATAACATCTATATTGCCCCAGGTGCAATAATTATTGGAGATATAACGGTTGGCAGTGATGTTGCAATAGGAAGTAATAGTGTATTAGCAAAAAGTGTAGAGGATTATTCGGTTGTTGTTGGTATTCCGGGAAAAGTTATTTCAAAAAAAGGCTCTCGGGAGTATGTAAGCAATCGTATATAGGAGATTATATTAATGAAGGTATCAAAAACCAAATTTGTTGTAGTTACAATAGGAATAATGATGATATTTCTAAACTATTACATTCTGGCGGTTGATATTGTACAGTTATCGCCGGGATGGGAGTATCGTGCAGGGATTACAACAGTGATTTTGATTGTGTATTCGCTAATAAGTTGGAGAATCCTTGGATTAAAATATGCATCCCCGACATTTTTTGTCCTATTTAGTCTCTATATGTTCCATTTATCGAGTATAACTGTCATTGGTTTTGATACATCTACAAAGTACGATTATATGCAAATGCTCTATCGATATGGAGATGAGTGGGGATTTCAAGGAACACTATACTCTGAACTATTTATCGAAGTATATTTGCTAGGTGTGTTGATGTTTTCAAAAAGTAATACTGAATTGGCGGATTATGATGAAACAAAGGGAACGGATGGAAACTCCCTTGAAATATGCAGAAGTATTGGGCTGTGTATGTTAGCAATTTCTATTCTGCCTCAATTATACCATGACGTAATTCAAATAGGTGCAAAAATTGCTGGTGGCTATCAGGCTATGTTCGAAGCAGATACGACATTTTATGGTATTCCGCTTGGCTGGTTCACCAAGCTGTTTTTACCTGCAATTCTATTAGTTCTCAGCAGCTATAGAAATAATAAGCGTAGATTCACTATTGTTATGGGAATAACAGCTGCGTATTTCTTAATATTTATGTTTTTTACTGGTCGGAAAGGCAACACGATTCAGGCATTGGTTCCATTGCTGTTTATGTATTGCTATTTCTTTAAACCAAAGCTAAAAATCTGGTACATAGCTGTGGCCTATTTGGGAATTTATTTTGTCACAATTGTCACTCATACACGTGAATTAGCCGTAGATGCGAATTTCTGGAATAGTTTACAAGAGGTGATCAGAGAGTCAGAGCCCATCAAAGATTTGTGCCTTGAAATGGGAGGTACGGTAAAAGCTCCTATTCAGGCACTTATGTCAATACCTGCAACAGGTAATTATCAGTGGGGTCTTACTTATATTGCTTCCTTCTTTTACTCAATTTTTAGTGGACTCAAAATTCCGTGCTCCGGATTAGAGAAATATGCGTTGTTTAATATATATTTATCACAGCCGGAACGAGGAACATTTATTAACTCTACTGTTTTTGCAATGGGTGGTTCAGCCATAGCAGAGTGGTATTGGAATTTCGGATGGTATGGAATCCCGCTAACACTTGTTTTCGCATTATTTATTTGCAAAATTGAGCAAAAGATATATTGCTCAGCATACAAACCAGTCTGGTTTGGCACATGGGTTTCGTTCTTGTATTATTTAATGCGGTACACAAGAGGCTATTTTAATGAGATCGTGTGGCAACCAATATATGTTTTCTTATTTGTGGCGCTTATTCAGGTTGTGTTGATTAAAACGAGCCCCAGAAAGAGAAAAGTTGTTAGAGGATAGATACAATGAGTAAAGAGAAATCATTATGCTCAAAACGAGTTGAATGGATAGACGTTGCAAAAGCAATAGGAGTATTCTGTGTCGTTGCAGGACATACGGGTTTACCAATACTCCTTAAATGTTGGATATATGTATTTCACATGCCGATGTTTTTTTTCATATCGGGTATGTGGTTTAGGGATCGAAAACCTAGAGAGTACGTTATAAGAAAAGCAAAAAGTTATCTGATTCCATTCTATGGATACTCATTGTTGATACTAACTATTGATTTTATTCTATTTCGAGACAAAGACTTTTTTGTGGCTTCTATAATAGATGTATTATGTGGAGAGGGTTCGTTTTTTCTACTCTGGTTTTTATTTTCTTTGTTTTTTGTGGAGATTATATATTACGTAATTTATAGATTGATAAAGAATAAAAGGAGCATTTGTATTATTGCGTTTATACTTGCCCTGATTGCCCACTATTCTAGAACTGAAGGAGTTCCGAATTACTTTTTCTGGAGTTCCACGATTGAAGCGATGCTGTTCTTTTCGCTGGGTACTCTATTTAATGATCCTATAAAGATAGAAAAACATTTATCTAAGTTAGGTGGAGCTGTTTCCTGTGTTATATGCATAATCATAGCAGCTTTTGAATTCAAGCAAACAGGAAGATACTTGGATTTATCTGATGGGTACTTATGTATGCCAGATCTTGCAATCTTAGGAGCATGCTTTGGAATATACTTTATGTTCTGTTTAGCAAAATGTGTTAGTACATGGAAAATGGCTAAAGCACTAAATTCAATTGGAAGAAACACAATAATCTATTACCCCTTAACCGGGTATATACCGACTACTATAGATAGATTTCTAACCGCGTTAGGTTATAATGTTTCATCTCAAATATATAGCGTACTATTTAAACTTGTCGGATTTATAATCGCGTGGGGAGTTACTGCAGTAATAAAATTAAAAAAACAAGAGAGTAGCCGATAATTATGAATAAGAAATCATTAATAAGAAATCTGATATACGCATTTAGCGCACAAGGAATATCATTAATCCTCAGTGTGCTAATGTCCATGATTGTTCCAAAGCTATTAGGAGTTGAGGACTATTCGTATTGGCAGTTATTTATTTTCTATATAGGATATGTTGGCTTCTCACACTTTGGCCTAACAGACGGTATATATCTTAGGTTGGGTGGCAGTGTATACGAGGAATTAGACTATGTCAAATACAAGACGCAGTTAGTGCTGTCATTGCTGATTCAGTTTTCGATTGCAGTTGTAGCCTTGTTTGTATTTTCTTTAGTACAAATAGAATCCATGCGTATGACCGTTCTGAGTTGGACGTTTATATACATGCTCATATTTAATGCGGCGGGATACTTAGGATATATATTTCAAGCAGTTAATCAGACGAGAGTCTATTCAATATCGATTATGATCGATAGAATAATATTTATCGGATTTGTACTTATTGCCATTGTGATAAGGGGCTGTTCTTTCCGGTACTATATTATTGGCTACACATTCAGTAAAAGTGTTGCATTAATATATTGCATTATAAAAGCAAAGGAGCTTGTATTTGCCAAATTTAGAATCACTTTTGATGTGATTAAGGATATGGCTTTAAGTATATCGATAGGCGCCAAACTGTTGTTTGCTAACATTGCTGGTTCACTTATTTTGGGTATTGGAAGACAAATAATAGATTCGGTATGGGGAATCACTGCATTCGGTAGATTTTCTTTTTCGCTATCTTTGACAAATTTTTTTCTTCAGTTTATTGGTCAGGTAAGTATGGTTCTTTTCCCAGCTCTAAGGCAAACTGATAAAAGCAAACGAAATGAAATATATTCTTCCCTAAGAGATGCGCTGGGAATACTACTACCGATTGTATTTGTTGCATACTATCCAATGCAGTTGATCTTTGGAATTTGGTTACCGGACTATAAAGAGTCTCTGTCCTATATTGCAGTTTTGCTGCCATTGTGCACTTACGACGGAAAAATGCAGATGCTGTGTAATACATATTTCAAAGTACTAAGAAAAGAAAATTTTTTGCTTTTTATTAACGCGGGAGCCGCACTAATCTCTTTTATCATTTGCTCTTTTTCGGCACATGTTTTGGGAAGCATAACGGCAGTTGTTTACTCGATGGTTTTGTCGGTTGCGCTCAGAAGCATTATTTCAGAATTGTACTTGGCAAGGATGCTCAACAAAAAAGTTGGTTCAAGTATTATTTTGGAATCAAGCCTAGTACTTGGGTTTATCATTTCAATTAATGTCTTCGGTAATGGATTAGGTACGATTATATTTTTGGGAATGTATGGAGTTTTTTTGATGGCTAATAAAGGTAAAATTATGAACTTGATTATGCTTCTCAAAAGGAAATAATCTAATCGAAATGCCACCTATTAGGGTGGTAGTCATCTGTGTCTAATGGCCTCCACGTGGCGGATGATGGACGATTGCATCGATAACTCCGCTTCCGAGCGGGCTATCCGGACTTTCTGTATCGGCAAAAAGA
>OGPX01001748.1_pt1 | contig 13816 bp, 7 predicted proteins | sample 1553101 | NCBI WGS metagenome assembly OGPX01 (sample SAMEA2579964, study PRJEB22360) | human gut metagenome | biome: human gut; feature: human-associated habitat; material: faeces | place: Denmark | collected 2008/2010
TAGGCTACTTAAAGTCTGTGTTTTTGAAAAAAACAATATATTTGCATTCGTAAATATCGATATAGTAAGTGGTTATAGCGATTTCTACGAATTCTGTATTCTTTTTTGATGAGTAGAGTGACAATATGAGTGATAGAATTGACACCATAGTAGCAGGAGTTAACCGGAAGGATGAAAAGACGTGGGGCGATTTCTACGATCGTTTTTATGCTGCTCTATGTGTTTATGTTTCCAAGATATTGCCAATTCCCGATGCAGTTGAAGATTTGGTACAGGAAGTCTTTATTTCCGTATGGGAGGGTAAGCGTACCTTCTCTGATATTAAAGAGCTTACCAATTATCTTTATCGTGCCTGTTATAATAATACCTTATTATATATACGCAATAATCAGATTCATGACAGTATTCTAAGTTCCCTTGCTGAAGAATGTCGGCAAGACGAGGATATGATTTATGCATTGACAGTGAAAGAAGAGATCATCCGTCAGTTGTATTTCCATATTGAAGCCTGAGCAACGCCGGATCATTCTGTTGAGAATCGAAGGGTATACTTGGGAAGAAATAGCGGAACGTCTGGAAATAAGTATCAATACCGTTAAAACTCAAAAGAGCCGTAGCTATAAATTTCTTCGTGAAAAGCTGGGAGACTCTATTCATTCTATAATTCTCTGTTTATTTTTCTAAAAAGAAATAAAGTCAATTTGATACTTCTTTGTCTTTTTATTGATTGATTAAGATTTGTTTTCTTTGTTAAATGTGACCGTATTTCTTCATTTTGATAGCATAATGCTATATTTTTCTCTTTAAAATCCCTCGTTGGATATTCCTTCTCCAAAAAAAGATCATCTTTTTGTCACTCTTTTCTATGAGTTATGTATAGTTATAATAAAGCAAGGATGAAATTGCAATTTAATTAAAAAATAGATAATAAGATGAATAAGTTCGAAAATATATATCAAGATGCTGCTTTAATGAGAAAGTTTCTTTTGGGAGAAGCGAATGAAGCAGAACGGAAAGAGCTTGAAAAACGATTGGCGGAATGCCCGGACTTAAAGAAAGTGTATGAGCAGTTGCAGAATGGTGAAACATTGAAGGCTGCATTTGGAGAATATAAAGATTATTCATCAAAGAAAGCTTATCAATCTTTCCTTCAGAAAATCCGACGAATGGAGAAGAAGGACTGTCAGCCTTCTATTTCTCGCGTTTGGCGGTATGCTGCTGAGGCTGTCATAGTTCTGGCTGCCGTCCTTTCATTCTATATGTCGAATTTCTATTCGGCAGTAGAGGAGAAGAGAGTTCTTATTCAGCCGGGTACACAACAGGCGCAGTTAACGTTACCTGACGGTAGCATTATTGATGTGGATAAAAAAGAAGTGAATGTGGTAGTAGATGGCGTTCAAGTAAAATATAAGAAAGGAGTATTGTCTTATCAACCAACCGTTACAACACAACATGAGGAAGAAAGTACCGAAGAAAAACCGGTTAAATCCAATGAGTTGGTTATACCGCGTGGGGGTGAAAATACCGTAATCCTGGCGGATGGAACTACTGTTCATTTGAATGCCGGCTCCAAACTAACTTATCCGGTACGTTTTGCAGGTAAGCGGAGAGTTGTGGCATTGGAAGGCGAGGCCTATTTTGATGTCGTGAAAGACGAAACACGGCCGTTCATCGTGCAGACTCATCTTGGAGAGGTAACTGTGCTTGGTACTGCCTTCAATATCAATGCTTATACCGATGCGTCTGTTTACACAACGTTGGTACACGGAAAAGTACAGTTCTCTTCATCAAGCATCGGAACTATTATTCTTTCGCCGGGGGAGCAGGCTGTGGTTTCTGCCAACGGTTCGGAAAAACGTATGGTAGATCTGGATGAATATGTCGGTTGGGTAGACGGGAGGTATGTCTTTAATAACCGCCCTTTAGGAGAGATAATGCAGACATTCGAACGTTGGTACGACATACAGGTTTATTATGAGACTCCCCATTTGCGTGACATTACTTATAGTGGTAGTTTGAAACGCTATGGAACAATAAATTCATTCCTGGATGCACTGGAACTGACAGGAGATCTGACTTATAAAATCAGTGGAAGGAACATATTGATATATGATAAGGTAGAAGAATTGGAATAATATAGAATAGTTAGAATATTAGGTACACAAAAGTTTAATCATTAATTTATGAGAGAAAAACGATGGCTGCTATGTTTTCTAGTGGCAATGTGCTGCACGTTTAGTGCATGGGCTTTACCGTCACAAGACAAGACGGTAACTTTGAAACTGCACAATGTCTCTATCGAGACTGTTTTGGATGCAGTGAAGAAACAAACAGGTGTGAATATGTTGTATAATTCACAAATGTTTAAAGGAGTGCCTCCAGTGTCGATTGATGCGAAAAATGAGAAATGGGAGATCGCACTTAAGTTGATTCTTAATCCTCAAGGATTTGATTATGTGGTGAAGGACGGCATTGTGGTGATTCGCAAAATGCAGGCGGAAAAACGGGAAAACCGTATTCGCGGTATGGTTGTTGATTCGAATAGAGAACCGATTCCCGGAGCCAGTATTATTGTGAAAGGTACTCGTACAGGTACTTCAACAAACATTGAAGGTGAGTTTACGCTGGATGTGAAAAATGACAAAGTGACTTTGGAGGTCTCTTTTATCGGAATGAAAAAACAAACACTTCAGGTGGACGCTACCCGTAAGAAGATGCTTGAAATAACTATGGTGGACGATGTGAAAACATTGGAGGATGTAGTCGTTACGGGATACAGTAATGTCCGTAAATCCAGCTTTACGGGTAGTTCTACGCAAATAACAGGTGATGAATTGCGCAAGGTGTCACAGACGAATGTACTTGACGCCATGCAGTCGTTTGATCCTTCTTTCCGCTTGATGACTAATACGCAGTTTGGCTCCGATCCTAATGCGTTGCCTGAAATGTATATTCGCGGACGTTCGGGGGTAGGTGTTAGAGATTTGGATAAGAATCAACTGTCTAAATCGAATCTGGAGAATAATCCGAATCTTCCTACATTTATTATGGATGGATTTGAGGTTAGCATTGAAAAGGTATATGACTTGGATCCTAGCCGTATAGAGAGTATGACTATCCTTAAAGATGCTGCCGCTACGGCTATTTACGGTTCGCGTGCCGCTAACGGTGTAGTGGTAATTACTACTGTTGCTCCAAAACCGGGCGAAGTTCGTGTTTCTTACAATTTCACCGGTACATTGGAAATGCCCGATTTGCGCGATTATAGTTTGGCAAACGCTTCGCAGAAACTGGAAATGGAACGTCTTGCCGGACTTTTTGAGAATACTGATTTTGGAACCGAAATCTATGATTACAACCGGAAATTTGCTGAGATTCAACGTGGTGTAGATACCGATTGGATGGTATTGCCTCTGCGAAATGCATTCGATCATAAACACAGTCTTTTCATAGAAGGAGGTACGCAAAATCTGCGTTGGGGTGTAGATGCATCTTATAATGGAGCAAACGGTGTGATGAAAGGTTCTGGCCGTGATCGTTACAGTGTTGGTTTTTCTTTGGATTATCGAATGAAGTCTTTGCAAGTGAAGAACACTGTATCGTTTACTCATTCCAAATCAAAAGAGTCGCCTTATGGTTCTTTTAGTGATTATACTATTTTGCAGCCGTATGATACACCTTATAATGATAATGGTACATTGAAAGAAAATTTAAAATTTTCGCAAGTTAGTGGCGGACGCGTGGCTAAAAACCCGTTATATGAAGCGACTCTTGGCAATTATACTTGGAGTGCTTATGATGAAGTATCCAATAATTTGAGCTTAAATTGGTATCTGACTGATTATTGGACCGTCAGGGGGCAATTCAGCGTGAACCGCAAGTATTCTAACGGAGAACGGTTCATTGATCCGTTATCTTCAAAAACAACAGCTTCCCCTCGTGACGGTGGTCATAATTTGGGTGACCTCTATGTAGATAATGGAAACAATTTGAGTTGGAATGCAAATGCGGCTTTATATTATACACGCTCTTTCAATAAACATAATTTGAATTTGTCTGTGGCTTGGGAAGCATCTTCCGGCTCATCAGATGCGACAAGTGCTCATTATCGTGGATTCCCGAACGGACAATTTCATTCGCCGAATTATGCAGCCGAGATATATGAAAAGCCGTCGCGTACCGAAGGAACCTCACGTATGGTTAGTACGTGGGCTACCGGAAACTATACATGGAACGATATCTATTTAGCTGATTTTTCCGTTCGTTTTGACGGTTCATCTGATTTTGGTTCCAAACAGCGCTGGGCACCTTTCTTCTCAGGAGGTTTGGGAGTGAACATTCATAATTATGAATTCCTAAAAGGTAATGAGATAGTCAATAAATTGAAGGTACGCGCATCGTATGGCCGGACTGGTAAGGCTAGTTTCCCGTCTTATGCTGCTACAACCATGTATGAGGCGCTTTTTGATGAATGGTATGCAACAGGCTTTGGCGCAGTGCTAAAAGCTTTAGGAAATAACAACTTGAGTTGGGAAAAGACTGATAAGTTTAATGTAGGTATTGAAATGCAATTTCTGAATCGGCGCTTAACAGTAGATGCGGATTATTACCATGATAAGACCATTGATTTAGTGAACGATGTCAGTTTGTCTCAAACTTCAGGTTTCTCTAGTTATAAAGACAATATGGGCGAAGTGTTGAATCAGGGATTTGAGTTGCAGGTGCGTGGTGAAGTATTTCGTAATCGTGACTGGTTGGTAGCTCTGTGGGGAAATATGGCACACAATAAAAATAAGATTGTGAAAATATCAGATTCACAACGTGCCTATAATCTACGTGTAGAACAATTTTATCAGAATTCTGCGAATGAAGAGTATGGTCGCTATAATGCTCAATATGCAGTACCTATATCTCAATATGAGGAAGGACAGTCACTTACTTCCATTTGGGCTGTGAAGTCTTTGGGTATTGATCCCACTACGGGTAAGGAAATATTCCTGAATCGTGATGGTAGCGTGTCCGATACTTGGAATGCCACTCAGGAAGTGGTTGTTGGTAATACAGAACCTAAATTCAACGGTTCTGTTGGGTTTAATCTTGCCTATAAAGCATGGAGCTTGTTTGCGGCTTTCCAATACGAATGGGGCGGACAGGAGTATAATCAGACTTTGGTGGATCGGGTAGAAAACGCCAGAATACAATATCAAAATGTAGACTTGCGTGTGTTGACCGACAGATGGAAACAACCGGGAGATATTGCTCAGTTTAAAGATATTAAAAACGCTGATAATGTCACCATGCCGACTTCACGCTTCGTTCAGGACAAGGCTTATCTGCGCTTGAGTGCATTGACTTTGAGCTATGATTTTAATCGGGAGTGGATAAAGAAACATTTGGGGATGAATATGCTTCGATTGGAAGCAAGTACACGCGATTTTATTAACTGGAATTCTATCCGTCAAGAGCGAGGCTTAAGCTATCCGAAGTCATGGACGGTCGATTTCTCTATTAAAGCACAATTCTAAGTATACCATTATGATACAAAAAATATATACTACGTTTATTTCTTTTGCGTTTGCAGCCTTGACACTTTCTTCGTGTTCAGATTGGCTGGACCTTTATCCTTCCGACGAGATAAAGGAGGAATACTTGTTTTCTTCCGGTGATGGTTTTCGTACAGCGACGAATGGTATTTATCGGAAAATGGCCACTTTCGATTTGTATGGAAGTAACCTTACTTGGGGAATTCTGGATGCTTGGGCCCAGGCTTATTACATAGAGCAAGCTCCAAGTATAGCTGGTGGAACCCCCATGAGAAAGATAGCAGAGCTTGCTTTTAAAAATACCGAATTGGTTCCTGTTACTGATGCAATGTGGAAAGCCGCTTGGAATGTGGTTGCCAATTGTAATGAATTGGCTCAGCAAGCGGTTCAAGCTGACCCTAATCTTTTTTATGGGCTTGACAGTGAACGCCAGATGATTTTGGGAGAAGCTATTGGATTGCGTGCATTTGTGCAATTTGATTTGCTTCGTATTTATGCTCCGTCTCCTTCATCTGTTGGTTTTAGAGAAGATAACCGTACTTTTATTCCTTATGTCAATGTTTATCCCAGTTATATTAACGATCATCAGACGGTTAATTATTGCTTGGAACAGATTATTGCTGATTTGAAGGAAGCACAGCGTATATTGGAGGAAGTTGATAAAGAATCCAAGATGAATGCAAACTCTAGATTTAACATCAATGAAGTCTCTCAAAGCCAGTTTGCAGGATCTAGAGGATATCGTTTGAATTATTATGCGGTAACAGCAGAATTAGCTCGTGTTTATTTGTATGCAGGAAAGAATGCGGAAGCTTATGCAGAAGCCAAAAAAATCATTGATGAAGAAAATGAAACAGGTTATTTTAAAGCATCAACCAGTTCATCAGGTTTCAGGAATGGAAATATGAAGATGTATAATGATATTATTTTTGGACTTTATTCCCCCAAGGAATTAGTGGAATGGGATCAGGAAATAAATCATGGTTCCGACGGCTCTAGTGAGGAACATTATCTGTGTCTTGATAGCGAGGTGGCAAAAGAATTATATGGAGATGAAAAGGACAGTGATTGGCGGTTTAAGTATCAACTGGAAGAAATGTATTATGGATATTATTATCGTACTTTGAAATATTACAAACAGACGGAGAGTACTACTGTCGGAATAACAAATAATCAGACAATTCCTATGATACGTATGTCTGAAGTGTATTACATTGCCGCTGAAGCAATTTTTGATACTAATCCCCAAGAAGCGCAGGGGTATTTGGAATTGGTGAAGAAAGGAAGAGGAGTATCAAAGAAGTTTGATAATGTCACAAATAAGTCAGAGTTTATAAACTTGCTGGTAAATGATGCCCGTCGTGAGTTCTTAGGTGAAGGACAGATTTTCTATATGTATAAACGGTTGAATCGGACGATGCCTGCTAGTTCTTATTATAGTAATCCCGTGTTACCAACTGACGAAAATATGATATTACCTAAGCCCGATTCGGAGTCAAACATTTAAGTGTGATACTATTTTAGAATAACTACTTAAAAGAAACGAAAATGAAGAAAAGATATGCTATATGGGGAGTGTTGTTTTGCAGCGTATGTCTGATGCTCGCTTCATGTGAAGAGAAGGGATTGTTGGTCAGCAGCAACGACACAGCCTATTTAAAATTCGTTAACGATATGACTAAGGATACTACTACAGTATCTTTTAAAATGTATAATGAAGGTGAGGATGCTGAGATACCGATAGAGGTTTCTGTTTATGGGCAGATGCAGGATGAAGATTTACATTTTAATGTAATTGCAGATGTCGAACGTACTACTTTGCCGGCTAATTTGTATGTATTGCCTGCAGATTGTAAGATTAGAAAAGGATTGCTTACGGATACTATTTATGTAACATTGAAGAATGATCCGATATTGAGGGCAGAAACGAAGATATTAGCGTTACAGGTTGTAGAAGCAAATACTGTGAAACAAGGTGATTATTTGTATTCGCGTGCTCTCATTTCTGTCACCGATCGTTTGTTTAAACCCGATTGGTGGTCGGTAAACGATGCTGGGACGGAGGAAAACCCAGGAAATTCGGTTGATTGGTATTATTTAGGTGAGTACTCAGAAAAAAAGTATCAGATGTTTTTGGACGAGTTGAAAAAGGATGATATAGTGTTTGATGGAAAGAATAAGCAAGTGTTGCGTAAGTATTCATTGAGATTGAAGAATACCTTGAAGCAGATGAACGCAGGAAAGGATATGGAAGATTGGGTGAAAGATGAGAATGATAATGTGATTACTGTGGAAGTGGCAGGGTAAATTATAAAATTGCAAAGTATGAGAAAATTAGGAATATATGCAGTGATAGTAGTTTTAGTTGGAGTTGTTTCCAGTTGTTTGGATGATGATAACAACTATAACTACAAGCAGATAAATGAAATGCAAGGTGGTGCGCTCAATTTTGAGAACTTTAATTTGGATTATAGTGTGATAGAAGGAGAAGAATTGGTATTGGCGCCTACATTTAAGTTTACAATAGATAGTATTACACCGGATGTTAGCTATGAATGGTATGTAGATAAGAAGTTGCAGACAGGCGAAACTGGTCCCACTTATACATTTAAAGCCGAAAAGAGTGGCACATATCAAGTGACATTTGCGGTAACAGATAATAAGACGGGGGTTCAGTTCGGAAAATCCACAACCATTAATGTGAGATCTATCTATCAGCGTGGCTGGGTGATTTTGTCGGATGATGGCGGGCGATCTGTGCTCCATTTCATTGTGCCCACAACACAACGTTATCAGGTAACGTATGGTGGAGAGACGTTCACTCGCGATTCGTTGGTCTATCATATAGTGAAACGTGATATTATCTCCAATCTTGGCTCAAATCCGAAAGGGTTAATGAACAATATTGGTGAAATGGATTATAATAGCGAATATGGGATTAGCGTGTATGACGAGTTGGTGGTGAAGCAAGATCGTTGGGTCGAACTTAATGGTAATACGTTGGAACGTGAGGTATATACGGATGAAGAATTTCATGGAGATATTCCTGCTGATTTTTCTCCGGTAGAAGCTGCTATGACTTTTTCATCCAAAGCGCTACTAGACGAGAATGGATTGATTTATTGGGAAAAAAAGGCGGATGTGACGGATTTCCATGCAGGTACTTATATGCCCATAGGATTAAATAATAATACCCGGTTCAGTCGTTTATTCCAAGCCTACAAGTTTAATGATTATATTACAGATGTGATGCTTGCACTGACGGAAGAAGATAATTCATTGGTTGGAATCTTGGATATGGGATATGCTACTAGTGGTACAGTGATTACTGAAAATTCCAGCTATACAAGTGGAAATATGTATAATATCACTGATCCGAGTGGCGAAGATCATTTTTCGAATATAGAGAAGACTGTGGTGGATGCATTACCTGCTCCGTATAACTCTGGAAATGATATAACAGAGTCTGAACCATATTGGACTGTTCTGCTGAAAGATGAAGCGACATCGGTGTATGAATTACGTTATTTCGGATTGGAGGCTGAAAGAAGGTATGTTGGCTGTCTGGAAGGTTGGTATTACGAGGCCTCTTTGGGTGTTATCAATGATTATCGTGGTATGGCTAATTTTGGAAACAAGCGTTATGTAGTCATTGCCAGCGGAAATCAACTTTATTATTATCAATATGGATGGGATGCTTATGGAGATGTGGAATATAGAGGTGAATTGATGCCATTGGGGGAACCCTTACCTGCGGCTGTTAAGACATTGTCGGGTATGGATGTAACCACCAACTTATATAAACAGAAGTATCCTTACGCTGGGCAATTAGGCGTTGCTCTGGAAGACGGAAGTTTCTATATATTCGGTGTTGTAGAAACAAGATTGGAAGATGGGACGTGTACAGAGGTTTCTCTTAAACAACAATTCCCGAATGAAACTACCTCGGAAGAAAACAAGAAGTTTGGTAAAATAGTAGATGTCCTTTATAAACTGGGACGCGGTATGGATTATATGTCATTTGCGTTCTAGAAGAGCTTTAAAAGCGTTTTTTTGATAATAAATAACCATTATGGTATTAAAACAACTTTTTATTGCCGGCAGCTTGTCTTTTACTCTTGCATTGCAAGGATGGGGACAAGTTCCTGCCGAGCATGATACGGTACAAGCCAATTATGAGTTGGCAGAGAAGTTTCATGAATTTACATTAGGGGGAAAACTGTCTAATAATAGTATGTCCCTTTATCCGCATGAAATCAATGATACGGATAATTTCTGGTTTGATTTTACGACTTCGGCAGGTAAACACTACTATTATGTCAACCCCAAGGAGGGAAAGAAGGAGTTGCTCTTCGATAACGAGGAAATGGCTATGCTGCTTTCCGGTTTAACTCATGAGGTTGTGAATCCGGTAAGGTTGGATTTGTCAGAATTAAAGTTCGCAAAAGATCAAAAGTCATTTGTATTCAGTTACAGGTCGAAAAAGTATGATTACAATCGAATTACCCGCAAATTGAAAGAGGTGGAGGAGAAAAAGGCAGATGACAGAGATGCCGAGCCGATATATTCATGGATGAATTTTTCTCCGGATAAGAAGTACATACTGTATGCGAAAGACCATAACTTGTATGTGAAGGGCAACAAGGCATTGGGAGTAGATACTACGGAAGTGCAATTGACTACGGACGGAGTCCCTGATTTTTCGTATGCTCGTGAGGAGGATGCGGGGGAGAATGGTGAAGTTCCTTCTAATGCTCGTTGGTGTCCTGATAGCCGGCATGCATATATTGTGCTTGATGATAATCGGAAATTGCGTGACTTTTGGGTGATTAATTCGATTTCGGACAAGCCGGAGTTGAAGAAATATAAGTATGAATTTCCGGGAGATAAATATGTAACCCAGAATGAACTTGTAATCATTGATATTGTAGAACGGACTGCGAGAAAAGCGAAGATACAAAAGTGGAATGACCAGTATGTGATGCCTTTTAGTGTAACGTCGGATAGCAAGTATGTCTTTTTTGAACGTACCAAACGTACATGGGATGAGGTAGACGTGTGTTCGGTCAATACCTCTACCTTGGAGGTCAAAGAACTGATTCATGAGGTGGATAAGCCTTATCGTGATCCGCATGCGCGTAGCGTGGAAGTTCTGAATGATGGAAAAGATATTCTATTTCGTTCCGAACGTACAGGGTGGGGACACTATTATCATTACGACGGTCAAGGGAACCTGAAAAATGCGATATCTTCAGGACCGTGGGTAAGCGGACATATTGCCGCTATTGATACGCTGCAACGTACGGTTTATTTTTATGGATATGGAGATGACCCGAAGATCAATCCGTTTTACTATCGTTTGTATAAGTCCAATATGGATCGTGAGGGAGCAACTCTACTCACTAAAGAAGACGGGCAGCACCGGGTAATCTTTTTGAAGTCTAGGCGCTACTTTATTGATACATTCTCAAGAGTCGATATGGAACCGAAGATATTATTGAAGGACAATACCGGCAAGGTGATTATGGAGTTAGCAAAGCCTGATTTAAGTCAGGTATATGCCGCCGGTTGGAAGAAGCCGGAAAATTTTGTGGTGAAAGCTGCCGATAATGTTACGGATTTGTATGGAGTGATGTGGAAGCCGTCTAATTTTGATCCGGAAAAGAAATATCCGATTATTTCGGTTGTTTATCCGGGACCATACTTCGGGTTCGTTCCTACTAACTTTACGTTGGATGATAGCTATTGTACCCGTATGGCGCAGCTTGGCTTTATTGTAATCACTGTAGGCCATAGGGGAGATACTCCGATGCGTGGAAAGGCATATCACCGTTACGGTTACGGCAATATGCGTGATTATCCGTTGGAAGATGATAAGTATGCTATTGAGCAGTTGGCTCAGCGCCACTCGTTTATTGACGGTAAGAAAGTTGGTATCTACGGACATTCCGGTGGCGGATTTATGGCTGCGGCTGCTATCTGCACTTATCCGGACTTTTATAAGGCTGCCGTTTCTTGTTCCGGAAACCATGATAATAGTATCTATAACCGTGGTTGGGGAGAATGTTACAATGGTGTAAGAGAAGTAGAGAAGGTGGTGAAAGACAGTCTGGGTAACGAGACCAAAGAATATGAATACAAGTTTAGAGTAAAGTCGAATGCAGAGATAGCCAAGAATCTGAAAGGACACTTGATGCTTGTAACCGGAGATATGGATAAGAACGTGAATCCTGCACATACATACCGTATGGCTCAGGCTTTGATTGAGGCCGGTAAGGATTTCGATATGCTTGTCATTCCCGGAGCCGGTCATGGATATGGCTCTGCCGATGAGTATTTTGAGAAGAAAATGTACCGTTTCTTTGCCAAACATTTGCTAGGTGATACCCGTGCAGACTATTGGGGAGATATTAACCGTAGTAAATAAGACAATAGATAAGATTTTATGAAAAACTCTCTCTTTAGATATTTGTGCCTGGCGGTTGCATTAGTATCATGCAACCTTGCCGGTGCGCAACAAAAAGCGAATTATCAGTTAGCGGAAAAGTTCCGTTTGTTGGAGCAAAATCCTATAGATAAGTATTCTACAGAAGTCAGACCGACGTTTATCAACGATACGGATTGCTTTTATTACTCTTTTACAACACGTGAAGGAAAGAAATATTATTATGTCAATCCGAAGAAAAAGGAGAAACGATTGTTGTTTGATACGGATGAGTTATTGAGCAAAATTGCAGTATATACCAAGAAAGCCTATTCTTCGGCAGATCTGCATTTGTCTTTCACATTTATGAAGGACAACGAAACCATTCGTATTGATTTTGACCGCAGACTTTATACATACAATATCCATACAAAAGAATTGAAGCAACTCGATGAGAAGCCGACGTATAAAACCGGCGACCCGTATTGGATGAAATATTCTCCGGATAGCTTGTATTTTCTTTATGCCAGTAAGGATAACTTGTATTTCGTTGGAAACCCGAAAAAGGGACAGGATACAATCCCGGTTCAATTGACGACGGACGGTATGCCGGATTATACATTCAACCGTGAAGACGAAGGCAAGATGGAAGGCCGTTTCGGAGCCGAATCGGCTCACTGGATTCCGGGAAGCCACCGTTTCTACGCTGTCCGTGAAGACAACCGGAAAGTCCGTGACTTGTGGGTTATTAATTCTTTATCCAAGCCTTCTCCTGAACTGATCACTTATAAAGCTGAATTGGCCGGTGATAAAAATGTGACTCAATATGAATTACTGTTGGGAGATATAGACAAGCGGGAAGTTAAGAAGGTGGATATCAATCGTTGGCCGGATCAGTATATTGATGTATTGTATGCGTCAAAAGACGGAAAACGCTTGTACTTCCAACGCTATAACCGTACATGGAACCAGTCGGATATTTGCGAAGTGGATGTAGAGACCGGAAAAGTGCGTGTGGTGATTCATGAAGAAAACAAGCCGTATCTCGATTATCAGATGCGTAATGTTTCTTTCCTGAATGACGGAAAAGAAATCCTGTTCCGTTCCGAACGTAACGGTTGGGGACATTATTATCTGTATGATACAGCAACAGGAAACCTGAAGAATCAACTGACAGACGGTACTTGGGTAGCCGGCCCGGTTGCGCAGATTGATACTGTCGGACGCAAGATGTATTTCTATGGTTATGGACGGGAGAAAGGAATTGACCCTTATTACTATATTCTTTATGAAGCTCATTTGGATCGTCCGAATGCACTCCGTCTGTTGACGCCGGAGAATGCGTCACACGAAGTCAGTATCTCTCCCTCCTGTCGCTATCTGGTAGATTCATATTCTACCGTGTCGCAGGAGCCGGTAAACGTGGTTCGCAACCGGAATGGGAAGGTAATCATGACATTGGAGAAACCGGACTTGCAACCTGTCTATGAAATGGGCTGGAAAGCTCCGGAACGTTTTAAAGTAAAAGCTGCCGACGGAGTAACCGACCTTTATGGTGTGATGTGGAAGCCCGCCGATTTTGATTCGACGAAAGTTTACCCTATTATTTCAAATGTTTATCCGGGGCCGTTCTTCGAGTACGTGCCGACTCGTTTCACAATAAATGATGTTTATAACACCCGTTTGGCTCAACTGGGATTCATTGTAATTACCGTAGGCCACAGAGGGGGTACTCCAATGCGTGGAAAGGCTTATCATACCTATGGATACAATAATATGCGCGATTATCCGCTGGCGGATGATAAATATGCTATCGAACAACTGGCTGCCCGTTATCCCTTTATAGATG
>OGPX01001755.1_pt1 | contig 13734 bp, 7 predicted proteins | sample 1553101 | NCBI WGS metagenome assembly OGPX01 (sample SAMEA2579964, study PRJEB22360) | human gut metagenome | biome: human gut; feature: human-associated habitat; material: faeces | place: Denmark | collected 2008/2010
GGGCAGGCAAACCCTGCCCCTACAGCTGACGATGGGATAGGCCGGTTTAGTTTTGGCACACTCCCTTTTTCTATGAATGTTATTTTTCTCTGTTATGATAGATTAATATCCGGGATTCTGTTTGATGTTCGGATTCTTATCAAGTACGTCCGTTTGAGAGAATGGCAAATAACGGTTCTTCGGAGCAAACTTACGTGTTTCAATGGTTGCTGTGCCGGTAACTTCTGCACGTTTGTACGGATCGGTTTCACTGTAATTGATAGCACCGGTAATACGTTTTAAATCACCGCTCATTAAAGTTTCTGCCAACATCTTGCCACCGGCGTCTTTCCAACGCAGGATATCTGCACGGCGTAAACCTTCACCTGCAAATTCTACGCAACGTTCACGACGAATCAATTCACGTAATTTATCCTGAGTATCATATTTAGTTCTGACTACTTTAGGCATACCTACGCGTTCACGAATCTGGTCGATATAGTTGTACACTTGATCTGATGGACCGTTTAATTCGTTTTCGGCTTCTGCCCAACTTAACAGTACTTCTGCATAACGGAATATGATAACACAGGCAGCCGTATTCCAAATATTAGAATACTGTTCGTATGGATCTAGATATTTAGCCCATGTTAAAGCTGTTTTTGAGGCATTGTCTGTATAAGTAGGAAAGTTCTTGTTTTTTGAACCGTCTGCCAGCTTCTCATCCAATGTATTCAATATCTTTCCTCTCCATTCTTGTCCGGGATAAAGAATAGTCATATCCATGCGCGGGTCACGATTGGCAAAAGGATGTTTGGCATCATAATAGCCTGTAGCTTCTTCTTTAGTCAAACCATTGTCCATTTCATACATGTCTACCAAATTTTGAGTAGGAACAATTGAAGACCATCCTGCATCATCATTATTATACATTTGACCGATAACGCCCAGTCCGAAGACACTTTCGAGGCGTTGATCTGCCAATATGATTTCTTTAGAATCTATGCCTGACAGTTTGAATAAGTTTTCATAATCAGAATCCAGTTCGTATTGTTTTAAATCGATGATAGCCTGAGCTGCATCTTTTGCTTTCTGCCAGTCACCGTAATATAGTGCTTCGCGCATTTTGGTAGCCAAAACTGCTCCTTTGGCAATACGTCCGCGTGCTGCCGGAGTGGTGTTGATGGCTGTAAGTGCATCGTCCAAGTCCTGTGCAATCTGTTCGCGTACTTCCGCTTCCGTATTACGCGGTACCTGTGCTTCTTCGGCCGTAGTATAAGAACCGATGATAGGTACACCGCCATACCACCAGTTCATAATGAAATATCTATAGGCACGGATGGCTTTGGCTTCTGCTATCAGTTCTTCTTTCTTACCTGCAGTAGTGAATTCTACATTGTCGATGTTTTCTAACACTGTATTACAACGGCGGATGATGGCAAAATCATAGAATGAAGCACCTGTGTTACCGCTGGATAAGGAACCGTCTCCCCAAGGACGCCATCCTTCCCATGAAAAATTATTGTAACCTATGTCGGAACCGCAATCTAAATAAAGAATGGACGATGGATCTAATAATCCATTGTAGCAACCTACTACAAAACTCTCGGCATCAGTTTCTGTTTTCCAGGTTGTTGCAGGAGAAAGGGCATCTTTCGGAGCTGTATCCAGAAAATCTGAACATGAAGCAGACAGCAATGCGATACCTGCTAATAAATATGTTGATAAACGTTTCATATTATTCTGTATTAATTAAGTGATTATAAAAAGTTTAGAATGTAATGTTGACTCCGAATGAATGTGTTTTATTCAAAGGGTAACTAGACAAACGTTCACTGACAGTTTCAGGGTCTACATTGATTGGCATATCGTCAAATGTCAGTAGGTTTTCTGCTGAATAGTATACACGCAGATTCTGAATACCCCATTTCTCTATCCAATTTTTAGGAAGAGTATAGCCTAATTGTATGGTTTTCATACGGAGATAGCTTGTGTCCATAATCCAGAAATCGGAAAGTACATTCGAAGCTTCACTTGGAGATACACGTGCTTCTGCTATGCGTGGCATGCTTGCATTTTTGTTTTCGGGTGTCCAGCTATCCAACCAGGCAGTTGACGGATGTCCTGCGCTACCGGAGAATTCACCGAATGCTTCCTTGGTAAATGCATATCCTACACCGGCAGCACCATTGAAGTTCATTGACAAGTCTACGTTCTTATAACCGACATTAATATTGAAGCCAAATGTGAATTTCGGATCTTTGGTTCTATAAAGCTCGCGGTCATCAGCCGATATTTTACCGTCACCGTTTGCATCTACATAGCGTAAGTCACCTGCCTTGAAATCTTGTCCGAAAGGATATCCGTCCATTGCAGAGTATTTGGCTTGCCATGCAGCAGCTTCTTCATCAGACTGGAAAAATCCGTCTGTGCGATATACGAACCATGAATTGATAGGAGAACCTACTTCACGCATGAAGCTGCCATCGGCCATACGGTCTACTCCACCCAAGTTTTCAATGGTATTCTTGTTGTAGGCAAAGTTTCCCGAAACACCGAAGGTCCAATCGTTCCATGTATCGTTGTAGGCCAACTGAACTTCAATACCACTATTCTTCATTGCACCTACATTATCTTTGTATGCACCCAAGGCAAATTCTTTAGGTACGGAGACATTCATGATGATATCTGTGGTCTTTCTGTTGTAGTAGTCAATAGAACCGGTCAGCTTATTGAATAAAGTGAAGTCTATACCGATACCCCAAGTGGTAGCTTTTTCCCAAGAAAGAGAAGCCATTTTGTATGAACCTTGATAGTATCCTGTCACTAACGAACCTCCGAACGGATAGTTGGCGCCGAGGTTGTATGTATTCATCCATGGATAGTAGTCTCCTCCGGTCGGAGTACCGTTTCCCAAAGCATCCTGGTTTCCCAGCTGACCCCAAGAACCGCGAATCTTAAGGCTTGACAACCAACTGTCTCTTAAGGTTTCCATAAATGATTCTTCACTGATGCGCCATGCACCGGAGAATGAAGGGAAGTATCCCCAACGGTTGCCCGGAGCAAAACGAGAAGATGCATCGGCACGGAAGTTAGCTTCGAATAAATATTTTCCTTTATAATCGTAGTTGATACGACCAAAGTATGACAACATATTCAATTCTCGTGTAAAACCACTATTGGTTTGAGTAGCAGTTGCACCTGCATTCATATCGTCCAATTCATTGTTTGGGAAATTTTCACGGTACATATCATTGTAGCGTACATCGTATGCTTCTGCATGATAACCTAACATTGCTTTTAAGTTGTGATCACCAAATTGCTTGTCGAAATTCAACAAAGCATCAAAGTTATACCGGGTCCAGTTTGTAAATGACTCAGTTAAGCTGTTAGGACGTGCGGCCTGTGCCGGGTCATTATTGATTTTCTTTACGAAAGCCTTGTAGTGTTGGTCATCATTAACATAAGCTCCCGATACGGTTGCTGTAAGGCAATCCAAGATTTTGTAATCAACAGACAACATACCGGTAAAGTTCTGGTTATATTTGTCTACTGTAGATTTTGAATCCAACCATGCAATCGGGTTACCGTCATTAGTTGAACCGTAAGTTCCATCTTCATTCTTGATAGGAATCATCGGGCTTAGGATGTTGAGCTGACGGATAATTTGGTCTGAAGAACCGCCACCATAGTTTGAGTTAGGGTCTTTATAATCATTCTTGATATAGGACAAATTCATACGCACATGCCATTTCTTGGTTATATCTACGTCTAAATTCATACGTCCGTTAAACTGGCTGCGTTCTGAATTCGGAAGGATACCCGTCTGTCCCAGATAACCGACAGAAGCCATATATCTTGCATTCTCTGTACCACCGTTGATGCTTACATTGTGCTTATGCAGAACACCTGTTTTATAGGCAGCATCATTCCAATCGGTGTTAGGATGTCCGTATGGGTCGGAGCCATTCTCGAACAAACGGATGTCTTCGTCCGAATAACGATGTGGGTTATTATTATCATCGTCAATGCGATTGTACAGTCTGGCATAATCGGCAGAGCTTACACGGTCAATGGTTGCCGTTGCATTTTGAATACCGACATATCCATTATACGAGATACGGGGAGCACCGGTCTTACCGGGTTTGGTGGTAATCAAAATTACACCGTTAGATGCTTTAGAACCATAGATAGCTGCAGAAGAAGCGTCTTTCAATACGGAGATACTTTCAATATCATTCGGGTCAAGGTCGTTCATGGAACCACTTTCTACACCGTCAATCAAGATATAGGGAGATGCATTATTCAACGTTCCTACACCGCGGATTCTGATATTACTTCCGTCTTCACCGGGACGTCCCTGACCTGCAGTAATTGTTACACCCGGCATCAAGCCTTGCAAACCGCTTGATACATTCGAAATAGGGCGATTGGTTAACTCATCGCTGTTTACTTGTGCAACGGCACCGGAGAGGTTAGCCTTTTTCTGTACACCGTAACCTACAACAACAACTTCACTCAGGACTTCTGTGTCATCTTTCAACACTACATTGAGAGTCCCACCATTCCATTTGATTTCTTGTTTTTGATACCCTACATAGGAGATTACGATGATATCTCCTTTCTTCACGTTAGTTAAGGCGAAATTACCTTCAAAGTCGGTAATTGCTCCGTTGGTGGTTCCTTTCACTATTACAGAAGCACCAATAATGGATTCTCCCGTGGCGTCTTTCACAATACCTTTACATGTTTCATTTTGTTGTACGATAGCAGAAGCGTTAACTTCGGAAGCTGTAACAGCAGAAATGGTTCCTGTAGAGAATGTTCCCAAGAACAATAACATGCTAACTGATTTCAGTCGTTTTAACATAATATTGAATTTTAAAGTGTTTGATTGAAATTCAAAGTTCTAAAAGGATAAGTTCTTCTAGAACTATTCCTTTTTATAATCTGCTGATAATCAATGCTTGTATTAAATAGATTCTTGGATTATTTATACTGTAAATCACAATAAATGAGGAAAAAAGATAATATTTCTACCGATATTCTATTCGTTTTTATTAATCCCCTTTTCATTATACTATTGTTTATAACGGCTTTACATGGGAACTCATATATAAATTGTGAGTAAAAAAGAGTTTTATGTATTATTATTATATTACTAAAATTCTACCAACTAAATAGTTAAGTCTTTTTAGGGTAACCCTTTAATTAGATATTTTTATAGTTTAATTGTTAAATTGCAGAGAAAAACAAAGATAGTTTTCAAAAATGATTGGTCTTTTTTAAAAATATTATATATTTGCGCCATTAATCTAAATCATATTGAAAAAACATAGTTCTAGAAGAACTACGTTGATAGTAACTTATTTATTATCTTTAAATTAATACTTTATGTTAAAGAGAGTCAAGTCGGTCAGTATGCTGCTATTTCTTATGGCTGCATCTACAGGAAGCATGAATGCTGTTTCAGCTCCTGCAATAGCAAGTTCAAATGCTATTGAGCAACAGACCGAAACCTGTAAAGGAGTTGTAAAGGATGCTATGGGTGAAACAGTCATCGGTGCGTCCGTAGTAGTAAAAGGTACAACCAATGGTACAATTACCGGTATCGATGGTGATTTTACCTTGAGTGGAGTTTCCGAAGGAAGTATTCTTGTTATTTCCTATGTAGGTTATGTTACCCAGGAAGTAAAATTCAACGGTCAACCACTTAATGTAATCCTGAAAGAGGACAGTCAAACATTGGAAGAAGTTGTCGTAGTAGGTTATGGTGTACAAAAGAAAGCTAATTTAACAGGAGCAGTTGCAACTGTAAATGCAAAAGCATTGGAAAGCCGTCCCGTGTCAAGTGTTTCTGCAGCTATAGCAGGACAAATGCCTGGTGTAACAGCTATTCAGAGTTCAGGTGCTCCGGGTAGTCAAGCTGCTGATATTACTATTCGTGGTAAGACCTCTATCAATGCAGCCAGTCCATTGGTTATTGTAGATGGAGTACCGGGTAGCATGAATACAATTGACCCAAATGATATTGAAACATTTACAGTTTTGAAAGATGCTGCTTCTGCTGCTATCTATGGTGTACAGGCTGCTAACGGTGTAATCTTGATTACTACGAAACAGGGTAAAAAAGGAGAAAAGACACGCGTAACTTATTCCGGTAATGTATCTTGGTCTTCTCCGGTAGCAAAACGTGAATTAGTGAATGCTTATGAATATGCTGTTTTATATAATGAAGCAACTTTAAATGAGAATCCTAATGCTACATTGATGTTCTCTCCGGAAGAAATAGAAGACTATCGTACCGGAGCATTACCCAGCACAGACTGGTATGAAGCTGCTATTAAAAAGAGTGCTATAGAAACAATGCATAATGTTTCTATCAGCGGTGGTACTGAAAAAACAACGTACAATGCTTCATTAGGTTATATTTATCAGGATGGTTTGACTGCCGATAATGATTATTCTCGATTCAATGCCCGTATGAATTTGAATTCGGAAATCAATAAATATATAAAGGTAGGTATCAATGCATCCGGTTATAGAGGTGTCTCTAATGATGCATGGAATGGCTTTGTGTCTGTTTATCAAGGCGTGACTCGCGAAAAGCCGACTAATAAAGTTTATAACGAAGATGGTTCTTATACTTATTCCGGTGTAGATAACCCGGTTGCCATACAAGGAGACAAGTCAGGTTTCAGACGTAATACACAGCAGGAAATAAATCTTACGGGTCATGCTACTATACAGATTTTACCTGAATTGAGTATTAAAGGTGTATATTCAGTACGTAATTATACCAGTAACCAAGATGGTTTTAAAAAGCATTTCACTTATGGTAGCGGAAGCAATGCGTATGATTCCGGTTTGCGTGAAGGCTATGATAAATATTATAACCACAACTATTACACAGGACAAGTCTTGATTAACTTCAATAAGAGTTTTGGCAAACATAATATCAGTGCATTAGCGGGTTTTGAATCTTATGAACATATCTATAAGTATACAGAAGCTACTCGTCAAGGTGGCGGTAGTGATGAGTTGCCTGAATCTCTGAATACATTAGACCAGTCTTCACAAAAAAATAAAGACGGAGGTTATGAAATGGCTCGTTTGTCTTATTTCGGACGTATCCAATATGATTATGCAGGTAAGTATCTGTTTGAAGCTAATTTACGTAGTGATGCCTCTTCACGTTTCCCGAAAGATAATCGTTGGGGAGTATTCCCCGCATTCTCTGCAGGATGGAGAATTTCTGAAGAAGCATTTATTAAAGACAATGTAGACTGGCTGAGCAATTTGAAGTTACGTCTTGGTTGGGGTAAAACCGGTAATGAGGAATTGAAATCCGATGATATTTATCCGGCAGTACCAACATATACATATAATATAGCTGACAATGCTACTAAATATTTATTCAACAATACTTTGTACTCAGCTATATATGAAGTTCGTTATGTGAACAATAATTTGAAATGGGCAACGGTTACTAACTATGAATTAGGTTTGGAAGCCGGTTTCTTAAACAACATGATTAATTTTGAATTATCTGTTTATAAGAAGAAAACCAATGATATGTTGCTGTATCTTCCTATTCAGGGAGTTATCGGTATGAATGCTCCGGCACAGAATATTGGTAGTGTGCAGAATACCGGTTTTGATTTCTTGATTAACCATAACAAGCAAATTAATAAGGACTGGAACTATTCTGTATCATTGAATGTATCTTATGTAAAGAATGAGATTACGGATATGGCAGGTACAGAAGGTCCGACAAGCAACGACAAGATTTGGAATTTGGAAGGATATCCTATCGGTTCTTACTACGGTTATGTAGCCGACGGCTTCTTTAATACAGAAGAAGACCTTCTTAACTGTCCGAAACGTTTGGCTGCCGGTCAGGAAAAATTAGGTGATATCAAGTACAAAGATTTGGATGGTGATAAGAAAATTACAGAAAAAGACCGTACTGTTATAGGTAAGAATTTCCCAAGTTGGACCGGAGGTTTGAATCTGAGTGTAGGTTATAAGAATTTTGATCTTTCTGCTTTATTCCAAGGAGCATTTGATGTAGACGGATACTACACCGCTGAAGCTGCTTATGCATTTTATAATGGTGCAACTGCTTTGAAAAGACATTTGGATCGTTGGACTCCGGATAATCACAATGCTTCTTATCCTCGTGTTACACGTTCTAGTCAAACAAACTTTGTAACATCTTCTTTCTGGCTTCAAGATGCATCATACGTTCGTTTGAAAAACCTTACTTTAGGCTATACATTACCTCAAGCATGGTTAACTAAAGCCGGTATCGCTAATGCAAAGGTATTCTTAACCGGTGAAAACTTATTTACTTTTACAGGTTTGGACGGTGGTATCGACCCGGAAGAAAGCAATGAACGAGGATGGTCTTACAGTAACGTTAAAAAACTGTCTGTCGGAGTAAAACTTTCATTCTAATATTTCAAATAAAACAGTATAAATAACATGAAAACAAAATTTTTACATATAGCAACGGCCTTATTATTTGCAGGATTCACTTCTTCATGTAGTGATTTCTTAGACCGTTATCCATTGGATGAGCTATCTGATAGCAGTTTCTGGAAAACAGAGAATGATGCGATGATGGCCGTAACTGATATTTATGGCTGCCTGCCTACATGGGATCAAGACGAAGATATCAATTCAGATAATGCAGTTCATGGCATTAAATGGGCTGCCGGTAACATATCAAAAGGTATTTACGATCCGATGGACCAAAGCTGGGCGGGTAGTTATACTCCGATTCGTCAATGTAACTTGGTATTGGAAAAAGTAAAAGATATCGAAATGAGTGACGAATCGCGTAAAAAAATTGAAGGACAGGCTTATTTCTTCCGTGCATTTGTATACTTCAATTTAATCCGTTCTTTTGGTGATGTTCCTTATATTGATAAACCATTGAACTTAACGGATGTAGAAGATATCACTCGTACTCCACGCGAAGAAGTGTATGCAAAGGTTATGGCAGACTTTGACAAGGCAATTGAATATTTGCCTGAAGAATGGGATGCCGCAAATACTCCTCGTGTTACCAAAGGAGCTGCCTTGGCTATGAAAGCTAGAGCTGCTTTGTACTATAATAACTGGCAAGTTGCAGCAGATGCTTCTAAGGCTGTAATGGATTTAGGTAAATATGAACTTTATGATGCCGGAAATACCGGTAAATATCAGGAGTTGTTTTGGGAAAAATCAGATGGATGTGATGAAAATATCTTGTATGTACAATTCAACTACCCTGATAAAACTCACTACTTGATTGGTTGGGAATGTTTCCCTACTTTAGGTTGGGGAGGTATGAATCCTACTCAGAGCTTGGTTGACGCATTCGAAGATAAAGACGGTGCTCCTATCAGTAAATCTACAATTTATAATGAAAAGGATCCGTTTAAAAATCGCGACCCTCGTTTGGAAGTCAATGTACTTCATGACGGAGAAGAAATGTATGGTGTTACAATTAAAGTCAAACCGCTGAAATCAAGTGGAAAAACCGGTATTGAACAGCACGGTGATGCTACAGCAACCGGATATTATCAGCAAAAATGGTTAGACCCAAGTATTGATCCTCAAAGCGAAGGTTGGAATATGGGTAAAGACTGGGTGGTTATTCGTTATGCCGAAGTTCTGCTGACTTATGCAGAAGCGATGAATGAGCTTCATCCGTTGAGCGCAGAATCATTTGATGCTGTCAATCAAGTTCGTAGACGTGTAGGTATGCCTGATTTACAAAATACAGACCCAAGCAAACCGACATATTGTGCTACTCAAGATGAACTTCGTAAACGTATTCAAAATGAATGGCGTGTAGAGTTTGCACTCGAAGGTGGTAAACGTATGTGGGATATTCGTCGTTGGGGCATTGCCAAAGAAGTTTTGAATGCACCGTTCTTGGGATTGAAGATGAAACCTGTAGAAGGAGTAGTAGATGGCAAACCGGCAATTGTGGATTATATTCTTTATGAAGGTGAAAATATAAAATTGGCGGGTAGTCATTATGAAGATCATAACTACTTACTCCCTGTTCCTCAGACAGAAATCGATTTGAATCCTAAACTGACTCAGAACCCGGGATATTAATAACATTATAATATCTACAAGCAATAATTTAAGTGAGGGCATTGTCTTATAGTAAGTGTCCTCACTTACTTTATTAAATAAATATATAAGATGAAACGACTGGTCTATACCCTATATGGAGCTCTGGTTATCCTTTATTATATATGTTACCAAGGAGGGTTGTAACATGTGCTTTCCTATCTCGAACAACATCATCTTTTCCTTTTTTCTAAATCTTATTTTCTGCAATGTGTTCAATCTGAGGGTTGGCTAAACTATATCACTAACTTTATTATTCAATTTTTCTATTATCCTATTTTAGGAAGTACTATTTTGGCATTCTTGTTGGCATCAGTCTATTGGTTGACAAATAGCATTATAAAAATAATAACCGGAAAGAATGATCTGTTGCAATTGTCCATTATTCCTTCCCTTATTCTTTTTTTCTATACACTAGAAGCGAATCATTCTCTTTCTATATTACCAGGAAGTCTGCTATGCCTGTTGATGCTCTATTTGCTTCTTTTGTTTATTCAACGTTACCGAAACGTATTTCCCCTCTTTCGTCTGCCTGGCATATCAAATAAAAAAATACGTATTTTATTAACTTCTCTTTTTTTACTAGGATATACAGGATATGGTTTTCACTATTTTTTTTATAACTACAATAGGAATGAGCGTATAATGTTAAAAGCCGAACAGTTTGTAAAAAGCAAAGACTGGAGAAGTGTGCTGGAGTATACAAAAAAATATTTAGATACCGGACGTTATAATCAGCTCATTTCTTATTTTCATCATTTGGCACTTTATCATACAGGACAGCTTCCTTATCATTTATTGGATTATCCACAAAAACAGGGAGTCAAGGGACTTTACTTCCCGTGGAACAGTGACAGTCGTGAGAGTGAATACGGACATATTCTTTATGAAGAACTTGGGTATATCAATGAGGCACAACGCTGGGAGTTTGAGTCAATGGTAGTATGGGGAGAAACAGCACCTCACCTTATAAATTTGGCACAATATAACATTGTAAACCACCGCCCGTTAGTGGCACAACGCTTTATTAATAAGCTAAAACAGTCTCTTTTCTATCGAGAGAAAGCTTTGCTACTTGAAAAAATTATAAATGAAGGCAAAGTTCCCGGACTAAGAAATGCATTGGATGGAAAGGTGGATACTCCGGCACGGTTTGCCAATGTCTTGAATATAGGGCCTGAATTGCAATACTTATGTGAGAATGACAGCACCAACAAAATGGCTTTTGAGTATTTAATGAGTAACTTATTACTGAGTAACCATGTGGTTCGTTTTGTGAATAACTTGAAATTCATGTCATCTTTTTCTTATACAAAACTTCCTCGTATTTATGAAGAAGCTCTTTATATTTATAAATTAGGTGTTGGCGAAGAAGAGTTTTCAAAGGTAGGAATAAAAATAAGTCCGGCAACGGAAGAACGGTTTAAACGATATTATAGTCTTGTACAGAGCAAACAGTTAGGCACTTTGCAAAAGGAGTTCGGAAATACGTATTGGTTTTATTTGAATTATATCAGTCCTTATGGTAATAAGGTGATAGCTAATTAATGGGAAATTATATGAAAATACAAAATCTGCTTTACTATACATTAATTATTTTTTTGTCAGGATGTACGCAATATCATCAGGCAGAAAGTATGAGTGACCGATTACCGTTAATTTATCCGGATTATACGGATGTGACTTTCCCTATCAATATTGCACCTCCTAATTTTAGAATTCAGGAGGAAGGAGAGGCTTTCCAGACAGAATTAGGATGCGGAGAGGAAAATTATGACATTCTTATTCAGGATGACGAACCAATAGTCCGTATACCGGAAAGCGAGTGGAAGGTACTGTTGGAGAAAGCTGCCGGCAAAAAAATATATGTCAGAATTACTATTAAGCAGCATGGCAAATGGGTACGTTATTCTGATATTCAGGATAGTATATCCGTTCATGCGATAGATCCTTTTTTAGCGTACCGTCTGCTTTATCCCGGATATGAACTTTGGAATGAAATGGGAATTTATCAACGTGACCTGACAACGTATGAGCAGACTCCTATCGCTGAAAATAGAAATTTTGGGAAGCAATGCATTAACTGTCATACGTTTAACCGAAATTCACCCGATACGATGATGGTTCATGTGCGTGGTAAACAGGGGGGCACTTTAATTTCCCTTAATGGTGAGATGGAAAAAGTCGACCCTAAGCCTGAAGAATACAGGCATGGAGCCACTTATCCTGCCTGGCATCCTTCCGGCAGATATATTGCATTTTCTGCCAATGAGATACAGCAGTTCTTCCATTCCTCAGGACAAAAGCCCATAGAAGTATCTGATTTGGCTGCCGATTTAATGATTTATGATGTACAGACTCACGAAACATTTACTGATTCGTTAGTTTATGGTGAACAATATATGGAAACTTTTCCAACATGGAGTCCTGATGGAAAACAGATTTATTTCTGTCGTGCTGAAGGATATCGTCAAGGAATGTCTTTGGACAGTATCCGGTATGATTTATATCGTATACATTTTGACGCAGAACATTCCAAACTGCATACATTGGAATGTGTCTATAAAGCATCAGCCCTTCGTAAGACTGTCTCTTTTCCGAGAATTTCACCGGATGGCAGGTTCCTTTTATTTACTCAGTCTGATTACGGCAATTTCTCCATCTGGCATCCTGAAAGTGATTTATATCTGCTTAATTTGGCTACAGGTAATATACGAAATATCGCGGAAATAAACAGTGACAATGTGGACAGTTTTCATACCTGGTCTTCAACAGGAAGATGGCTGGTCTTCAGCAGCAAACGTCTGGATGGGTTGTGGGCTCGTCCGTTTTTTGCGCATTTTGATCCCGAGACAGGACATTTTAGTAAGCCTTTCCTATTACCTCAGAAGGAGCCCGATTTTTATGATACCTTTACATATACCTATAACTTGCCGGAATTAATCAAGGCGCCTGTAAAGACTGGCAAAAAATTGTTGGAAACAATAGAAGAACCTATACATCGGGCTAAAGTCAAAAATTAACAGTTCTATTTGAAGAAAGCATATAAAATATTATCTTAATAAGAGTATGGGTTGGTTAATATTGCGCTAATGAAAACAAATAGCTAATAATCAACCCATTACTATTGATTTAGAGCGTCCGAACGAGTAATGTACATAAAGTACAGAGCATGGAAAAACAAATAAAAAAAGCAGTCGGGACAAGCTACAGGAGACTATCCCTGCATTCGGTATGCAGAAATATTGTTGATATATGCCGAAGCGCATACGCATACTGCCGGATTTGATTCTCAGACACAGGCAGCTCTTAATGAATTGCGTGATCGTTGTGGTATGCCTGATGTTCCGACCAGCTTAAGCAAGGAAGAAGGGTTGGAGCTGATTGCAAACGAACGTCGTATTGAGTTGGCGGCAGAAGGGTTTCGCAGTGACGATATGTATCGTTACAGTGATGAATATTGGAATAAACATATCAACAATGTAGAAATTGCAGCTCCTGATGGCGATAATATTATCACTATGAGTTGGAATCCCCGTATGCACTTGAGACCTATTCCTCAAACTGCAATCGACTTGAATCCGCTTTTGGCTGATGACCAAAATCCCGGTTATTAAAATC
>OGPX01001771.1_pt1 | contig 13662 bp, 10 predicted proteins | sample 1553101 | NCBI WGS metagenome assembly OGPX01 (sample SAMEA2579964, study PRJEB22360) | human gut metagenome | biome: human gut; feature: human-associated habitat; material: faeces | place: Denmark | collected 2008/2010
CCCCGCAGTCGCCGCATGAACAGCCGCCCTGCAAGTCTTCGGGCGTTACGTCGCGTACCGAAACGACCTCGACCTCGAAATTGAGGGTCTTGCCGGCCATCGGATGGTTGAAGTCCATTTTCACGGTCTCTTCGCCCACCTCCTTGATGGTACCGATCATGCGGTTGCCCTGTGCATCGCTCATCGGCACCTGCGAACCTGCGAAGAGGATGTCTTCGGCCAGCTTGCCGTCCACCATGAATGTATTTTTAGGCAGATCGACGATCGCTTCGGCGATCACCTCGCCGTAACCGTCCTTCGGAGAGAGCGTGAAGGCAACCTTCTCGCCCGGCTCTTTGCCCAGGATCGCCTCCTCGAATTTGGGGAGCAGCATGCCTGTTCCGCAGATGAACTCGAGGGGAGCGCCCGGCTGGGACTGGTCTGCGATTGCGCCGTCAACGGTCAGTTTGTAATCGACCGCTACCATTTTGTTTTTTTCTACTTTCATTGTTTTCAGAAAATTATTTGAGTGTAATTGTGACAAAGATACGATTTTCGCCCGGATTTTGCAATCGGGATGAAATAAACGGATTTATACATTGTATTATTAACGCGAAAACGATGAAAAAATTATTCTTCGCATGGATCATGGCGCTGTGGTGCTTCCCCGCAGTATTCGCGCAGAGCGGGCAGGGGATTCGTTATCAGGGAGAGGTCGGTGTGGGGACCGCTTTCGGAGTAGGATCGAACGCCTACGACCGTTTCGTCCTGGAAACCGTCCACGGCGTGCGCATCGGCCCGCGACTGTTCGTCGGCCTGGGTGTGGCCTGGAACTACTATTCCGCCCGGGGAGATATGCCGGACGATAGTTTCAGGGAGTACACCGACGGAGGCCGTTCGTTCGTCCCGATTTTCGCCGATATGAAGGTTTATTTCCTCGACCGGCGGATTTCCCCCTATCTGAAAGTGGATATCGGTTACGGCATCCACAAGCACGGCGGTATTTATGCTGCGCCGGCCGTCGGTGTGAAATTCGGTTTGGGGAGTGTCCTGGCACTGAACATCGACTTCGGATTCCAGGTGCAGCAGCAGACTGCTCCCGACACTTCGAGCGGTCTGGGAGGTATCGTCCTGCGTGCCGGGTTGAGTTTTTAGGCTCGAATCCTTCGGGGTGAAATAAAAAGGAGGGGCGCAGTCCGCGTCCCTCCTTTTTCATGCAGAGTCCCGGTTTATTCCGTGCAGCGGCAGACCAGATTGCGGTCGCCGTAGCCGTTGTCGATCTTCGACACGTAGGGGAAGAATTTCGACTCGCGGATGAATTCGAGCGGGAACGCTGCCTTTTCGCGCGTGTAGGGATGCGACCATTCGCCGCAGATTTCGGCAGCCGTGTGGGGAGCGTTCACCACCACGTTGTCCGCTTCGCCCGAAGCGGCGGCCTCCTCGCATTCGCGCTTGATTTGGATGAGCGTGGCGATGAAGCGGTCCATTTCGGCTTTCGGCTCCGATTCCGTAGGCTCGACCATCAGGGTTTCGTGTACCGGGAAGGAGAGCGTCGGGGCGTGGAAGCCGTAGTCCATCAGACGGTGGGCGATGTCGCCGCAGTCGATGTTGTAGTCTTTCTTGAAGTGGGTCAGGTCGAGAATCATCTCGTGACCCACGCGGCCCGTTTCACCCGAATAGTAGGTGCGGTACTCCGACTTGAGGGCCGACGACATGTAGTTGGCGTTCACGATCGCCATCTCGGTAGCCGCTTTCAGACCTTCGCCGCCCAGCATCTTGATGTAACCGTAGGTGATCGGGAAGAGCATGGCCGAACCCCAGGGTGCCGATGCCACGGCCGTGATGCCTTCGTCGCCGCCGGTGGGGACGATCGAATGCGAGGGGAGGAACTTGCGGAGGTGCTCCGCCACGCAGATCGGACCTACGCCCGGGCCGCCGCCGCCGTGAGGCATTGCGAAGGTCTTGTGCAGGTTCAGGTGGCAGACGTCCGCACCGATGTAGCCGGGGTTCGTGAGACCTACCTGGGCGTTCATGTTGGCGCCGTCCATATATACCTGTCCGCCGGCGTCGTGTACGGCATCCACGATCTCGCGGATGCGGCTCTCGAATACGCCGTGCGTCGAGGGGTAGGTGATCATCATGCAGGCCAGCTCCGAGCTGTGCTCCTGGGCTTTGGCCTTCAGGTCCTCCACGTCGATATTGCCGTTGGCGTCGCAGCCGACCGTGACGATCTTCATGCCGGCCATCGCTGCCGAAGCGGGGTTGGTGCCGTGTGCCGACGAGGGGATCAGGACGATGTTGCGGTAGCCCTGGCCCCGGCTCTGGTGATAGGCGCGGATCACCATCAGTCCCGTGTATTCGCCTGCGGCGCCCGAATTGGGCATCAGCGAGCAGGCGGCGAAGCCGGTGATGGTCGCCAGGTCGGCGGCCAGCCCGTCGATCAGTTCGCGGTAGCCTTCGGTCTGGTCGGCGGGAGCGAACGGGTGCATGTTCTGGAACCCGGCGAGCGACAGGGGCTGCATGAGGGCTGCGGCATTGAGTTTCATGGTGCAGGAGCCGAGCGAGATCATCGAATTTGCCAGCGAGATGTCGCGCAGCTCGAGGCGTTTGATGTAACGCATCAGGTCGCTTTCGCAGCGGTAGGTGTTGAAGACGCGTTCGGTCAGGAACTCCGACTGGCGCAGGATCGCGGCCGGGATGGTAATCTCCTCCGACAGTTTGACGGCCTTGGCTTTTTTGCCTTTGGCCTCGGCGAAGATGGCGATTACCTCGTTCACCTCCTCGGGGGTGGTCACGTCGTCGAACGAGAAACGAACCCGATCCTCCGAAGGATAGAAGAAGTTGATGCCGCGTTCGAGCGCCAGCGACTGTACGACGGCGGCTTCCGCCTCTACTTCGAGCGTGTCGAAGAAGTTCTTGGCTGCCAGTTTGTAGTCCATCGCTTCGAGCGCCTTGGCTACCGTTACGGCTGGCCTGGGGGGCCGCCTTGCCGCGGGGGGCCCGATCGGCTGCCGTGTGGGCCGTCTTGGCCGAGCGGCGCAGACCTTCGGCGCCGTTATAGACGCAGTAGAAGCCGACCATCGAAGCCATCAGTGCCGTAGCGGTGCAGATGTTCGAGGTGGCACGCTCGCGCTTGATGTGCTGTTCGCGGGTCTGGAGCGCCATGCGGAGCGCACGGTTGCCCAGACGGTCGATCGATACGCCGATGATGCGGCCCGGCATGTTGCGCTTATACGCTTCGCGCGTGGTCATGTAGCCGGCGCTCGGGCCGCCGAAGCCCATCGGAATACCCAGACGCTGCGTCGTGCCGACGACGATGTCGGCCCCCCATTCGCCCGGAGCCTTCAGCAGGGCCAGCGACAGCAGGTCGGCAACAGCCGTTACCAGGGCGCCTTTGGCATGGGCCGCTTCGGTGAAGGCGGCGTAGTCGCGCACCTCGCCGTTGGCGGCGGGGTACTGTACGATGGCGCCGAACTCCTTGCCGGTGAATTCATATGTATTGTAGTCGTCGATCACCAGTTCGATGCCGAATGGCTCGCTGCGGGTGATCAGTACGTCGAGCGTCTGGGGGAAGATGTTACGATCGACGAAAAGCTGGTTGCGTCCCTCCTTGACCGCTTCGCGCGAGCGGAGCGAGAACATCATCAGCATCGCTTCGGCGGCTGCGGTGCCTTCGTCCAACAGCGAACAGTTGCCGATCTCCATGCCTGTCAGCGAAATGACGGCGGTCTGGAAATTCAGCAGCGCCTCGAGGCGTCCCTGCGAAATCTCGGCCTGATAGGGGGTGTACGAAGTGTACCAGGCGGGGTTCTCGAAGACGTTGCGCGTGATGGCGGCCGGTACGGCGCAGGGGTAGTAACCCATGCCGATGAACGAACGCAGGGTGCGGTTCTTGGCTGCGAGGGCCTGGATGTGATTCGCGAATTCGTATTCGCTCATGCCCTGGGGCAGGGCGAGCGGCTGTTTCAGGCGGATAGACTGAGGGATGACCTGTGCGATGAGCTCATCGACGGATTTGACGCCGATCACGGCGAGCATCGCTTTCAAATCCTCGGGATTGGTGACGCCGATGTGGCGGTCGGAAAATTTATCAAACATAGGATTTTGAGAATGATTTTTTTATGATTTGTAATTCGAATTTATTCGTTCGGGATCAATATTTGAAACTGCTGCCTCCGATGAACTCCCGCAGGAGCGACGTGGGCGGGATCTCTTCGGGAGAGATCGGGATGAAGTTGTCGAGGAACTTGAGCATGCGTTTGGCCTCGCCGTATTCGGGGACCGTATCGGGTACTTCCCGCAGGATCGGTTCGGCAAAGCGGCGCAGGACCGAAATTTCGTAGAAGAGCGACGAATTGAACATCACGTCGGCATTCTCCTGGTAGGGGAAGATGTGCTTCTCCTCGCCCCGGCGGACGCTTTCCCAGCGGGCGAGCGTCGAAAGGGCGTCGTTGCCCCGCGTGCGGTAGTCGCGCGTCAGGCGGCGCAGCAGCCGGTTGTCGGAGGTGGCGATGCGCGACACGTTGTCGAGGGCCACCGAGGTGAAGCAGGAAACGTAGATCTTGAATTTCCGGGATTCGGGAACGCCGGGCGTCAGGGCCGGGTTCAGTCCGTGGATACCTTCGACGATCAGTACCGACCGCTCGTCGAGCTGCAAGGGGTTGTCGTGCCACTGGCGGGTGCCGGAGATGAAGTCGTAACGCGGAATATCGACGCTCTCGCCCCGTTCGAGGCGTTTCAGATGGTCGTTGAACTGTTCGAGGTCGATCGCTTCGAGTGCCTCGTAGTCGTACTCTCCGTTTTCGTCGCGTGGCGTCTTTTCGCGGTCCACGAAATAGTCGTCCAGCGAGATCAGTACCGGGTTGAGTCCCAGGACCCGGAGCTGTACGCCCAGCCGTTTGGCGAAGGTGGTCTTGCCGCTGGACGAAGGGCCTGAAATCAACACCAGCCGCACGCCCCGTTCGCGGTTGGCCTCCGCGACGCAGCCGGCCACCTGGGCCAGCTTGTTTTCATGGAACGCCTCTGCGATCTTGATCAGCTCGCTGGCGTCGCCCGCGAGAACTTTCGAGTTGAGCTGTCCGACGGTCGGAACGCCCATGATCTCCACCCACGACTGGTATTGGTGGAAGACGTCGAACATCTTCTCCTGGTGGACGCTCTGATGCAGTCGCGTCGGGTCGGTCCGCAGCGGCAGGGCGATGAAGAAGCCGTTGTAATAGGGGTGCAGGTCGAACTGCGGAGTGTAACCCGTCGAAGGGGTCAGGGCTCCGTAGAAATAACCCGGCAGGGAGTCGATCGTATAAATTTTGCTGTATAACCTCGGCCGGGAGTCGAGCAGGGCGATTTTATCGGCCATTCCGAACCCTTCGTAGATTTTGCGGGCCGTGTCGGTGAGCATCTTCACCCCCTGGATCGGCAGGTTGCGGTCGATGATCCCTCGCATGCGGGCCTTGATCGCGTCGAGGTGTTCGGCGGGAATCGGTCCGAAGCCCGATATTTCGCAGTAGAAACCGCTTGCCCCCAGCGAGTGCCGGATGTAGAGCGTGCGGTCGGGGAACAGCTCCCGGACCGCCTTTTGCAGGATGAACGAGATCGTGCGCTGATATACCCGGATTCCTTCGAAGGAGGTGATGTCGATGAACCGGACCGTTACCGGTTTGTATATTCTGTAGTTGAGTTCCTTGATGCGGTTATTGACATAGGCGGCCAGGAACGGATGCGGCCCGTCGAGCCGGAGCTGCCGTTCGACTTCGAGCAGGGTCGTGCCCATCGCGACCTCGATCGTCCGTCCTGCGTTTTCGCAGATGACCGGAAGGGTGTCTGACATATTTTTGTTCATAAATCGCGTAAAAATACAATTATTTCCTAACTTTGACAAACGTAAACTCTATTTGTGATGAAAAAAATCTTCTTGGGTATTTTGCTGTTGCTGTGTGCGGCGTTGTGTGCGTGCGCACCTCGTGAAAAAGTAGTTATCATATTATCAACGAACGATATACATGCCCAAATCCAGAATTTTCCGCAGTTGGCGACGGCCGTTGCCGAGTGTCGGGACACGGCGTCGGTGATCCTGGTCGATGCCGGCGACCGCTGGACAGGCAACGCCTATGTGGACCAGGCCGAAGGACGGCGTCCCGTGTTGGAGCTGATGAACGAGCTGGGGTACGACGTGGCCACGCTCGGCAACCACGAGTTCGACGTGGGGCAGCAGACGCTGGCCGAAGCGATCGACTATTGCCGTTTCCCGGTGATCTGCGCCAACATGGTCAGCGAGAACTCGCCGATTCCGCAGTTGAAACCCTATGTCATTCTCGATCGTGAAGGGGAGAAGTTCGCTTTCGTCGCTGCGGTGACCAATTACGGGTACAACAACCATCCGGACGGCCACGACGCCATCTTCGAAGGATTGCGTTTTACGGATGCCGTGCAGACGCTCGAGGAGTACGAATACCTGCGCGACAGTTGTCAGGTGCTGGTGGCGCTGACGCACATCGGTTCGAAATACGACCGGGAACTGGCCGACGAAGCCTCGGAATACGACCTGATTATCGGCGGACACAGCCACGAGCGGATCAACGAGGTGGAGGACGGCGTGCTCATTACGCAGACGGGCCGCAACCTGAACATGGTGGGGGTTACCGAGGTGCGTCTGCGAGGCAAGGAGATCTTGTCCCTGTCGTTCCGGCTGGTTCCGCTGACCGACTACGCGCCCGACCCGGTTTATCAGGAGATGGTCGAGGCCTACCGCAACAATCCGGTGTTGAAGGAGAAGGCCGGAGAGCTGACCGCTACGGCCGACAAGGTGGGGGTGGCCAACATCTTCCTCCAGGCGCTCAAACGCAAGTCGGGCAGCGACGTGGCTTTCTACCACTACGGGGGGATTCGCCGCGACAGCCTTTCGAAAGGCGACCTGACACGGAGCGACATATATGACCTGGATCCTTTCATTTCTTCGGTCAGCGTGATGGAGATGACGCCCGAACAGATGAGCAAAATGGTGCTGACCAAATACAACGACACGGTCAATAAGGGCGAGTCGCATCGGATCGACCTCTTCTCGACCGCACCGTACGTGATCCGTACCGACGGGTACGATGCGGTGGAGGTGATCTTTCCCGGGTTGGTGCCCGGCCGTAAATACAGGGTGGCGATGGGCGACTATGTTTTCAAGAATTACCGGGGACTCGAATATACGAACGGCGAGACTACGCAGTGGCTCGTGCCCGACGTATTGATGGAATACGTCGCCAACGGCGGCAAACCCCTCGCACCCGACAATACGCTCCGGCAGTCGGTCGCAGGTCAGCACGATGACCGGGAGGACCACGACGATCGTGACGACGATTGATCCGGGCCTTTCTTCGAAGGAAGAGGATCGGCGAGTCGGGTATTATGCGCCGGGGCGGTCGGGCTCCGGCGTTTTGTTGGCAGCGGGGAGCTGGGGTTCGGCCGAAACGGTCGGATTTTCCGAGGCGTTTCGGCGCAGTGTCCGGCTTGTCGGTTGTGTCTTGCACGGTATTTGCCCGGAATGCATGGAAACCGCGACGGTTCGGCAGGTTGCCGGATCCGCAGGCGGCAGCTTCTTTAGCGTATGGTGCAAGCGACTCCGTTGAATCTTTTGGTGAAGTCCCATTTGGCGTTGCTGTTGTGCAACATCATCTGGGCATGCGACTATCCCTTTTACAACCTCGTACTGTCGAAGTACGTGGCCCCGATCGCGCTGGTTACCGCTTCGCTTTGCGCGGCGGCCCTCTTTTCGCTCGTGCCCCTGTTGTGGAGCAAGGCCCGGCCGATCGCCCGCAAGGACATCAAGACGATGATCGGTGCGGCCCTGCTGATCGGCGTGATCCGTAAGGTGCTGCTCATGTACGGTTTGTCCCGCACGTCGCCCATCGACGGATCGATCATCGACACGATCACGCCACTGCTGGTGCTGCTTATTTCCGTGGTGCTCGGTATCGATAAATTCACGCGCCTCAAGATCGCCGGTCTGGTGTTGGGCATGGCAGGTGCGGTGGGTGTCGTCCTGCTGGGAGCCAGCGGCGGACATACGCACTCCGGACTGGTCGGCAACCTGATGATCGCGGGCTGCGCCCTGGCTACTTCCTGCTACATGGTCTGGTTCAAAAAGTTGATCGCCAGGTACGATGTCGTCACCATGTTGCGCTGGGTCTATTGTCTGGCGGCGCTGATGGTGCTTCCGTTCGGTGCCCGGGAGTTGGTGCATACTGATTTCGCGGCGATGGATACCGACATCCTGCTGGCGACGTTGTTCGTGGTCTTCGTGCCGACGTATGTCCCGAACCTGTTGCTGAACTATTCGCTCAAATACGTGCAGCCGACCGTTTCGAGCATCTATACCTACCTGCAACCCGTTTTGGCGGTGATTTTGTCGGTGGCGATGGGCCTCGACCGGCTGCATCTGGACACGGCGCTCTGCGCGCTGGTTATCTTCTTCGGCGTGGGGCTGGTGATCCGCTCCTATCGCGGCCCGGCCGTACCTTCGGCTCCGCTGCCCGTCCATACGCATTGATTTTCTGCGTAAAAAAGGTCGAAAGTTTGCAGATTGCCGATTTCTTCCTATCTTTGCACTCCCCGTATGCGCACGATGCGCGAGGGGAGTGTTTTATTATTAACCATTTAACGAGCGATTGCATCGCATTTAATTTCCACATGGAAGAAGCAAAAAAAGTTGCAAACGAGAACTTTGACTGGAACGCGTTTGAAAACGACCTGGGCGTTTACGACCAGCCCAAAGAGCAGATCGGCGAGGCTTATGACAAGACTCTTTCGAACATCGCCGCAAACGAGGTGACCGAAGGTACGGTCATCGGTATCAACAAGCGCGAAGTGGTCGTCAATATCGGCTACAAGAGCGAGGGTATCATCCCCATTTCGGAGTTCCGTTACAACCCGGATCTGAAGGTAGGCGACAAGATCGAGGTTTACGTCGAGTCTGCCGAGGATAAGAACGGTCAGCTGGCTCTTTCGCACAAGAAAGCGCGTCAGCTCAAGTCGTGGGATCGTGTGAACGAGGCCCTCGAGAAGGACGAAATCATCAAGGGTTACATCAAGTGCCGCACCAAGGGCGGTATGATCGTCGATGTATTCGGCATCGAGGCCTTCCTGCCGGGTTCGCAGATCGACGTGAAGCCGATCCGCGACTACGATGTATATGTAGATAAGACGATGGAGTTCAAGGTTGTGAAGATCAACCAGGAGTTCCGTAACGTCGTCGTTTCGCACAAGGCGCTGATCGAGGCCGAGCTCGAGGCGCAGAAGCAGGTAATCATGTCGAAGCTCGAGAAGGGCCAGATCCTCGAGGGTACGGTCAAGAACATCACTTCGTACGGCGTGTTCGTCGATCTGGGCGGCGTGGACGGTCTGATCCACATCACCGACCTGTCGTGGGGCCGCGTCAACCACCCCGAAGAGATCGTTTCGCTCGACGAGAAGATCCGCGTGGTTATCCTCGACTTCGACGATGCCAAGAAACGTATCGCATTGGGTCTGAAGCAGCTCGCTCCGCACCCCTGGGAGGCGCTGGATCCCAACCTGAAGGTGGGCGACCACGTGAAGGGCAAGGTTGTCGTGATGGCCGACTACGGCGCGTTCGTCGAGATCGCACCGGGTGTAGAGGGTCTGATCCACGTATCGGAGATGTCCTGGAGCCAGCACCTGCGTTCGGCACAGGATTTCATGAAGGTGGGCGACGAGGTAGAGGCAGTCATCCTGACCCTCGACCGTAACGAGCGCAAGATGTCGCTGGGCATCAAGCAGCTTACTCCCGATCCCTGGGCCGATATCGAAACCCGCTATCCCGTAGGTACGAAATGCAAGGCCAAGGTTCGCAACTTCACCAATTTCGGTGTGTTCGTCGAGATCGAGGAGGGTATCGACGGCCTGATCCATATTTCCGACTTGAGCTGGACCAAGAAGATCAAGCATCCGGGTGAATTTACGTCGGTAGGCGCCGAAATCGAGGTCGTAGTGCTGGAGGTCGATAAGGAGAACCGTCGTCTGTCGCTGGGCCACAAACAGCTCGAGGAGAATCCCTGGAACGAGTTCGAGGGTCAGTTCGCAGTGGACAGCGTACACGAAGGTACGATTACCGAGATGACCGACAAAGGTGCCGTCGTATCGCTGGGCGAAAACGTCGAGGGCTTCGCTCCGATGCGTCAGCTGGTGAAAGAGGACGGCACGACGGCGACGGTCGGCGAGAAACTGCCGTTCAAGGTGATCGAATTCTCGAAGGCTACCAAGCGCATCACGCTTTCGCACACTCGTCTTTTCGAAGAGGCTAAACGTGCCGAGCGGGCCGAGCAGGCTGCCGAGAAGAAGGCTTCCGCCGAGGCTACCAAGTCTTCGATGAAGAAGATCAACGCTTCGGTCGAGAAGACCACGCTGGGTGACATCGCCGGTCTGGCCGAACTCAAGGACGCGATGGAAGCGGCTGCCAAGGAGGAGAAATAATCCTTGATCGCATGGATGAGAAAATCCCCGACCGCGAGGCCGGGGATTTTTCGTCGGTGCACGCGCCGGTTCCTGCGGAAACGACCGATTTTGCCGGTTCGTGCCGACCGGTTTTCAGGCGATCGGGCTGTCCGTGTCGGTTTGCAGCGGGGGCGGTCGATTCCTTCGCGACCGTACCGGTTCGTGCAGGCGTATCGGAGCCTGATCCCATAGGCTCCTTCGGTCCGGTGAAATTCGGCATTGACAGGAGATTTTGGGCGTCGTATTATTTATAGGTCGGTGCGTGCGGCTTCCCGTTCCGTCCGGTAGCGGCGGATGTCGTCGATCGAAACGATCGGAAAGTCGTGTTCGCAGGCGAAAGCTACCACTTCGGGCAGCCGAGCCATGGTGCCGTCTTCGTTGGTGAGTTCGCACAGGACGGCGCAGGGTGGCAGTCCCGCGAGTTTTGTCAGATCGACACTTCCTTCGGTGTGCCCTCCGCGTTCGAGTACGCCGCCGCTGCGGGCCGCCAGAGGGAAGACGTGGCCGGGGCGGGCGAGCGATTCGGGACGGGCGTCGGGTGCAACGGCCGTTCGGATCGTGCGGATGCGGTCGGCGGCCGAAACGCCTGTCGTGATGCCTTCTGCCGCCTCTATCGACACGGTGAATGCCGTACCGTAGCGGCTCGTATTGACGGTGGACATCGGGGGCAGGTCGAGTTGCCGGACCCGCTCTTCGGTCAGACAGAGGCATACGATGCCACTGCATCGGCGGATCATCAGGGCCATCTGTTCGACGGTCATATTTGTCGCGGCAAAGATCAGATCGCCTTCGTTCTCTCTGTTTTCATCGTCAACCAGCAGGATTCCGCGGCCTTGGCGGAGGCTTTCTGCGGCTCGTTCGACCCGTTCGGCAGCCGTGCCGTAACGGGATAATAGATTTTCTCGTTCCATGAGTTCGTTTGTTTCCGACAAAAATAGGGGGAACGAGCCGTTGTGAAATGTATTATATTTGCGGATAGATATACTATATTTGCAGATAAACTTTCTTTTTTGATGAAAATTCTCGAACGGCGTATTCTCCACGATCCCGGCACGGCTTTCAGCCATATCCGTTACGGGCAGTTCTCGCTGCCGTGTCATGCCCATGTCGAATTCGAACTCATGTACATCACTTCGGGCCGGGGGTTGCAGTTCGCCGGCGATGGGGTGGAACCTTATCGGGCCGGGGATTTGGCGCTGTTAGGCAGCGGGCTGCCTCATTTCCATCTGTGCGACCGGGTGCGCCTGGGAGGGGACGGCGAAGCGAGTTCGGGCGAGGTTCTGCAATTTCCGCCCGACCTGTTCCCGCAGAATATGGAGCGTCTGGGGGATTATGCCGAAATCCGCAGATTGCTGGAGTGCAGTCGCAGGGGGATTCGTTTCGGCGACCGGGTGCTGGCGGCCGAGGTCGGCCGCCTGATCCGCTCGGTCGATGCGTTGTCGGGTACGGAGCGGCTGGTGCGTCTGTATGAAATTCTCGGACGGTTGGCACGCAGTGCGGATTACCGGCTGATTTCGCCGGCCGAATGTGTATGCCGGGCTTCGTGGTGTCCCGGATCGCCCATGTATGCCGTCGAAGGTTATCTGGCGGCCCATTTCCGCGAGCGGGTTTCGCTGTCCGCGCTCGCAGCGGCGGCAGGCCGGAATCCGGCGGCGCTGTGCCGTTATTTTCGGGAGAGGACGGGTAAGACACCGTTCGAATACCTGGCGGAAATGCGCATCGGACTCGCGGTGCGGTTGCTGAAACATTCCGATCTGACCTGTTCGCAGATCGCTTATGAGTCGGGGTTCAACAGTTATGCACTGTTCGTGAGGCAGTTCCGTCGCATAACGGGGAGGACGCCCGATCGGTACCGGCGGGAAATCTCGCTGGAAGTCGGTTACTCCCGGACTTTGTAAACGACGTAAATATGGTCGTCGGGCAGGGCGTAGAGACGGCGCTCGGCTTCGGTGAGCGAGGCTGCGAAGTCGATGTCGGCGACTTCGAATCCGGCACTGCGCAGCCGGTCGGCGTAGTCGCGGCCGTAGATGCGCCGGTGATCGTACTGGCCGAAGACGTGGGTCCGTTCTGCAGGGTCGGTGATCGTGTCGTCTTCGAAGGTCTCTTCGCGCGACGAATCCATCGGCGACAGGACGATGCCCCAGCCGCCGGGTTTCAGGATACGGTGGAGTTCGCGCAGCGCCTGCCGATCGTCTTCGACATGTTCCAGGATGTGATTACAGATCACCACGTCCGTAAAATCGTCCTCGAGGGGAATGTGCTGCACGTCGAAATGTAGGTCGGCCAGCGGACTTTCGAGGTCGGCGGTGAGGTACAGGCCCGGGTGACCGTCGTAATGTTTGCGCAGTTTGCGCATCAGGCACACTTCGGGAGCGATGTGCAGGATGCGGGGGTACGCGGTCGGCAGGTCGGTTTCGCGTTGCAGGTAGAGCCATAGCAGGCGGTGCCGTTCGAGCGAGAGGCAGCGGGGGCAGAGGGCGTTCGGACGGGAGTGGACGTAGCCGTAGGGCAGGAACTTGCGCCGCCGGGTGCCGCAGACGGGACATTCGACGCCCCGGCCGATATAAAACCATCCCAGCACCGGAACCGATATTCCGGCGATGCGTTGCAGAAACGTGCGGGGCAGGTGGTTGAGTGCCCAGCGAATCAGCCTTTTCATCTTATTCGGAGATTTTTTTCAGCTCCTCTTCCGTCCGGTGCAGCCGCTCCTTGCAGAGGGCGATCAGTTCGGTAGCCCGCTTGACCTCCTTGGTCAGCGAATCGACGGTCATCTCTTCGCGGCGGAAGCGGTCGAGGATCTGCTCGATTTCGTTCATCGCTTCGGTATAGGTAATCTCTTTCTTTGCCATATTGTCAGGTTGCTTATTTTACGGTTGCATCGAATGTGCCGTCGGACAGTTCCACCCGCAGAGTGTCGCCGGAGGAAAGCCCTTTGGCCGAAGTGACGGTTTCATCGCCCCGGTGTACGATGGCGAACCCCAGCGAGAGAATATGTTCGGGCGAACGGCTTGCGATCAGCTCTTCGGCGGTCGTGAGCCGTGTGTGTTGCCGCCGCAGGAGCTCGCCGACAGCGGCCGAAAGCTCGTCGCTCCAGCGGGAGAGCTGTTCGTTGCGACGCAGGAGCAGGAGGGCGCTTTGATGCGCGATTTCGCTGCCGAGCTCCGCGAGCCGCAGTTCATGGCGGCGGGA
>OGPX01001774.1_pt1 | contig 13658 bp, 16 predicted proteins | sample 1553101 | NCBI WGS metagenome assembly OGPX01 (sample SAMEA2579964, study PRJEB22360) | human gut metagenome | biome: human gut; feature: human-associated habitat; material: faeces | place: Denmark | collected 2008/2010
ATAAAGCCTTTTGCTTTCACCGAAATGTGCAAAGCTGTATCTTGTGTCTGAACCCTCACAAGTAATTCTAAAACTATTTCCATAAGAATTAGTTGAACGCTTGTGTGCCTGCCTTGGAACGCCGTTTTCGTCAACGCCTACGAACACTGCATTGTGATGTTCCTTGTCCTCATAAAGTGTGTGTTGCTTTGCAAAATGTGAGATAATGTTTGGATTAATAAATCTCTGTTTTATCAGGTAGGCATAGACCCTGTGCATATTGCTATTTGCTTCGGGCAACTTGAATTCTTTCTTTTCTTCCTTTGCGATAGCTTTCGGCGGACTGTGGGACAGCGGAGTTACCCTCTGTCCCAACAGTTCCTGTACCGCAGTCTGAAAGTCCATACCATAAAACTCCTGCATAAACTTTATTGCTCCGCCGCCTGTCTGATTTTTATGGTCGAACCATTTTGAACCACGGATAGTTATACTGTCGTGCTTGCCTGAGCTGTCGTAATATATGAGCTTATGCTCTACGCCGGCACGTTCTAATTTTTCACCTCGCATTCGCAAAAACTCTTCAAGGTTCACGCTGTTGGCAAGGACTTTTTGCTCGTCTGTGAATGGGATATATGACACTTTATCACCTGCTTTCTGTTTACTAGGGTTGATTTTTCGAGGTTGGTGTGGTATAATGGATAATAACATAAATCGGAATTTAGAGGAGAATTGAAAATATATGAACAGCATTGTTTTAGAACATATTAATGACTTGTTTGATTCATATGATTTATTTAGCAGCACAGGTAAAAAGAGGATACGCAGTTCAATTATAACAAGATTTCCCGATATATCAGATAAAGAGATCAAAGAAGCAGAGGAGTATTTGCATTCCTTTTATGAGTGTTGTTTGAAATATGCAGATATAGTAGCCGCTAAATATAAAACACCATTCTTACCTAAAGGAGAAGATGCACAAAAGGAAATCTCGGAATATGAGAGTGAATGCAGGAAACAATATCCCGAAATTGATGCAGAGAAAATTAAAGGTGTTTTTTCTACTGTTTGTTGGTTAGCTAACAGATAACTGAGTTATAAATTCTGATTTATACTCTCCAAAATCAAAGGGCTGAGCCAACCTCAGCCCTTTTTTCATTTTAAATCAGTACTTCACATTCTCCGCAAACTTACTCATCAGCTGCGAAAAACTCTGCCTTTCCATCATATCCGAGCTGAGAAATGCCCCCGAAACAACAGTAAGCTTGTTCTCGTTCAGCACAGCGTAGGTTTCTGCGTAACCGAACTGCGTCGCCATACCGTCAGACTTCTGAACAGAGACGTAACGCTGATACTTGCCCTTTGATACAACGCTGCTTGTCATTCTGTAAGCGGACACAAAATCGTCCTCTGTGATACCGTTCATCTGAGCAGCAGTCTGCCTGAAGTAATGATCTCCGAAATTTTCAAGGATATATTCCATATCATAAGGAAGACTGCTTTTACTCAGATCAATACACATCACCTCAATAGAACCGCCGCCGTTTGTACCTTTTAGCGTTATCTTCTGCACACCATTTGAATCATCGATTTCATTATCAAAAGAACAGCCTTTCATAGCTTCCGCTACCAATTCACTTGTATCCACAAAGGATATATCGGAATCGAAAAATTCGGCAATAAAGGTGTCTGTTTTTATCTTTTCATCCTCCGAAGAGGCAGCCGCACTTACTGTCGGTGCGGCTGTTGTGACCGTTGTCTGCTCGGCTTTGAACGGCGGCGAGATATTTCCGCAGCCTGTAAGGATCACCGCAGACAGTGCGGCGAGTATAAGAATATTCTTCATTTGTCATACCTCCTTACACAATAGACCATATATACAGCGGAGCGGTAAGTGTGAATATGAGGCAGGCGAAGATTATCGCAACAGGAGTCCATTCTATCTGTCCGTGCTTGCGGTAGTCCATATACATCGCACCTATCTTCACAAACAGCAATACCGCAAGGATAACATCAAGGCACGGAAAAACAACATTGTTCACTACCGACACTATTTGCGATCTGGCTGTGTTCCAAGTGCTTGTGACTGCTCCCGCAACATCGCCCGAGGCGTAGGCGGTGGTCGTAAGCATTGCGGCAAAGCACACAGCGCTTGCAACCGCTGCAATGACCTTCTTTTTCGTCTTTTTTAACTTCATTCCACATCACTCTCCTCAATAATTTTTCCTATCAGAACAGTTCTGCTATTGCCCTCCGCACTTGTGCAAGTGGAAAGAGTGATTAAATGATCGTCAGCAGAAATACCGATTTCCTTGTAAATACTTGCACAGTTTCTGAGCTGTAAGTCCCATTTTTCAAAAGTGGGATCAGCAAGATAAAGTCCACTTGTGTCAACAGTTCTTGCAACCGCAAAGAAATCTATCAGCCGAAGATTGTCATCGGTAGTCAGCCAGCCAAAGCTGTGGTTCATGAAAAATTCCTCGTTTTCGTAATTTGGAATATCGGCAAACATCGTTCCGTTTCCCATATTGTGACCGTAGATCACGCTATTAAAGTCAGAAAAATCACTTGAACAGCGATAGTCCATAAACAGCGAGCCTGCATACAAATACGAGCCGTCAGTCGCCCTGTGAGCGTAATAATCGTTATCTCCCGACTGCATGATCGGATAATCTATATTCGTATCGGGAATATACAGCCAAGCCACGGAGTCACTATGCTCGTTGGAAAGCTGCCGTACCTGTGCTGTAAGCTCCTTTTTTGTATATTCGGGAACTCTGTCCGCCGATGGCTTGTCAGAACTATTGTTGACTGCCTCATCAAGCGTTTCCCTCGCCATCGGGGTAGGAGCATAGATCAGAATATCCTGCCAATTGATTTTCTGAGCCACATCGTTTTTTACAAGAAGATAAATTCCTCCTCCGAGGAGTGCGACTGCGGTCACAGCCGCAATAGTGCGAATAACTTTGTTTTTCTTAGTCATAGATCAATCCTCATCAATTTCAATAAATTCGGGGCAAAGAGCTGAATGATCTTCAGGCTCCTTGTCATCATTTTTCTTTCTGCTAATGATCAGCACAAGAAAGATTATGAGCGAAGCGCCCATAAGTGCAAATGCCGCAAAGTCACTGTGGTTATCGCCTGTATACGGAGTATCCGTTTTAGGCGTATGCTCATCGTACATAACGACATCGGTCACAGTTCCGTCAGCATTCACAGTAAACTTTATCTCGTTTGCGATCTCGTAACCGTCGGGAGCAATTGTTTCACGGAGCGTGTACTCCTTGCCTGCGATCAGCTTTCCTTCGATGAAGTGAGCCTCGTCCGTGGATACCCATTCCTCAACAACATTTCCGTTCTCGTCAATGATCTGGAGCGTTGCGCCGGGCAGTTCCTCACCTGTGGTAATATCCTGCTTGGAAATCTGTACCTTAGTCGTATCATCCACCATAGTGATAAGCGGATCGCCGTTATCCGAAACGGCTTTTGAATCAACGTTTTCTACCGTAACATTGCCGTAAACATCAACGCTGAATTTAATGTCCATCGCAATAATATAACCGTCAGGTGCGGCAATTTCTTTAAGCACATATTCACCCGTACCAAGCTTTGAAACAATGTGATTTTTGCCGTCGGAAGTCCACTTATCAACTGTCTCACCGTCAGCATTTTCAAGCACCATTTCAGCACCCTCAAGCTCATTGCCGTAAATATCACGTTTTGAAATCTCAACAGTAATAGGCTTGTTTTCCGCAGTTATCTCAATAACCTCACCGTCCTCCGAAATGCTAACGGTGTATTCTTTGTAGCTAAGAATATATCCCCTTGGACTTTCTATCTCACGGACGATATACTTTCCAAATGGAACGTCATCAAATTCAAAAAAGCCATTCTCATCTGAAGCGGCAGTCATTACTGCAGTATCTCTGCTGAACTTCACGCAATCGGCAGTAAACAGCCCGAACACCGCATTTTCAAGAGGTTCGCTCTTGTCATCTACCTTGTGACCCTCTATCCTGCCACGCTTGAGAAGATTTACGAATTGTCCGCAGTCAATATCCACAGTCCGGATGTCCTGTCCCATATACTCGAAGTTTACAAGATACTTTTCACCATTGAGAACATAATGTTCATCGGTTGCAATTTCCTGAACATAATACCTGCCGAAAGGTATCTGTACATCAAATTTTGCGGTCATATTCTCAGCAAGTGAAACCTCTGAAAGCAGTCCGTCCGCAGGGATAACAGAACCGTCAGCGGCAGTAATATCTTCTGCGGCAAATAGCCCAAAACGAACGCTCGTATAGTAGTCCTTGCCGTAGATCCCGAACAGTTCATCATTTTCCATAACCTTAGAAAGCGAGATTCTCACGCCCTGATACTCATTTTCAAAAGCTGTATTCACAGTATCTCTCACCTCAAATTCCTGTCCTGCATATGTCACTTCAACATCTTTAGGCTCATTGTTCAGCACATAACCATCGGGAGCTTTTATCTCTCTGACCTCATACTTGCCAAGATAAAGCGGCTCAGTTTCAGCATAGCCGTTTTCGTCTGTCGTGATCTCTGAAACAACATCTCCTGCATAAGCTCTTGTTGTACCGTCGAGCGTAACAATATCCTCTACAGCGATCACCTGAAATACTGCGCCGCTGAGATCTCCGTCCGCAAACACGGGAGTGTAGGTCGTTGAATTGACAACTAGCTCGCCGTTTTCGTCTGTATAAGCAGAGCTTGCCATATTCACGCTTGTGAAAATATCGCCTGTTTTCTGAACGCTGATCCTGCCTTTCTGAGCGGTGTTTTGCTTTTCAACTTTGACAATAGTAAGCGAGTTTTCTTTCTCTGCATTTTCTAAGGAAACCGAAAATGCTACGGGAGTTTTATCAAGCGCATAGCCGTAAGGAGCCTGAACCTCAACAAGTGAATACTCGCCGTAGGGAAGAACTTCGGGAGTGATCAGATAGCCCTCGCTGTTTGTGTAGAAAGTGTCGATCGTGGTTGGCGTCGGGTAGCTGAAAGTCATAGAAATCTTCTGACCGTTTGAATCGTAGATCTCAAATCCTGCGCCCTCATAAGGAATGATTTTTCCCGTTTCGGAATCCACCTTTACAATCTTGATATAGCTTTCAAACTTTGCATTGTTAATGAGATAGCGGTAGGTCTGTCCGTTTTCGCTGATGTTCACATCAAAATCAGCAATAAACTCAGTACCATCCCAGCCGACTGTCTGATGCACGGTGTAAATTCCGTATGGCATATCCTTGGTCTGTGCAAAGCCGTTTTCATCGCACGTCAGATGATCACGTTCTGTTTCAACAGCATTTGCATAAGAACCTGAAGATTTCAGATACACTTCAAATTCAGCTCCCACTTCCGGAGTTTCTATCTGAGTAGAGCCGTCATCGGAATGCTTGATCATTGCGATATTTCCCTTGATAACGTCCTCAGTCACTGCCATAGAAAGTGGGTTATGCTCAATGAAATAATTCTCAGCTTCTGCACCTACTGAGTAAACTGTTTTGTCAATGAGATAGCCTTCGCTTGGCGAAATTTCCTGAACAGTGTAGTTTCCGCAGACATACTCCTTTGTCTTGAAATATCCATTTTCATCGGTCACATACTGGTCAACCAATTCACCGTCAAGATACAGTCCGTAAACTGCTCCTGCAAGTGTTCCGTTGCCCTGTTCTGATGCTGTTTCAGAATCCTGCTTTGTTACCTCAACTGTAAACTTTTTGAGGATATTTTTGAATGTCTTGGTTGTTGTTGCGTCTGCCGTAAGGGTTGCAGTTTGCTCTGCAGGAACTACATATCTTATTGGAACATTTTTCTCGGAAATGGTGTACACGATCTTCTCATTATTGCTGTTGTAAACGGGAATATCGGAAAGAATTGCAACACCGTCCAAACCTGTCTTAATCGTGTAGGTCTTACCGTTGTCCGTAATAGTGAACTCTCTATCATCGTTCTGATTGTCCTCGGACTGCTTATTTATCTTTATCGAGCCCGTTTTAAGTTGATTGTTGAACTTCACATTCACAGTCAGATCAACATCTCCGCTTGTCAGCGTAACATTCTGAGCCTTAGGAACTTCGTATCTTGTATCTACATTGATCTCGGATACGGTGTAGGTGATCGCTTTGCCCGTGGACATATCATAAACCCTTAGATCGTCAAAGGCTGCAATTCCGTTTGCATTGGTTTTGGCAGTTTCAGAGAGCGATTTTCCATTGTATGAATAGGTGATTTTAAACTCCCTGCCGCTGATGATTCCGTCCTCTGCGGTTTTGTTAATTTTAATTGTTCCTGTTTTGAAATCCTCTGTCACCTTGTTTTTTCCTGCTTTGATTGTATAAACAGTAGGGTCAATAGAATAACCTGTAGGAGCTTTTAATTCCTTTGCGTAATAGGTGCTGTCGGGAAGTTGAATTTTACCTGTGCCGTCAGCGCCTATGGTGATTTCGCCAACCTTTTTGGTACAGGACTTGTCACTGTAGATTCTGTATACCGCTGTGGAATTGTCAACACTTGATTTTCCTACAAGATTACCGTCCGTATTGTACTTATCGATCTCAAAGGTAACATCTGTCTTTGTAATTCTGAACGCCGACATATTCATAGCGGTTGCGGTCTTGCCGTCTGTTTTGTTGTTGATAACAACGCCCTCCGAACCGCTGGATTCTATTCTCCAATGCTTTCCGCCTGCACCTGTGCCGTCGCCTACTGTCTTTGAATTTATGAGTTTTTCCGAAACTCCGATAGACTTCAGATAGCTTATTACATCGTTTCTTGAATCAAATTCGCCCATATATATCCAAGCGTGATCCTCACCACCCGGATTCTGAGCGACCACCACAGAACCTGCTGTAATAACCGAACCATCAGCACACTCCCAATACGGGCGGTCCGTTGTCTTGATGTTTTTCTTTTCGACTTCGACCTTTGAAGTCTTTCCGTCGTAAGTTATGGTGCAGTTATCATTGACTGTAAGCCAATGATCTGTGTCAACAGGCACAGGGTTGTTCCAACTGAACCCCGATGTTTTGTATCCAAGCTGCGTAAGAGTATAGTACACAAGACCCGAACAGTCAATGCCGAGATTATTTATCGTTTCAACAGAAAGCGGAGTGTACTGACCCTGAACATACGCATGCCAGTAGCCCTTGTTTCCATAGGTATACGGCGAGCCGAGCAAGGTTGCCGCCTTTGCGATCACCGTATCCGCTGACGGGAATGCTGCGTTTTCAGTCGATGAGCTTGCGGCATTTGCCGTAATAACTCCGCTCATAGATGAACCGAACATAGAAAAAGCACAGAGTCCTGCCATGAACCCTGCGCTGAGTTTCTTTAATATTTTCGATTTTTTGAACATAAAGTGCATTTCTCCTTTTCATTTTTGCAAAGAAAAAGAGCCTGATTTCGGCTCTTTCGTTTGCACATTTTAATATATTTCATCATATCTTTGGCTGCTTATCAAATCCGCCCCTGACACATATGATTCATCAATATCTATTATTTCGCTGAATCCGCAGTCGTTATTCAGCAGAAATCCTTGTCCCTGTGTATCAAGAACAAACCATGTTCCGTTTACCTTAACAACATTTGCTACATGACCATACAGTTTTGACGGCGTCCATGCAAGATAGCATTCCAAACCTGTACCTTTGCACAAATAGTAGGTCTGCCACGAATAATTCACACAAGTGCCCGAACCGTTTTCAGTCATCCAGTTGTATACCGCCTCTGCCTTGCTGTAATCAGAGCCGTTATGAGATAAGCTTCTGCCGATATCCATATATCGTTCTTCCTCAATAGGCACCGGCAAGGGTGGTTGAGTCTGCGGAACTTTTGTAGTCTGCGGCTTTGTCGTTGTGTCAGGCGGATTTGTTACCGCAGGCTTTGCAGTTGTAGTCGGAGGCGTCGGATCGTTATTCTGTTCCGCTCCGTTATTGCTCCGGTTATTATCGGACGGCAAGTTATCTGGCTGCGAATCATTTTGCACAGGCTGATAGTTATTTTCCTGACCGTTATTATTCTGTGCAGAATTGTTCTGTCCCTGACTGGAATTTCCCGAATAACCTGACGGATCTGATTTCTTGGTCGTAGTTACTGTGATATTTGTCGGTTTTGAAGTCTCGGATACCGTCTGCGAACTTGTTTTAAAAGTAGTAGTTGCGGCTTCGCTTGTATCCTTTTCTTCCTTTGCAGATGTTACTGCGGAAACTGTGACCGCAGTCGTAGTTTGGCTCACTGCCGAAGTGTCGACGCTTACTGATCTTTCGGCAGTTTCCGCTGCATTTCCGCAGGCTGATAAAAACACCGCACAGAGTATCAAAATTAATATCGCTCTTTTCATATCATCACGCTCCTTGTCAAGCAATATATCATATATCCGCCCACAAATCTATACTTTTTGCAAAAGTTCTACCTTTGTTACAAGATACACAGCAAATGCTTTAGCAAACTACATACTTAGCTCCGGTTCAGGTTCATCTTCAGGCTCCGACATTTCCTCATCGGGAGTGTTCTCCACCTCGATATCCGTCTGCTGAACCTGCTGCAGCTTGAGATCATAAGCATTGAGCACAGCCTGATTTACGGCAGTTCTCGCCGACTTGGTTATGGCGTGGAAGGTGTCGCTGTACTGCTTGTTGCCGTCCTTATCGGTGTATGAGGTGGAGGGCATATTGACAAATCTGCCCTTTTCGGTCTCGATGACCCTCAATCCGTGAACGGCGAACATACCGTCCATCGTTACGCTGGCATATGCCTTGATTGCTGAATCCTCTTTGTTTACCATTCTGTTGATAGATGCGTGTATTCTCATAGTTTCATTCTCCTTTACATTGTCTGTTCGATTTCCGGTTCTTCTTCATATTCTTCAAGCGGTTGGATCACTTCCGGCTTTGTTTCTCTCACAGCAACCAGCCCGATACCGTGCAGATCAACTATGATATGATCAAACTGCTGCTTGTACTTTTCTATCTGTTCATCGGTAAGTGAACAGCTGTCCCATTCGCCGTATTCGTTCAGACAGTTGCCCGAAATATAGAAAGTGCCGTGAACAAGAGTATTTCCAACTATCCTGTTAGGCTTTGAACCGTTCAGCAGAAACTCATCATTGCACCACGCTAAAGCCTTGCCGTCAGATTCAAAATATATAGGTTCAATGCTTCCTCCCACTACTTCCTGCATTGCCTGGATATCGTCCTCGATATCTTTCACATACGGTTCTTTCAGAGGTTCAAACACAAGTATCCTCATTCTTTTGCCTCACTTTCACAATACTCTTTCAGCGGACAATCGCCGCAGTCATCATACATCGCACAGGTACGCTGTATCTCTTCTTCGGATATCCCACAGTCAAAGTGCTGCTTTTTCTGTTCGTCCTGCCATACGATAAGTGAAACGCCGCTGCTGTCACGTTCGACCTCCACCGTTACAGCATTTCCGTGCCTGTCATAAAGCCCTGAAAATTCTGTTTTGCCTTTTGCCGTTAAAACCTGTGCCAATATTATCTTTTTCATAAAAACCTCCTAATCAAAAAGTGAAAGCTGTTTGATAGCTTTCGCACGTTCGCTTGTGTCATAATTTGAGATAAGCAGTTCGCCGTACTGACAGCCTGCGTCATAACGCTGTGCTAAGTTGTTAAGTCTGCTTATCTCCTCAATGTGGATATTAGGCTTGTCCCATATCTCCCTTATCTCCGGACAGTCATTGTATGAAACCAAGAACTTGCCTTTGATCTCTAAAAGTGTATCACGCAGTCTGATATGATCCTTTGCCGTAAATCCCACGTCCTTGTAGTAGCTTTCTGTAGCAAAGTAGGGCGGATCGCAGTAAAAAAAGCTGACGGGTCTGTCATACTGCCTGATAAGCTTTTCAAAATCTTTATTCTCAACTACTACCTTCTGCAACCGCCTTGCGGCAAGGTCGATCATAGGGAAGTCCGACCACATCGAATGCGGCTGACTTCCAAAGCTGTCAAGTCCCGAAGCATAGCTGTACCTTATGAGCTGATAGAATTTTGACGCTCTGTCTGCATCACATAGCTTTTCAAAAATCCCACGCTTATGAAGTAAAGCGATACGGTCAAAATCTTCACGGGAATTGAGGACATACCGCAACTTGTATTTCAGCTTATTGGGTTTATCACGCACACACCGATAAAGATTTGAGAGATTTCCGTTAAAATCGTTGTACACCTCAAAATCCATACCGGGCGGCTTGCGAAAAAGCACCCAGCCTGCACCGCCGAAAACCTCGATATACCGTTCATAATATGGAGGAAAGCGAGCAAGCACGGCGTCACGCAACGCTTTCTTTCCGCCTACCCATGACATAAAACTGTTCATTTTTTTCCTTTCTGCTGTTTATACCAACAGCAGAAAAGTCGCTTTGCAAGCACCAGATTTTTATCTGCTGTTGGCAAAACAACCTTGTCCTAGCGCGGACGGCGCAATTTACGTTCAAATTTGATATGAACTATACTGCCTGCCCGCTGATTTTCATTTGTTGTATTTTCAACCCTTGATTATCGGGTCAACATAGCTGAATATGATGCGTTTCTGTTCAAGGTAGCCGTTGGCTTTATTGACCTCGTTACACAGCTCCTTGTACTGCCTTTCCGAAAGTACGGGCTTTGTGGCTCTCAGCATTGCTGGAATACTGCCGAGGCAGAACTTGAAGTCAACTTTAGCTTTAATTCTGTTTGTGTGCATCACTTACCTCCTTGTCCAGACGTGCGATCTCTTTTTCAGCTGCCTTAAAAGCCGCAGCAAGGCTGCCGACCGTCAGTCCGATAATCCCTCCGATTATCATTCCTGTGAATAAATACACCATTACATCATCTCCATTCCTAAATCTTCGGTTTCTTCCATAGGACTGCAATCTTCATTCTGTTTTTGTTCTTTTTCCGAAACAAAACCGCCAAGTCTGTTCGGAACATAATCGGAAAGCCATGTACCTCCGAACTGCTCGTGTGTATGCAATCTCCACATTGCAAGCTTACCGATATCAAGCTGAACGTCATCAAACGGAAACAGCAAACAGGTAAGATCCTCATTATGAAAGCTATACGCCTTTTCAAATCGACTTTCATTCTGCAATATTCCGATTTCGGTCAGCATATCGTTTATGCCGTCAACCCATTCTTTAAGGTCACCGCCGCAGCCTTGCAGGATAAGAGCCTCGCTGTTATTCATTTTTCTCAGATCGTGTAAAGAAACACTTATTATCTCCATTATTGCAAAACCTCCTTCCCATAATATTTTCTCAGCAGAGTGATCACAAATCTTTGCCCTTTTCCTGTCACAAACGTCTGCTGATAGGTCTTGGTCATAGTCGCAGTTTCAAACACCGACTCCTTTACGGAAAAATATCCGCGATCGATAAAAGCCTGATACGGCAGATTGTTTGCCATAAGCACACCTTTTCCTTTCAGCCAGCCGTAAAGCCTGTTTCTGCCGACGGGGATATTTTCCGCTCTCCCAAGCTTCGCCATAGCGTTCATGTCGATAAGATTATCGGTATTTGACACCTGATTCGCAAACTCCACCAGCGGCTGATCGTGGCGGATACGTTCATTCAGCTTGTTGATAATGGTCATTTGAAGTCGGAACAGGTCACGGTATGGCTCGTCGAGAAACCGGAGGTAGTTTTCTATAAACATTTCTTCGTTGCCGACGTAGCCGCCTGTTCTCCTCAAAGTTGGTAAAATCGTGGCTGTGACCCAACGCTTAAACTCTTTGGCTCTCGGCATTTTGCTTGAGAGAACTAAGCTGTAAAAGCCGCTTTCATTGATAATAGTGGTCTTGCTCTTGTAATTTGAACCACTGTCGGAAATCACGACGGTGGTTTTATCCTCGGTATCCACATGACGTGAAAGAGCGTCCCTTGTGTTGGAATACCCTAAAATTTCCGCAACATCTTTTCCTACAAGCCACGGTTCGCCGTCCTTAATGACTGTTCTCACTTTTCCGAATTCGTCATTTTCAAATATTTTTATCATATTCTTCATTTGCGTTTTCCTCCTCGTCAAATTTCAGTAAATTTCTTGCAATAGCTTCAACCACATTTACCGTAATTGAATTTCCTGCCTGCTTGTAAAGCTGTGCGTCGGACATACCTGCTTCAGCGACTTTTTCAAACTGCTCTTTTGTAAATCCCTGCAATTTCCAGCACTCCACAGGCATAAGCCTGCGGATTCTGCCTTTGTGTACTATTCCGTGTCTGTCCGTAACCGTGAGCGTAAACATCGGTTCATTAGGTTCTTTTATTCTGCGACCGTTCTGTCGGGTAGTTTCCTTAAATGGGTTGATTATCGCCCTAGGAGCTTCTTCAAGCACTCCCGAACGTTCGCCTTTGTGAGTTTCGTTTGTTACTCCCAAATCCATTCTTGTATGCAGACATCGGGCATTTTCTGTAATCTGCGGATTTTCGTTCAAATCACAAAAAACAGCGGAATGTTCTCCTCTATGATGAGATACTCCGCTGTTCTGACGTGCGGTAACACATCTTGCAATGTCTGTCATCTGAGGATCGGGATTGCAGTCTATGAAATAAAGTCCCGTTTTACCGCCCATGCCGCCCGAACCGCTGCATTGCGTAACAGCCGTGCCGTCTGTGGAATAAACTCTCGAACCCTGACTGCCGCCTATCAGCTGTTCAGGTTTTCTTTTTTCGCAATTTTCCTCATCATTTCCTCCGAAAGCCAGTATTTCTGAGGGACATTTGTCTCCAAGATATCCGATAAGGAACAGCCTTCTTCTTGACTGCGGTATTCCGAATCCGGCAGAGTTAAGCACGCGCCAGCACATACTATACCCCAGTTCAGAAATCTTTTCAAGGATGATTCTGAAACATTCCCCCTGCGATATACCAAGCAGGTTGGGTACGTTTTCAGCGATAAAGTAACGGGGGCGCTTGGCTTCAAGGATTTGGATATAGTTAAAAAACAGGTTTCCTCTATCGTCCTCAAAAGCGAGTCTGCGCCCCGCGACACTGAACGATTGGCAGCACGGGCCTCCAACGAGCAGATCAAAATCCGGCATATTTCCGTAATCGATTTTTGTGATGTCCTCATAAAAAATTTCCCCCTTTGTGTCATACAGCGTTCTGTAGGCTTTCTGTGCGAATCTGTCAATTTCACACCATCCGACGCACTCAAACCCGCCTACTTTTTCAAAAGCCGAACGGAACGCTCCTATTCCTGCAAACGCTTCGAAATATTTTATCATTTATCACCGTTCCTTTCCTTTTTGTAATAAAAAAACGGCTAAGTCTTTTTCAAAACTTAACCGTTACATTGACATATTCATTTCTTCGTTTTCTTCAAGATCTTCCGTTTCTGTAATTTCCTCGCACTCAATATTTTCCTCTGTTTGCTTATCAATCTGACTCTGTTCCTGAGCGATTTTATGGAACTTATCCACATCGGGGATAACCCCAAGCGTTCTTCCGTTATCAAATTTACAGTGCAGAGTACCCGCATCGTCCACAAATTGAACTATGCCTTTAGTACCTGGTGGAATCGGACGGGGATCGTTATCCATACTGTCAAGGCATATCCGAGTTCCTTCGGGATATCTCTGCCTGAGCATTTCTACCTTCTTTTCGTTGTAAATCATATAACACCTCACATCGTCATTCCCATATCGGGTTCTTCGGTCATGTCCTCA
>OGPX01001775.1_pt1 | contig 13657 bp, 11 predicted proteins | sample 1553101 | NCBI WGS metagenome assembly OGPX01 (sample SAMEA2579964, study PRJEB22360) | human gut metagenome | biome: human gut; feature: human-associated habitat; material: faeces | place: Denmark | collected 2008/2010
GAGTCGCGGATATTACGGGCCGGGCCGACCGTCACGGGGTCGCCGTTGTGCGTGTCGTAGGTCGTCTCGGGCGACATGCCGGCGTCGTCGAGCAGCGTGAGCATCGTCGCCAGCTTGAAGGTCGATCCGGGCTCCATGCTGCGTCCCAGCGCGTAGTTCTCCCTTTCGTAATAGCTGCCGCCCGAGGAACCCGAGCGGCCCAGGTTGGCCATGGCGAGTATCTCGCCGGTCTCCACCTCCATGACGATGGTCGTGCCCCAGATGGCGTTCTGGGCTTCCAACTGGCGCCGCAGCGCTTTGTCGGCCACGTCCTGCAGGTCGAGGTCGAGTGTCGTCACGATGTCGTACCCGTCCACCGGGTCTTCATGCCCGGCTCCCGCCACGCGGCCGTAGAAGCCCCGGGCGATGCGCTGCCGCAGCGCCTTGCCGTCCCGTCCCGCGAGTTCCTCACGGTAGGCCTCCTCGATGCCGTAATTGCCCTTGTCGCCCGTGAGCCCGATCGTACGGCGCGCCAGTTCGCCCTGCGGGTAGATGCGCTGGTCGCGTTCGACGAGGCGGTAGACCATGCCCATGTTCCAGTTCAGCATCGGGTAACGCCGCAGGGTCTGCCATTCGGCATAGTCCACCTCGCGGGGGAAGATGTTGACGGGTGTGTGGTCGCGGATCGTGTCGTAGATTTTCCGGGTGACGTACTCTTCGCCCCGCAGGCGATCCATCATGCGCGACAGCCACCCTTCGGAGCGCAGGTAGGAGGTGTCGCGGCCGTTGACCAGCCGGTAACGGCGGGCGTGCTCCTCGCGGAAGCGGCGGGCGTATTCCGAGGCGGGTTTGTCCTTGAAGAAGGCGGAGAGCAGCTTGGCGAGCGAGTCGCTCTGTTCGCGGAAGGTCTTGAGCGAATCGAGGCCGGGCGAAGCGAAGTCGAAGGCCGCCTGGTAGCGGAAGATCGAGGTCGCCAGCGGTGCCCCGTTGCGCGAGAGGATGCTGCCCCGCTGGGCCGGGATGGTCTCTTCGGTGAAGATGCGGCTGGCGAGCCGATCGGCGTTGTAGGCCACTTCGGCGCTGAAAAGCTGTACCCAGACCAGGCGTGCGAACACGGTGAGCCCCGCGAGTATGAACAGCACGTAAAGCAGCCGTACCCGCAGCAGAATGTCGCTTTTGATCTTCGAACGCTCCTGTTTCATCGCCGTTTAGTTTTCGATGATCTCGCCCGGCGCCTGCGGGTCGTAAAGCTCGATGCCCCGCGCCCGGAGCTGTTCGACGATGGCCGAATGGGTCGTGCGCTGGTAACGCTGCTCCTGAAGGCGGATCGAGCGTTCGCGGAGTTTCTGCACGTCGCGCTCGAGACGCGTGTAACGCATGTCGAGGTGCAGCGACCAGAACATCACCATGATGCTCAAAAAGAACATCCCGGCGATGGTCAGCATATAGGGATAGTATTTCGAGACGCCCTCGCGCACGAGGATCGTACCCGAGAACAGCTGCCAGAAGGTGCTGGACCTGCGGCGTCGCTCGCGGCGTTCGCGTTCTTCGGCTTCGGCCCGCTCTTCGGCCTCGCGCTCCTCGTCGGCGCGGATGTCCTCTTCGGCTTCGCCCCGCTCCATGCGCCGCACCTCGCGGCGCACACGGCGCGCGAACTCCTCCTCCTGCTCGCGGCGGGCCTGCTCCTCGGGGGTCACCGGGTCGAATTCGTGGTCTCGGTACATCGTATCAGCGTTTTACGGCCGCCCGGAGTTTCGCCGAACGGGAACGGGGATTGCGGTCGAGTTCTTCGGCCGAAGGGGTCACGGCCTTGCGCGTCACGAGGTCGAACGGGGCCTGCGAACGACCGAAAAAGTCCTTTTCGACCTGCCCCGAGAAGTTGCCGCTGCGCATGAAATTCTTCACCAGCCTGTCTTCGAGCGAATGGTAGGAGATAACGACCAGCCGGCCGCCGGGCTTCAGCACCCGCAGGCTCTGCTCCAGCGCCATTTTCAACGCCTCCATCTCGCCGTTGACCTCGATGCGCAGGGCCTGGAAAAGTTTGGTCAGGAATTTCGCCTCGTCCTTTTTGGGCGTGCAGGGCTTCACGGCTCCGACCAGCTGCGCCGTGGTCGTCACGGGCGCCGCCGCACGGGCCTTGACCAGACAGTTGGCAACCTTCCACGGTGTTTCTACCTCGCCCCAGTCGCCCAGAATGCGGGTCAGGTCCTCCGCGGTGTAGTCGTTCACCACGTCGGCCGCCGTGAGCCGCCCCCTCTGGTTCATGCGCATGTCGAGCGGAGCCTCTCCGCGGAACGAGAATCCGCGCTCCACGGCGTCGAAATGGTGCGACGAAACCCCCAGGTCGGCCAGAATGCCGTCGACCTCCGTCACGCCGCGCAGCCGCAGCGCCCCCCGCAGGAAGCGGAAATTGCTCTCCACGTAGTGAAAACGCGCATCGTCGGGACGGTTCTCCAGCGTGTCGCGGTCCTGGTCGAAACCGTACAGACGGCCTTCCGGCCCCAGGGCGGAGAGGATGCGGCGCGAATGGCCGCCTCCGCCGAAAGTGAGGTCGGCGTAAGTGCCCGCAGGTTCGACAGCGAGCAGTCCCACAGACTCTTCCAGCAGTACGGGAGTATGGTATTGCGACATAATAGTTATTTGCAAAGGTCTATTTGGGTGTAAAGTTAGGGATTTTTCAAAAAAGAATGCCTATATTTGTAAATATAATCGGCAATAATTTCCCGCCTCATTCTAAGTCGTTTACGGGAGCGCAAAAATTACGAGGGTTAAAATTAGGGTTAAAACACGATCATTTTCAACAATTCAAACTCTCTAACAATCATCTCAATACACGAATAGTTAATAATAAATCACACTTTCAATAGTGTACCATTACACCCTCTATTCGTCCGGATCGCTGGGTAGGCTTCAATAGTACACCGTCGTAACAAACGCTCCAACGCAGAACTCGCTATTACAGCCGTCAATTCCAATAGAGCAACACTCCTTTTAGCACACGCCAATCCTTCACGTCAGCAACAGCCCGTCCATACAACGACAAGAGGGACGATCTCCAAGCGTTTCCATAGCCTACCGGGCAGTAGTTCGCCGGAGGCTTCAACGATCTAAAATCGGGTTCTCCAAGAGTTTCCCGTTTTCACGCCACGACATCGCGCCAAACGTAGGTATAGGCAGGCTGGCAGATAGCGGTCGATCTCCAACAACACCCCGCGCCGCGGCCCGAAATAATATCCGTTCGTATTTAGGGTATTTCTCCAATACAAAGACCCGTCTAAGACCTCCGAGCGCCAATAATTAGGAGCTTCGCCTACAAGGCCGAAAACAGCGATTTCCAGGAGGCCTTTCCTTCGGGCGGGTAAATACTCCTTCGAAGCGGCAGGAGCGTAGAAATCGGCATTTACAACAGCATAGCGGAGAACGCCGTGAGAGCTGGCCGAGGGCGCGTATTATAGAATGTCGAGGAGCCTGACGGGGCGCGGCTCGAAATAATATACGACGTTCCTCCTATTAGGCAAGGACGAGATCATCAAGGAGCTCTTATTACAACATACGGCGTTTCTATATACAACGATTTCATTACAGCAGTCTCTATATTTACATTATAACGTTTACAGCATTTACAGCGAGAGACATTACCCAGCTTTATTCAGCGGGTAATTTCCCCTCGTTTTTTATCTTATATCATAAGTCAATATTATCACGCCTCTGGCGGTTATTCAGCCTAATCAAATCTATCAAGTGCCACTTTATCGCCTCGGTAAATTCAATACGGTAATCCGGGTATAAGTAATCCTTTTCCCGCTCGTGACGCCTTCGCAGCCACTTTCTAAAGTCGCGCTGCGCCCCTTTCGACAACAGCCCGGTATAGCCGTCCAATTCAGCATGAGATAGGCTCGCCAATCCCAGAACCACGAAATAATCGGTCAGTTCCTTCAAGCTCCCCCGTTTGGGGTGAAACGACGGCCGACGGCCTATATTATCAAAGGCAAAAGCCTGACAATTCCGCCAAAAGAAATTCACAATCCGGGTATATTCTTCAAGCAGTCCACCGAGCGTTCCTTCCTTCAACCGGGAGAGTACCTTCCGTCGCCCGCCTTTCAACGTAAATTCAACCCGAAGGGCGTTTTTCTCCGGGTAGAGGTCCGGATTCCGTATTAGCACGTTCCGATTATCTTTATTTATTTCAGCGATTTTATCATAAATTTTAGCAGTGAAAAATCCCGAAACAAACTTTCGGCATGTAGGACGCGAATCGTTCAACTCGTAGCATTTCGACTTAAATGCACGGATTCGGTGTATCATTTCGACACATTCCATATCAAACGGGACATTCAGCCCTATTTCGATCACGGAAATTTCAAAGGTTCTCAACGTATCGAACGAGATGCCAAGTCGTTTGGCCACTTTCCGCCAAGCCTTCTCCAAATCCGTTTTAGTCAAATCATCCAACGAAGTCGCGCCATAGTACCATTTACGGATACTACCGTAAATTTTCATAAAGTCTTCGTAAAATTCGATTATCAGATCATGCGCATCATCCCCGTATTTCCCATTATTTAACACCAACTTATCATACCATCTCCCATTTATCCAATTCGATTTTTCAACGAAAGTCCCATAACGCAGGTGATGATAGACTTCCTTATCGTAACATTTCAAAGTAATATTATCGACCATGTTTTTTCAATTTCAAAAGTTCGTCTTTACAATACCTCTTCGAACGTCCGTAACGCATAGGCGTAATCAAACCTTTTTTCTCCCAACGATAGAGCGTCGAACGGCTAAATTTCATCGAGTCTTCAACCTCTTTCGCAGTCAGCAACTCCGCTCCGAGGAGGGCCTTCGTAAGATAATTAATAATCCAATCCCGATTCTGGGCTATCCCCACTTTAATCAGCGTTTGGAGCATCTTCGGAGATACGATAATCTCACACTCCGTTTTAATTCTTAAATTATTCATAGCTTTATATTAGAATTAGCGGGCGATTTCTCGCCCTTTATTTCCTAATATATAATGGTGGATAATACGAAGGTCCTTTTTAGATAATTATTTATATATCAATTAATTAATATTAAAACAGCTCCAAAACAACCCCAAAAGAGGGCCAAAAGATCATTTTTGCCGACTTACAGAACACAAAAAACCGCCCCGGTCAGGGGCGGTCTACATAACCTACACAAACAAATTTTATTCAGTTAACGCGGCTTTAATTTTTTCGAATCCGCCGTCTTTACAATTCTTTTCAGACAGACACGCATTCCGGATACTACTCAGTTCAACGCAGGTGGCATTCTCCAATTCCGGAACAAAATCAAGCCACTGGGCCTTACTTCGGGCATATACGAATATAACATTTTTATCAATCAGATATTTTACCAGCCGTTTCGTATACTCCTGAGAAGGAAGCAAGCCCATTTTCGCCGGAAATGGCTTATATTTCCTGGAATGATAAGCCATTAGCTGAACCGCCGCTATCTTCGTTTCAGCTCCGGGAACAGCTTCCCGGATTATCCGTGTTTTCTTCGCCCAATACCAGTCCTGTTCGTCATTAAACGGCTTATATTCCGGACCGGAATAAAAAATCGCACGATCTTCGAGTAGCATCGCTTGGGTCTGCGCCCGAATAACGAAGCGTTTTTCTTCATCGCTCATCTTTTCATGGGCTTCGATATTCGACGACACCTTATATCCCGGATTCGACATTAGCAGTACGACCCGCGCACCAAGAACATCGCCGATAAACGGATAAGGCAATATTTCGGTATGCAGCTGATGATCGGGGTTTTTCGTTCGCTTATTAAATTCTTCGATAAACGGGATGTCATCGGCATACGCATTCAACTTTTCCAATCGCATATAGCCGTTCTTCTCGATTTTTTCGGCCACTTCCCGCCACGGGTTTTCTTTCAACAAGGTTTCTTTCGTTTCCATAATAAAAGGTTTAATAGTTAGGTTCCCAAAGATAAGATATTCTCGCCCTTTTTCAATATCGAGGGCGGTGACGATTTCATCCATTTTTTCTTCGCCCCGGTAGTCGATCCCGACCGTCCACGCGCTATTCGTCCCGCCGTCCCAACGAAACACCTCTTCCAGCCGCTCGCGGAGGTCGGCAGGAAGCCAGGGCCGTCAGTCGGCTTTCGGAGAGGCAGACCCTTTCCAATAGAAAATTATTCAACACGGAGGTCGCCTCACCCGTCCGCAGGTAGCTGATATAGTACGCCAACGAGTGGGGAATCCGGTCGGCATAGTCGGGGTGGTTCTCTTTATAGCGGGCCAACACGACCTCCAAATCCCCGCCGTAATGGATATACAAGGCGAGGTTCAGCAACTTTTTCTCCCAGCTAACCCGCCCGAACTCGAAACACAGATCGTCCCAATAAGCCCGCCGGGCGACAAGGTCGTCATAGATTTCCCGCTTTTCAGCAACCGGCATCGCCGGGTCGCCGAGGGATTTCGAGACCGGGGTGGCTTCATCCCGGTATTTTTTGACGACGAGATCGTCGGCGCTGACGGAATCGGCATCCATCCACCTCTGCAACCATTCCGATTTTTCGGCGTCCTCCAACTTTTCAAAATCGCCGCTCTTTAATCCGTTTCTCGACAGATAGTGTCGAAATTCTCGCTCCAATCTCGCTATCCGGCTCCCTTCGGCGGCGGCATACAGGAATTTCGGGGGCAGGTCCTCAATCCACATCGTCGAGCGGATTGCCTCCCGAAACCGTATCGCCTCGATCATATCCAGCAGGGGAAATTCCCCGCGAAAGGGAATCAGCCGCGACGGAATTTCCCGGTCTACAAGCAGGCCGGCCATACCACCCGCCACGGAGCACATCCGGTCCCTCGTCGAAAGTTCACTCTTTTCCATATACCGTTATTTCGGTTACAAACTCTTTACGGCAAAATTATCCGTCGCTTCCGCCAACCCCCGGCGCAAGGTCTAATTATTTTTCAAACGTAAGAGAAATAAACAAAGAAAGCGTGGCGCCGACAACCTATCTTATACGGCAGGCTCTGGAATAGCCCGAATACTAAAATAAGCATCAGCCCACGCCCTTTTTCAAGGACATAGGAATAACAACGCTTATTCCCGTATTCATTAGAATTTTCCAGATTCGCCGTAGAGAATAAACTTACGCTTTCGCGTCTATCAATATGTCATAGACAAAAGTACGAAGATTTCGTGGATTTCCAACAAAAAAGGCTTCGACCTAAATCGAAGCCCCTTCAAAATTCATTCATCGTCAATCAAAAAAATCGGCCGTTTCAGTTTTATAGCATCCTATGGGTGTCTCAATCCATATTAATTTATCTCCCCAATCGCATTCGTTCTCAGGAAACGTATACCATAATACAAAAATTATTAGATTCAAGTCTTTCGCTATTTTCATCACCTCTAAATAGAATTTTTCATCTTCCCCCTTTTTCAAAAGAAAATCTGGGAAAGCCCTATCATCAAGAGAAATTACAATCGCTTTCAAATCATCTTCAATGGCAATTTTTCGTATCTCGTTTAATATTAGAACATAGTCTTTTACAGCACGAGAACGCAACTTAACAAACGGATTAGCACTCTCCCAATGGAGTAGTCCCGTAGATATTTTAGCTTTCTCTAAAAATGAATGTAACACGGGGCCTAACATCAGCATTATATCTTCAACATCATAAATTTGGTTAGGCGTAAAAATCGTTATTACCTCCGAATATTTACAGATAATAGGACGAGCATTTTCCGCATCAAAAGTTAGATACACTCCTTCCTTACACGAACTAACAGATATATTATCGCGTCTTAATTTTACAATAATTTTTTCACTCATATCTATCCATCATTTTAGTAACCACATTTTTCACCTCTTCCCGGAACCACGCGGGGCGCAATACCTCCACGTCCGCGCCGTTCGAGAGCAGTTCCATTCGGAAATCGTAGGTCGGAGCCAACCGGTATTCGAACACCGAATATTCCGCGGTCCGCTCGGTTTCACGCTGGGTAGGGTGCAGGGGCAGGGCCCGGACGTAGTTTGCCTGCTTCCCCAAGACGCGGATTTCGACCCGTTCGGCCTTCCGGTCCCGTTCTCGGATAATTCCGAAGGCGTCGGCATAGAATTCGGCACAATCGAAATCCGAGGGGATTTCAGCCGCTTTCGCCGTCGAGGCCATACCACGTACCCGGTCGAGCGCGAACGCGTAAATTCCACCCATTTCCACGCTATTGGCGATCAGGTACCAACGCCTCCGGAACGCCTTCAATCCGTAAGGCTCGACCTCGTAACGATTTTCTCGTTTTTCATCGTAGGTATGGCGGTAGAAGATCTCCAAGCATCGGTTCTCCTCCATCGCCCGGAGTACCGCAGTTAGATAGGCGTAGCCCGAAGAGATCGGCTCCAACGCGATCCGTCGGCGCAGGCGTTTACTATTTACCAAGAGGTCGTTCACGGCGAAGGTTTCCAACAGCCAGCGTCGCAGATCGTCGCGCACCAGGTCGTCGCCGCATTCGACGTAGTATTCGTTCGTACGGCGGTCGCAGGCGATATTCACGTCGAACAACTCTTCAACGGCTTTCCGGTGGTTCTCAAAGGTCTTTCGGGGCAGTTCCTCGCCGCCCGACATCTCGTTCCGCTGCCAACGGACGCGGATTTCATCCAGGGTGATACGGCCCGCGGAGTAAATCACGTCCAAGAGCCACAGATAACGGCGAAACAAGGTCGCGGTGTTATTCGTCAAGGCGTTCATCGTTCAAAGGTTTTTCACAAAGATAAAAAAGGCTTCCGCCAAAACTCGGCGGAAGCTCTCGTTTTTTTATCAGGCACCCAGTTTTTTCATCGCTTCGATCAGCTCCGTTCGTTCGGTATTCGTATAGACCCGGTGTACCATATCGAGGCTTTTATCCCCCAAAAGTTTCGCTACCATATAGAGCGGGGTGCCCGCGTTCGCCAAATGGGAAGCGAAGGTATGCCGACCGACGTGGAACGAGAGGCGTTTCCCGATTCCGGCTTTCTCAGCCAACATTTTCAGTTTCCGGTTTATACAACCATTCGATAGACGCGGAAAAACATGCTCGCCCGTGGACACGTTCCGGTACTTGGCAAGCAGGACCTTCGGCCATTTCAACGTCACCGGAATTTCAACCAGTTCTTTCGTCTTGCATTGAATCTTAGAAATATAGGTCACGCCTTTAATATTTTTCAAGTGCGTCCACTTCAGGTCCAATACGTCGCTGAACCGCAAGCCCGTTTCACAACTGAAAATAAACAGTTCTCGTGTCAGTTTCATCGCCGGATCACCTTTATCCGGCAGGGCCTTTTGCAGGAACGCGTCGTATTCATCCTTTGTCAGAAAAACCGTCCGGGGTTTCGAGCGGTTTAGGAATTTCAATCCCTTCCCGAACGGATCGTCGATCGGATAGCCCAGCCGTCCGGCCCATTTCACCACCGAACGCAGGCGGTTCAATTTCGTATTAATCGTATTATCCGCATTCCGACGGACCGTCCGCAAATACTTTTTATACTCCTGAATAAAGAGAATATCGAGCTGGTCGATCGTCCGTTTCTTACTCCGTTTCGAAAATTTCGCCATATCCTTTTTAAGGTCCAATATACCTATAATCGTTCGCTCGCAGCGGTTATCCGTCCGCAGTTTATCTACATAGGCATCGAAGATTTCATCGAGGGTGGCGTTCGTCTTTTCACTCGGAGCCGTCCGCGCCTTTCCGGTGAGTATTTCCCGGATTCGCTCCAGGTCCACGGTTTCACCCAACATCTCGCACTGGAACAGATAGCGTTCGTATTCGGTTTCCTTCCCGTTCAGATAGCCGTTAATTACGCTTTTTTCAGGGCAGTTTCCGACAACACGTCCGGATTTCTTATCCCAGCAAGCCGGGGCAATCGAATAGGGAGTCGCAAATTTCGTTTGGCGGCCGTCGAGATATACACGCAGGTCGATACGTTTTTCCAAACCTTTCCTCGAAAGGTCATCACGCAGAATAGGTCTAATCGTTTTTTTCATAACTATTCGTTTTACGATTTTGCTTTTTAATAGTGGCTGGTTCCAAGAAAAATCGAGGAAATTTTTCCCGCAAGGACTAATTTAGGCTCAAAATACTGATTGACAAAGAGTTCTTTCGATAAAAATTCTCGAAAAATTTTACAACGTCCTCCAATCGTCATCCAGCCGAGATTAGGCAACAAACTATTTTTACAAGAAATTCACCGGAAAAATCAACCCGAAAAAAGGGGGCTAAAAAAAGCCCTTCAAAAACAACAAGGGTTAAAATTAGGGTTAAAATTTCGACACAAAGCGAAACAAGGTGAAAGACCTACCCTTCGCCAAAACGCGTTCTAACGACGATTAACTTTCAACAAGGTGCATCTTATAGCAAAAAAACCGTATATTTGTGGATATAATTTTCCGAACATTCCATGCCCAAAATCGACATCGGCGCCGTACTCAGGCAGAAAGCCCCGCGGCTGGCTCGCTGGATTCCCCGTCCGGTCGTGAACTGGCTGCGCCGCACGATCCACGAGTCGGAAATCAACCATATCCTCGAACACTACTGGTCGCTGCCTCCGCAGGAGTTCATCCGCGCCTGTTTCCGCGAATGGCAGGTGACCTATTCGGTCGAAGGGCTCGAAAAACTCGATCCCAAAGGCCGTTACCTCTTCGCCTCGAACCACCCGTTCGGGGGGATGGATGGCATGATGCTGGCCGACAAGCTGATCGACCGCTTCGGCGATGCGCGCGTGGTGGTCAACGACCTGCTGATGTACCTCGAACCGCTGCGCCCGCTGTGGATTCCGGTGAACAAGCACGGCGCGCAGAGCGCCTCCTACGCCCGGAAGTTCGACGAAGAGTTCTTCGGCGATCTGCCGGTCCTGACCTTTCCCGCGGGTCTCTGCTCGCGCCCCAACGGCGGCGAGGTGACCGACCCCGAGTGGAAAATCAGCTTCCTGAAAAAGGCCTACGCCTCGCAGCGGCAGATCGTTCCGGTCTTCGTCGAAGGGCGTCTGTCGAAGTTCTTCTACCGCGTCTACCGAATCCGCAAGGCGCTGGGCGTCAAGTTTAACATCGAGATGCTGTGGCTGCCCGACGAAATGTTTTCGCAGAAGTGCCGCCATTTCCGCATCGTCGTCGGCGACCCGATTCCCGTGGCCGAACTCCAGCGTTTCGGGTCGCTGCACGAACAGGCGCTGGAAGTACGTAAAAAAGCGTATTTTTTGGAAAAAACGCTCGCCGGCCCGAATCAAAACCGCTAATTTTGGTATTTTTGCCCTGTCATGCAACAGAAAGAGAATACAGTACCCATCATCGAACCGGTCGCCCGGGAACTGCTGCTCGCAGAACTGACGCCCGCCCGCAAGATGCGCAACACCCACCGGGCAGGCAATGAAATCTACATCTTTTCGGCCGCCGAATGCCCCTCGCTCATGCGCGAGGTGGGCCGCCTGCGCGAAGCGGCCTTCCGCGGCGCCGGCGGCGGCACGGGGCAGGAGGTGGACATCGACGAGGAAGACCTCGCGGGCGACGGCTACTACCAGCTGATCGTCTGGGACCCCTCGGCGCAGGAGATCGTCGGCGGTTACCGCTTCATCGTCTGCACCACGCCCAACCCCCGCCATCTCTCGACCGAACACTATTTCCGTTTCAGCGAGCGTTTCCGCCGGAAGTTCCTGCCCCGGACCATCGAACTGGGGCGTTCGTTCGTGCAGCCCGCCTACCAGGCCCGCGGCAACGCCAAGAGCATCTATGCGCTGGACAACCTCTGGGACGGACTGGGCGCGCTGATCGTATTGAACCCCAAGGCCAAATACCTTTTCGGCAAAGTCACCATGTACACGACCTACAAGGCCGTGGCCCGCAACGCGCTGATCTGGTTCCTGCGCCGCTATTTCCCCGACCGCGACCAGCTGGTGGAGGGCATCCATCCCATACGGCTCGACCTGGACGACCCTTATTACGAGGAACTGTTCTGCGGCGCGACCTACATGGAGAACTACCGCATCCTGATCCAGCAGATCCGCAAGTTCAACGAGAACATCCCGCCGCTGATCAACGCCTACATGAACCTTTCGCCCACGATGCGGGTTTTCGACACGGTGTCGAACCCCGATTTCGGCGGTGTGGAGGAGACGGGCATCCTGGTGACGATCCGCGACATCTATCCCGAAAAACGCCTGCGCTACACCCGCTGGCTGGGGTGGAGGGCCAACCTCAAACACCGCCGCGAGGAGTTCAGCGAACGCCTGCGCGAACATTTCGAACGCATCAAGAAAAAGCGGAACGCCTGAAAACGCCCTGTTTCCCCCACGGCCGTCCGGACAATCGGGCGGCCTAAATTTTGCATGCCGTGCAGTAAACCGCACATTTCCGCATTTAACGATACGAACGACTCAACTAAAAAACACCTCGCATGAAACGATTATTTCGTCTTCTTCTGATCCTGGGCCTCGCGGCCGGAACCTGGTCCTGTGCGGACGACGGAACTCCGTCGGTCAGCATCAACGGCGGAACCGATTTTCTGTCGCTCGACCACCTCGCCCGCAGCGGCAAGATCACCGTCAATGCTCCGGCGCCCTGGAGCGTGACGCTGGCGCCGGAAAACTACGGTCAGGACGAAAAACCCGACTGGCTGACCCTCTCCGCAGAAGAAGGACCGGCAGGGTACTCCGAGATCGACGTGACCTTTGCCGAGAATCCGGGTCCTGCCCGCAGTGCGTCGCTTCTTTTCTCCTGCGACGGAAAGACCTTGGCTTTCACCGTCTCGCAAAGTGCGGGCGGCACGGGATTCGACGCCCCGGACTACTATTTCTACATTTCGGTCGGAACCATGCCGACCCTCTATTCGGGCCTGCACCTGCTTTCGCACGACAAACCGAGCTACGTCTCCTACGAACGCGCAAGCACCTTCGACGCCGCCGAATTTCCCGACCGGGCCTTCGTGTACCCCGTCGCCGACCCCACGGGCCATGCCACCAACGAGGAATTACGGGCCATGAGCGAAGCGATGAAACGCCGCATCCTGGAGATCAACGCCGAGGACCCCACAGCGGTCTTCGGGCTATGGGTCGACGACCTGCGGTGCCGCCTGGGCTACGACTGGTTCGTGGCGCAGGGCATCGACTCGGCACGCGTGAAGGTGACGATGCTCTCCGACGGCACGGCGACCTACAACAATTTCCACAACTACTTCGGCGATGCCGCCACGGCCGAGCAGAACTGGAACGACTACGCCGCCGAAGTCGAAGCCCTCGACTGGAACCACGGCGGCCGTTATCCCGAGACCCGCGCGCCGGAGGAGTTCGCCTCCTACACCTGGCCCTACTACCTCTCGACGCGCCCCGATTACCGGCTGATGCTGCAAAACAGCAGCCTGATGGAGTCCTCCTGCCCGTTCATCGCCGACCGGCTGGCTGCAATGAAGATGGAGAGCGTCCAGCCCTACGAACTGCTGACAGCCCTTCCCGAGGCTTCGAAACAACAGTTCTACCGCATGGCCAAATTCGACTACGCCCGCTTCGCGGGGCTGTTCGACCTGTCGCCGAAGAAAAACCTCATCATCATCGGCACGAGCCACAGTTCCGCCGCGAGCGAACAGCAGCAGGCGGCCTATGTGGAACGGATCATACAGCAGTACGGCAGCGATTACGACATCTTCTTCAAGCCCCATCCCGCCGACAGCTC
>OGPX01001779.1_pt1 | contig 13636 bp, 7 predicted proteins | sample 1553101 | NCBI WGS metagenome assembly OGPX01 (sample SAMEA2579964, study PRJEB22360) | human gut metagenome | biome: human gut; feature: human-associated habitat; material: faeces | place: Denmark | collected 2008/2010
CAGGTGTTCACTTCGGACATCAGACAAGAAGATGGAACCCTAAGATGGCTCCATATATATTCACAGAAAGAAACGGAATATATATAATAGATCTTCAAAAGACAGTTAAGAAGGTAGAAGAAGCTTACAACTTCATGAGAGAAGTATCAATGGAAGGAAAAGATATCCTTTTCGTTGGAACTAAGAAACAAGCTCAAGAAGCTATCCAAGAAGAAGCTATAAGATCAAACATGCACTTCGTTAACAACAGATGGTTAGGTGGTATGTTAACTAACTTCAAAACTATAAAAACAAGAATTAAGAGATTAGAAGAATTACAACAAATGGAACAAGATGGAACATTTGATGTTTTACCTAAGAAAGAAGTAATCAAATTAAAAGGTGAAATGGAAAAATTACAAAACAACTTAGGTGGTATCACTAACTTAAACGTTGATAACATCGGAGCTATGTTCGTAGTTGACCCAAGAAAAGAAAAGAATGCTATATCAGAAGCAAAAATCTTAGGAATTCCAGTAGTAGCTATCGTAGATACTAACTGTGACCCAGAAGAAGTTGATTACGTAATTCCAGGAAATGATGATGCTATCAGAGCTGTTAAATTAATAACTGCTAAACTTGCTGATGGAGTTATCGAAGGAAGACAAGGTGAACAATTAGCTGAGTAATAACTTTAAGAGGTAGGTGAGGGCAACTTCATTTACCTTTTAACCTAAAATAAGGTTTACATTTAATGTCAAGGAGGAATTTAATAATGATAACTGCTAAATCAGTTAAAGAATTAAGAGAAATGACTGGTGCAGGTATGATGGACTGCAAAAAAGCTTTAGTTGAAACTGAAGGAAACATGGAAAAAGCTATTGAATTTTTAAGAGAAAAGGGATTAGCTGCTGCTGCTAAAAAAGCTGGTAGAGTTGCTGCTGAAGGTATCGTTAAGACTTTCGTTTCAGCTGATAAGAAAACTGCTGCTATGGTAGAAGTTAATTGTGAAACAGACTTCGTTGCTGCTAACGAAGAATTTGTAGGATTTGCTACAAAAGTTGCTGAAATAGCTGCTAACACAAATGCTACAACAGCAGAAGAATTAGTTGCTGAAAAGTTTGATGGAGAAGCTACTATACAAGAAGCTTTAACTGCTTTAATTGCAAAATTAGGCGAAAACATGACAGTAAGAAGATTTGTTAAATTCAATATTGAAAACGGAGCTATTGCTAGCTACATCCACGGTGGCGGAAGAATTGGTGTTCTTGTTGCAGCAGATGGCGCTTCTAATGATGCAATCAAGGAAGCACTTACTAACGTAGCAATGCAGATTGCAGCTATGAACCCACAGTACCTTAGCAGAAACGATATGTCAGCAGATGAACTTGCTAAGTTAAGAGAGATTACAGAGAAGAGTGCATTAAATGATCCAGCTTCTCTTCCAAAGCCAATCTTAAACAAGTTAATTGATAAGGCTATTAACGATAAGGTATGGAGCGATGCTGATATTGCAACATACGAAGAGCATAAGAGCAACATGCAGTACTTATTCAACTTCCTTTCAAAGGAAGCAGCTGCACAGTTAGCAGAGCTTGCATTAGCTGATGAGGCTAATATCGTAGCAGATAAGATTTTCAACGGATTAGTAGAAGGCCGTGTATCTAAGCAGCTTAAGGAAATCTGCCTTATGGATCAGGTTTATGTTAAGGCTGAAGATGGAAAGCAGTCAGTTGCTAAGTATCTTGCAGAAGTTGCTAAGGCTAACGGTGCTTTCACAGTTAAGGGATACGTTCGTTTTGAGACAGGTGAAGGTCTTGAGAAGAAGAACGAAGATTTTGCAGCAGAAGTTGCAGCTCAGTTAAAGTAATATATAATTATAATCAATTATAATATACGGTGAGTATTAACAATCCTCCGGAGTTTGATATTGGACTCTGGAGGATTTTTTGGAATATAACAGAGATTTAAGACTTCTATATTTGACAGTTATATGCTATAATTATCAATATATGACATTATAGGATATCAATTAATAACTGGAGGCACGTATGGATAACATTAAAAGAGTAATACTTAAACTTAGTGGAGAGGCTCTTGCTAAGAAAGAGGGCGGCTACAATGATGAGCTTATAGAGAATATTGCTAATCAGGTTAAGACAATAGTTGATAAAGGAACAGATGTTGGTGTAGTTATTGGTGGTGGTAACTACTGGAGAGGCCGTTCTAATGATAATATCGACAGAACTAAGGCTGACCAGATAGGTATGCTTGCAACAATTATGAACTGCATATATGTTTCAGAGATATTCCGTTCACAGGGACTTAAGACTAATATTCTCACACCATTCGAATGCGGAAGCATGACAAAGCTTTTCTCTAAGGACAGAGCTAATAAGTATTTTGAGAAAGGCATGGTTGTATTCTTTGCAGGAGGAACTGGTCATCCATATTTCTCAACAGATACAGGCATTGTATTAAGAGCTATTGAGCTTGATGCAGATGCTATTCTTCTTGCTAAGGCAATTGATGGAATATATGACAGCGATCCTAAGATTAACCCAGAGGCTAAGAAGTATGATACAATCTCAATCAACGAAGTTGTTGAGAAGAAGCTTGGAGTTATCGATATGACAGCTTCAGTTATGTGCATGGAGAACAAGATGCCTCTTATGGTATTCGGACTCGAAGAAGAGAACAGCATAGTTAATGCTTTATCAGGAAAGTTTAATGGAACAGTAGTAACTGTTGATTAATACAATATTAATGGAGGATTTTATGGAAAATATTAAAGATATTGAAGGAAGAATGCAGAAGTCAGTTGACAACTTAAAGGAAGAATATGTAACAATAAGAGCCGGAAGAGCTAACCCACATATTCTTGACAGATTAAGAGTTGATTATTATGGAACACCTACACCAATCCAGCAGGTTGCTAATGTTTCTGTACCAGAAGCAAGAATGATTCAGATTCAGCCTTGGGAAGCAAGCCTTATCAAGGATATTGAGAAAGCAATTCTTGTTTCAGATTTAGGACTTACACCTAACAATGATGGTAAGACAATCAGACTTGTGTTCCCTGAATTAACAGAAGACAGAAGAAAAGAACTTGCTAAGGATATCAAGAAGAAGGGTGATAATGCCAAGGTTGCTATCCGTAATATCAGAAGAGATGCCAACGATGCAATAAAGAAAGAGAACAAGGCAGGAGATATCTCTGATGATGAAGCTAAGAATTCAGAGGATGAAATTCAGAAGATTACTGATAAGTATATTGCTATGATTGATAGCGCTATAGATGATAAGACTAAAGAGATACTTACAGTTTAAGAAAATGTCAGGGCTGTTGGATATTTTACAACAGCCTTTTTGTAATTGAATGAATTGCGAGAGGAATCATAGATATGGATACATTTAACGAGAGTCTCGGATTAAAGATTCCGGGGCATGTTGCCGTTATTCTTGATGGTAATGGAAGATGGGCTAAGAAAAGACATCTCCCAAGAACAATGGGACATGTGCAGGGAAGCAAAGTTGTTGAAGATATGCTTTATGTCGTAGATGAGCTTGGTGTAAAGTATTTTACTGTATATGCTTTTTCAACAGAGAACTGGAAACGTTCAACAGAAGAAGTAAGTACTCTTATGGGAATCTTAAGAACTTATCTTAAGGATTGTGTTAAGAAATCCATGAAGAATAATGTGCGATGCAGGGTTATTGGAAGAAAAGATGAACTCAGCCAGGATATTATAGACAGTATCAATAATCTTGAAGAGAAAACCAGGAATAATACAGGGCTTAATTTTACTATAGCCATTAATTATGGTGGAAGAGATGAGATAACAAGAGCGGTAAGAAAGATTGCCGGCAAGGTATCAGAAGGAAGTCTTAAGCCTGAAGATATAGATGAAGATACAATAAGTAATAATCTTGATACTTGGGAATTGCCAGATCCAGATTTACTTATAAGAACAAGCGGTGAGCAGAGATTATCTAATTATCTGTGCTGGCAGCTTGCTTATACAGAATTTTATTTCACAGATATTTATTGGCCTGATTTTGACAGGGAAGAACTTATTAAAGCATTTGAGAAATATAATAAGACGGAAAGAAGATTCGGCGGAGTTAAGGAGGAGTAGATTATGCGTACAAGAATTATGAGCGGAGCTGTGCTCATAGTCATACTTTTCACATGCCTGTATTTTGGAGGCTGGGTTACATTCGGGTTCAGTCTGTTTATTTCACTTGTTGGAATGTATGAGCTTATTAAAGTTAAGAAGCTTGAGAAGACAGGACTGGCAGTTGTAGGATATATAGCGGCAATTACTTATTATTTTATTCTTTTGCTTAATGATCCGGCATATATTTTACTGCTTCTTGTAGCTTCATGCATACTTATGATGTCAGTTTATGTATTTACATTTCCAAAATACAAGACAGAAGATGTTATGTGGGTATTCTTCAGTATAGTATATGTTGCTGTAACACTTTCTTATATCTATCAGGTAAGAATGATGCAGGACGGAATATATATTGTATGGCTTATATTCGTGTCTTCATGGGGCAATGATACATGTGCATATTTCACAGGTGTATTCCTAGGAAAGCATAAGATGACTCCAAAGCTTTCACCTAAGAAGACTTACGAGGGCGCAATAGGCGGAGTTGTTGGTGCGACACTTCTTGGATTCGGTTATGGATTTGCCATAAGTTCTAAGATGTCAGATGTACTTGTACATCCTGTATATACATTTGCAATAGCCAGCTTCATAGGTGCATTCCTGTCCATATTTGGAGACCTGGCTGCATCTGCTATTAAGAGAAATCATGATGTGAAAGACTATGGAAAGTTAATACCGGGACATGGTGGAATTATGGACAGATTCGACAGTGCTATATTTACGGCACCTGTTGTTTACTGGGCAATAGAGGTTATTAACAAAGTCTTTGGAGGTTGATAATGAAGAACGTTTCGATACTTGGTTCAACTGGTTCAATTGGAACACAGACATTAGATGTTATTAGAAGAAATGCTGATATTAACGTAGTTGCACTTGCAGCGGGCACAAGGGTTGCTGACCTTGCAGAACAGGTCCGTGAATTCAAGCCACAGCTTGTATGTATAGGTAAAGAAGAACTTGTTCCAGAGTTAAAGACTCTTATCAGTGATATGGATGTTAAGATTGTAAGTGGTGACGAAGGTCTTATTGAGGCTGCAACAATTGAGAGTGCAGAAATTGTTGTCACAGCGGTTGTAGGTATGATGGGAATTACACCTACAGTTGAAGCTATCAAAGCACATAAGGACATTGCACTTGCCAATAAAGAGACACTTGTGTGTGCTGGTCATATTATTATGAGTCTTGCTAAGGAATGCAATGTTAATATATATCCTGTTGACAGCGAACATTCAGCAATATTCCAGTGCCTTAACGGTGAGAGACGTGGTGAGATAGAGAAGATTCTTCTTACAGCTTCTGGTGGTCCATTCAGAGGAAAGAAAAGAGCTGACCTTGAAAATGTACAGTTAGAGGATGCACTTAAGCATCCTAACTGGGCTATGGGACGCAAGATAACAATAGATTCTTCTACTATGGTTAATAAAGGGCTTGAGGTGATGGAGGCACAGTGGCTTTTTGGAGTACCTGCCGAGAAGGTTCAGGTTATAGTCCAGCCACAGAGCATAATCCATTCAATGGTTGAATTCAAGGATGGAGCTGTTATGGCACAGCTTGGAAGTCCTGATATGAGACTTCCTATACAGTATGCTCTTTATTATCCTGAAAGAAGAAAACTTAACACAGAAAGACTTGATTTCTATGAACTGGCTAAGATTACATTTGAAAAGCCGGATATGGAGACTTTCAAGGGACTTAAGCTTGCTTACGAGGCAGCAGCACGCGGTGGAAATATCCCGACTGCGCTTAATGCAGCTAACGAAGTAGCTGTAGCAAGATTTTTAGACAGAAAGATAAAATATCTGGATATTCCGGATATTATAGAATACGCCATGAATGAAGTGGATTATATCAATAATCCAACAGTAGAGCAGATTCTCTCTACACAGAAGATAGTAACAGACATGATAGAAAGCAGGTGGTAGGAGTTGGTTCTTAATGTTATTCTGGCGATTCTTGTACTTAGTATAATTGTTATTGTCCATGAATTCGGACATTTTATAATAGCTAAGGCTAATGGCATAACTGTAGTTGAATTCTCAATCGGATTCGGACCGAAGCTGATACATTTCAGAAAAGGTGAGACGGAATATTGTATTAAAGCACTTCCTTTTGGTGGTGCATGTACGATGCTTGGTGATGAGTTCCTTGAGATGAGTGTTATACAGTCAGAAGAAGATGATGACGAAGAGCTTACAGATGAAGAGAAGGAAGCTAAGAAAAGAAAGCTTGCTATTGAAAATGGCTATGACATGGAAAAGTCATTTGCAAGCAAATCAGTTTGGGCAAGAATTGCGGTTATAGCAGCAGGACCGGTATTTAATTTCCTTCTTGCTTTCGTGTGTGCAGTAGTTATTGTCGGAAGTCTTGGCTATGATCCATGTGACATTGATGTTGTTAAAGATAATTCGCCAGCCACAGAAGCAGGGCTTCAGGAAGGTGATGTCATAACTAAGGTTAATGGACATAAGGTAACATTTTACAGGGATTTTTATTTCTATAGGGCTTATAATGCAGATAAGACTCTTAATATAACATTTACAAGAGACGGTGAAAAGATGACAACAACTGTTACTCCGCAGCATATTAAGCAGCAGAAGTATCAGGTTGGAATTATGATGAATGAGAATTGTCTCATAAGTTCTGTTACCAAGGATTCTCCGGCTGAAAAGGCGGGACTTAAAGCTAATGATGTTATCAAAGCAGTTGATGGTACTGCAATGGAGAATAGTTCAAATGTGACAGAAGCTATTACATCAAGCGGCGGCAATAAGGTTGTATTCACGGTTGCAAGAGATGGAAAAAATGTTGATGTGACAGTTGAGCCTAAGATGGTTGAAGTTGAAAGCTATGATACAGGCTTTGTTGTATATGGAGACAGGGTAAAGACTTCTCCTATTGGCACTCTTAAGTATTCAGTGAAGGAAGTCGGATACAGTGTCAAGACTGTAATTCAGAGCCTTGGTATGTTATTTACAGGAAAGATTGGGTTTGATTCATTGTTAGGACCTGTCGGAACTGTCAGCACAATGAGTGAGATTGTTGAAGAAAGTAAGGCAGATGGTGCATTTTATGTATTCCTTAATCTTATGAATCTTGCAGCACTTATCAGTGCCAACTTAGGAGTAATGAATCTGCTGCCAATTCCGGCACTTGACGGAGGCAGACTTGTATTCCTTATAATAGAGGCATTAAGAGGCAAGCCGGTTAAGAGAGAGCATGAGGGAATTGTTAATTTCATAGGTATGATACTTCTTGTCATACTTATGGTTGTTGTATTGTTTAAAGATATAATGGCATTGTTCTAATACAGAAAGGACACAGGGGTTATGTACAGAGATAATACTAAAGTTGTTAAGATAGGAAAATGTGTTATAGGTGGTGGCAATCCTATTCTTATCCAGTCAATGACTAATACACATACAGAAGATGTTGCTGCAACAGTAGCGCAGATTAAGGAGCTTACTAAAGCTGGTTGTGAAATCATCAGATGCACAGTTCCAACTAAGGAAGCTGCACTTGCAATCAAAGAGATAAAGAAGCAGATAGAGATACCTCTCGTTGCAGATATACATTTTGATTACAAGATGGCTATTATGGCAATGGAGAATGGGGCTGACAAGATTAGAATCAATCCGGGTAATATCGGCGGAACAGACAAGATAAAGGCTGTTGTTGATGTTGCAAGGGAAAGAAATATACCAATCAGGGTTGGTGTCAACAGCGGTTCACTTGAGAAAGACCTTATTGAGAAATATGGCGGAGTAACAGCAGAGGGAATAGTTGAGAGCGCACTTGACAAGGTTAAGATTATTGAAGACTTAGGTTATGATAATCTTGTTGTCAGCATCAAATCTTCTGATGTAATGATGTGTGTTAAAGCACATGAGCTTATTGCAAAACAGACTAATCATCCGCTTCATGTTGGAATTACTGAGTCTGGAACAATATTCTCAGGAAGCATTAAGTCATCAATCGGACTTGGCCTTATACTGAATCAGGGAATTGGTGACACAATAAGAGTTTCTCTTACAGATGATCCTGTAAGGGAAATAGAGGCTGCGAAACTGATACTTAAGACTCTTGGCTTAAGAAAAGGTGGAATAGAGGTTGTTTCATGCCCTACATGCGGAAGAACAAGAATTAATCTTATAGACCTTGCAGGAAAGGTTGAGAAAATGGTTTCAGGGTATGACCTTGACTTGAAGCTTGCTGTAATGGGATGTGTAGTTAACGGACCGGGAGAAGCAAAGGAAGCTGATCTTGGAATTGCAGGCGGTGACGGCTGCGGAGTACTTATTAAACATGGAGAGATTATTAAGAAGGTTCCAGAAGAGGAACTTCTTGATACACTCAGGTATGAACTTGATAATTGGAATGAGTGATACATATGTACAGATTTTTTGAAGTGTTTAAGACGCTGAAGCTGCCAGAGGATCTGGCGGTGTATTTTGAGAATGTTGAAGTAACTAAAGTCTCGAAAACATCGACCAATTCTCTGGCACGCGTTTATATAAAGAGTGACAGGGTAATAGAAAAACCAATAATATTCAAGGTTGAGGATGCATTAAAGAAACAGATATTCCGTATATCCAACATGGATGTGCGGATTATCGACAGATATGTTTTGTCAGCACAGTATACGCCACAGACTGTAATGGATATATATTATGACAGTATCCTTGCAGAGCTGGAGAAATACTGGACACTTGAATATAATCTTTTAAAGAATTCCAAGTGGGAGTTTGAAAAAGAGGATATGCTTGTATTTACGATTGAGGACAGCTTTCTTGCACATCAGTATGCTGATACACTTACAGATTATTTTAAGAAAATATTCCTGAACAGATTCGGGTTTGAGATAGATGTTGAGTATCAGTATGCCAAGAAGAAGGAAAGCCAGTACGAGAGAGAAAATGCATACAGGATTAATCTTCGTGTCAAAGAAATTGAGAATAATATGATGGCGGCAGCAGAAGATAATGCCGACGGCAGGGATGATAAGAAGCTTACTTCTGAACAGAAGGCAGCAAAGAAAGCTGAGACAGCAGCCAAGCAGAAGGCGGCTAGAGCAGCATTTTTTGCAAGCGATAACAGAGGCAGGGAAGAGCTTAAGACATACAGCAGAAAGCCTGCTAACGAAGATGTTTTATATGGAAGAGATTTTGACGGTGATGTAACACCGATTGAACAGATAGATACGGCAATCGGAGATGTTATTATCTCTGGTATGGTCCGTAATGTTGAAATGCGTGAAATCCGTAACGAAAGAACTATTATTATGTTCAATGTCACAGATTTTACAGACACAATTACAGTAAAGGTTTTTGCAAAAAATGAGCAGGTACCAGAGCTTTCAAGTGTTATCAAGAAGGGTAATTTCTTAAAGATTAAGGGTAATGCTACATTTGACAAGTACGACCAGGAAATATCAATTGCCAATGTGTGGGGCATAAGAAAAGGCTCTGATACAAGACAGGTGCGTAATGACCTCGCACTTCATAAGAGAGTTGAGCTGCACTGCCATACTAAGATGAGTGATATGGATGGTGTGTCTTATGTATCTGATATTATCAAACAGGCAATCAGATGGGGACATAAGGCAATTGCAATTACTGACCACGGTGTTGTGCAGGCATTTACAGATGCATTCCATACGATGAGCGACCTCAAAGGCTCTTATGCAAAGAAGGGTGAGAAGCTTGACTTTAAGATAATATACGGAGTCGAGGCTTATCTCGTTGATGATACCAAGCAGATAGTAACGAATCCGAGAGGACAGAGCTTTAACGATACATATGTTGTGTTCGACCTTGAGACAACGGGATTTTCTGCGGAAGTTGACAGAATTATAGAGATAGGTGCAGTCAAGGTGTGCAATGGTGAGATAGTAGACAGATTCTCTACATTTGTTAATCCTGAGATTCCTATTCCATTCAGAATTGAGACGCTTACGCACATTAATGACCAGATGGTTATGAATGCACCTAAGATAGAGGAGATTCTGCCTGAGTTTCTTGAATTCTGCGAGGGTGCTGTAATGGTTGCACATAATGCGGAATTCGATACAAGCTTCATAATCAATAAGGCAGAGAAGATTGGTATAAATGTGGATACTACCATTATAGACACAGTGCTTCTTGCGCAGTTCCTTATGCCAAATCTTCATAATTATAAGCTGGATACGCTTACAAAGCATCTTAATGTTGTACTTGAAAGCCACCACAGGGCGGTTGACGATGCTGCTGCGACTGCAGACATATTTGTCAAGATGATTAAAATGCTTTACGACAGGGATATTCCGGATGTTGATAAGCTTAATGAAGAAGGTAAGATGGATGAGAACGCCATCAAGAAGCTTCATCAGTATCACTGCATAATTCTTGCTTCTAATGAGATGGGAAGGATTAATCTGTACAGACTTGTTTCTGCATCACATTTGCAGTACTTTAACAGATTCCCTAAGATACCGAAGAGTCTTGTTAACCAGTACAGGGAAGGTCTTATTATAGGAAGTGCGTGTGAGGCAGGTGAGCTTTTCAGAAGTCTTGTAAATGGTCGTTCAGAAGCAGAGATAGCGCGAATAGTTAATTTCTATGACTATCTTGAGATACAGCCAATTGGTAATAACAGGTTTATGATTGAGAAAGAGGACTGTTATGTTCAGAATGAGGAGGATTTGCGCAATCTGAACCGTAAAATAGTAGAACTTGGCGACAAATTCGGCAAGCCTGTTGTGGCAACCTGCGATGTGCATTTCTTAAATCCAGAGGATGAAGTGTACCGTAGAATTATCATGGCAGGAAAAGGCTTTGATGATGCGGATAATCAGGCACCGCTGTATCTTCATACTACTGAAGAAATGCTTCATGAATGTGATTATCTAGGAAGCGACAAGGCATACGAGGTTGTTGTAACCAACACTAATAAGATTATGGATATGTGTGAGGAGATTGAGCCTGTAAGACCGGATAAATGTCCTCCGTTCATTGAGAACTCTGACCAGATGCTTCGAACAATCTGTGAAAATAGAGCTCATGAGATATATGGTCCGGAGCTTCCACAGATAGTAACTGAGCGATTAGAGCGAGAACTGAACTCAATTATCTCTAACGGATATTCTGTTATGTACATAATTGCACAGAAGCTTGTATGGAAATCTAATGATGACGGTTATCTGGTTGGTTCAAGAGGTTCGGTTGGTTCTTCATTAGCAGCAACAATGGCGGGTATCACCGAGGTTAATCCGTTAAGCCCGCATTATCTGTGTCCAAAATGCTACTATAATGATTTCTATTCAGATGAAGTCAAAGCATTTGCCGGAGGCGCAGGCTGCGATATGCCTGATAAGATATGCCCAAAATGCGGAGCGAAGCTTAATAAGATGGGATTTGATATTCCGTTCGAGACTTTCCTTGGTTTCAAGGGAAACAAAGAGCCTGATATTGATCTTAACTTCTCCAATGAATACCAGAGTAAGGCTCATGCCTACACAGAGGTTATCTTTGGAAAAGGGCAGACTTTCAAAGCTGGAACTATAGGTACTGTCGCAGAAAAGACTGCGTATGGTTTCGTTATGAAGTACTTTGAGGAGAAGTCAGCAAAGAATGCACTTGAGGGCAAGCCTCCTATTGTTAAGAGAAAATGTGAGATAGAACGAATAGCAGAAGGCTGTATTGATATAAGAAGAACTACAGGACAGCATCCTGGTGGAATTGTTGTACTTCCAATTGGTGAAGAGATTCATTCATTTACACCGGTACAGCACCCTGCAAATGATATGACGACATCTATAGTAACAACACATTTTGATTACCATAGTATTGACCACAACCTGTTAAAGCTTGATATCTTAGGACATCTTGATCCTACAATGATACGAATGTTACAGGATTTAACGGGAATTGACCCTCTTGAGATTCCACTAGATTCTAAAGAGGTTATGTCACTGTTCCAGAACACTTCTGCGCTAGGAATTAAGCCTGAGGATATAGGCGGCACAAAGTTAGGAGCACTTGGAATACCAGAATTTGGTACTGACTTTGCTATGCAGATGCTTATGGATACCAAGCCGCAGTATTTCTCAGACCTTGTACGTATCGCAGGACTTGCGCATGGTACTGATGTATGGCTTGGCAATGCACAGACTCTTATTAAAGAAGGAAAAGCTACTATTTCAACAGCTATATGTACACGAGACGATATTATGATATATCTTATCCAGAAGGGACTTGATTCAGAGGAATCATTTAAGATAATGGAAATGGTCCGAAAGGGTAAGGTTGCATCCGGCAAATGTAAAGAATGGCCGGAGTGGAAGCAGGATATGATTGACCATGGTGTACCGGACTGGTATATATGGTCATGCGAGCGAATCAAGTACATGTTCCCTAAGGCACATGCTGCAGCGTATGTTATGATGGCATGGCGTGTTGCATACTGTAAGGTATTTTATCCGCTTGCATATTACACAGCTTACTTTAGTATAAGAGCCACAGCATTTGACTATGAGAAAATGGCTATGAGCCCTGTAAGGCTTGAACACTACATTGCTGAGTACAAAGCCAAGAAAGCAGAAGGTACAATCTCTAATACAGAAGAAGATGAACTTGGTGTAATGCGTATTGTTCAGGAAATGCATGCAAGAGGCTATGAATTCACACCTATAGACATATATAAGGCAAAGGCAAGAACATTCCAGATAATTGATGGAAAGATTATGCCATCATTCAAGGTTATATCAAAGGTAGGTGAAGTCGCCGGAGAGTCAATAGAGATAGCCGCCAGAGATGGCGAATTCTTATCAAAGGATGACTTACGCCAGCGAGCCAAGATAGGACAGTCAGCGATTGATAAGCTTTCAGAGCTTGGAATACTTGGAGATATGACAGACAGCAACCAGTTGTCACTGTTTGATTTATAATAAACAGATATAAATGGATATAAACTGATATAAACGGACATGCGAAGCTGCGTTAAGAAACGCGGCTTCGTTTTTTGTATTTAGTTAAGATGTGGCAGGGTTATAATAGCTGGAATGTGGCTGTTTGGATGTTAATGTGGAGAGAAGGCATATGGGAGTCCAAAATGGAAGCTGCGGCGCGGTGGATTGGACATTAGAGCGGAGGGAAGGCATGTTGAAGCCCAAAAGAGAAGCCAAGATATTGAGGATTGGACATTGAAGTGGAGAGAAGGAACGAGGAAGTCCAAAAAGAGAAGCCGAGACGTTACATATTGGATGTTAGAGCTGAGTGAAGGCACGAAAAAGTCCAAAGGCAAGCAAACGCAGGAACCAAGTAAACAAGCGGCCTGAGAGATACTCTTGCTGGTAAAAAGCAAACTAAAATGTAAAAAAAACAAAAAAATTGAAAGCTTTTTGAAAGTTTTTTGAAACTTTTTGAAAAAAGTTGTTGACAATGTGTGAACCTGATGATATTATATACAAGTCGCCGCGGTAAGCGGTAACAAATAAGACTTAA
>OGPX01001790.1_pt1 | contig 13585 bp, 9 predicted proteins | sample 1553101 | NCBI WGS metagenome assembly OGPX01 (sample SAMEA2579964, study PRJEB22360) | human gut metagenome | biome: human gut; feature: human-associated habitat; material: faeces | place: Denmark | collected 2008/2010
GCCGAGAAGTCGCCTCCCGCCGTTCGACCCTCCCCCGCGTGTAAAAGCCGCTCTTGAACCGTCCCAAACGGAAGAACGGGAATTTCTTTATTTCCTTCAAGTCGGAATAGGAAACTTTACCGTCACAAACGGGGAACTGGCGGCTTTTCTTCTTCAGACCATTCAGCAGGTAATTCTTATATCCGACAGGCGTCCTGTCTTTCAATTTGCGGGAAAGGTAAAAAGAAAGGGAGTCGATCCCGTTATGTTTACTTTTCAGAAGCGTATCCAAGCTGTTCCACTTCTTGGTCGGATGGGTATAGCAGTCTGCGTTGAAATCGATATACAGATAAAAGCAAGGCACACTGGTCGCCATCAGCTTGCCGTCGGAAGAATAGATATTTCCACGGCTGGGATAGATCAGGCGGTTCGGACGCTTCTGGCTCTCGGCCACCTTCATCCAAGTCTCCCTTTCCACAAAAGCCGTATCGAAGGCACGCACCAAGATGCCTATTGCTACCAATCCGAGCAACAGCACGATAAAGAAGTAACAGAATAAAATTCGGTTACTCTTAGGAGCTTGTTCTTTTGATCCGATCTCTTCTTCAGCCATCTTTTACTTATACAATTCATACGGCGGATTCTTCGCCGCTTCCAATTCTATACCCTGTTCTTCTATCAACAGTTCAATCTGCGACTGACGGCTGTTGCCTGTCAATTCCGAAGAAATGGACAGCGCCTCGAACCGCACATCGCGCAATTGCTGTTGTAAGCGGTCGATTTCACGCAACCGCTGCATACAGACATATCGGTTACCGATAAATATGAATATCAGTACGACAACAAGCACGATCATCTTCGTATGCCTGACAATGAAATCCTCTTTCAGGATCCCACCCCCCAATATGTACAAAAAAGAAAAACGATTCTCCTTCTTCTTTTCCTTCTGTTTCGTTTCCATTGCCATACTTTTTCTGTTGAAAGTTATCAGACTCTATTATCCAACTCCGCAATTCTTAGCTTGGCACTCCGGGAGCGGGGATTCCGTTCGATCTCCTCGTCCGACGGAACAATCACCTTATTGTTTACCAGGCGAAACGGAGATCTTATATTTCCAAAGAAGTCCTGCTCCGCCTTTCCTTCAAAGTTACCCGTCTTCAGGAAGTTCTTCACCAACCTGTCTTCCAAAGAATGGTAGGTGATGACAACCAGACGTCCGCCGGGTTTCAACACTTGCAGCGTCTGTTGCAACATCTCGCGCAAGGCACGCATTTCATCATTCACCTCGATACGCAAGGCCTGAAATACCTGAGCCAGGAATTTCTTCTCCTTATCTTTTCCCGTAAAGGGCTTTATCACTTCCAAAAAGTCGGCGATCGTTTCTATCTTCTTTATTTCGCGGCTGCGCACCAAGACGGAGGCCAGCTTGCGTGCCACTTTCAATTCTCCGTAAAGGTAGAACAGGTCGGCCAACTGTTCTTCCGTATATGTATTAACAATATCCGCAGCAGTTTGTCCAGCCCGGGTATTCATCCTCATATCCAACGCTCCGTCGAAACGGAAAGAGAACCCGCGATCCTTGTCATCAAAATGATGGGAAGAAACGCCCAAGTCGGCCAACAACCCATCGACCTCACCCGCTACACCATGATAACGCATGAAGTTATATAAGTAACGAAAATTACTGCGGACAAATACAAAACGGGAATCCGCCGGAATGTTTTTCTCCGCATCGGCATCTTGATCAAATCCATAAAGTTCCCCTTCGTCATTCAGCCGGTTCAAGATTTCACGCGAATGTCCTCCACCTCCGAAAGTAACATCGACATACACTCCGGATGGTTGAATGTCCAGTCCTTCCAAACTTTCATGAAGCATTACCGGCACATGATAACAGACTTCTTTTTCTTCCATTTCTTCGCTACTTCATGTTAAACTTTTCCTTAAAATAAGGGCCTGTAGTTGGTTGATTTGCACATACATCACCCTATTGGAGGGTAAAAGTACACATTTCCTAATTTAACCGCCAAGAAATATATGGGAAAAGTAACAAAAAGTTATCAACAGGTCGGAAAAACATTCACATTCTGACCCCCCTAAACCCTGTCAGAATCGCGTATTTGGACGATTATACAGGGTTATTTTCAAATATCGCATTCTCCGGAAGATAAGCAGCTCCGACTTCTTCAAATTCCCCCAATCATACCACTCGTATATATGCACAAAAAGCCTCTCCGATATTTCTACCGGAAAGGCTTATTTGTTTTCTGCCCTCTTTTCTCACGAGAAGAGGAGCAATCGATTTATTTAATTAATAAATGCATCGAAATTATTTAACGATAGCCTTAACAGCTTCTTCGCCTTCAACAGCTACTACAACTACACCCTGAGGAGCAGCGATAGTTGCGTTGTCGGAAGTGATAACTGTGTTAGCCACTACCTGGCCTAAAATGTTGCTGACAACAACTTTCTTACCGGTAGCGCCTACGATCTGAACACCACCTTCAGTAGCGATCACTTTCACTTCAGATACTTCAACACCTTCGTTTGCAGTAGGAGCTTCAGCAGCGTCCAAAGTAAATACCTGAGGAGCAACAGTGTTAGAGAAGATAACCGTACCGTTAACTACAGCCAAACTCTTGTTTGTATTAAGAGCTACGATTTCATAACCTTCACCGTCAACAACTTTGAAGCCAACAAGAGAAGTATTCTTAGCATCTCTTACTTTATATTTATTCTGTTTGCCATCTTTCAGATCGCCAGTATAAGCAATCGTATCAGCAACAACAGTTACACCACGGAAGATTGCGCTGTCGCCTGTAGCATTGTTTGCAACGAAGTCACCCTTAGCAGCCAAAACGTTACCAACGATTGTGTCGTTCTTAACTTCTGCACCTTTGTAGATGTAGTAACCATATTCTGTATTGTCATCGCCACGATTCACATAAGCAGAGTCAACATACAGAGAGAAGTCAGAATCATCAGCAGCAGCTTTCAGTTCGTCACCTACGCGCAACATCTTAGCGATACCAGCAGAAGCAGTCAACATTTCACTACCGTTTACTACATTGTAATGACCTGCATCAACCTTAGCATAGACAGGAGCTTCAGCACCTTCGATGTTGAAGTAAGTTTCAACACTTGCAGTCGGATTATCATAAGTTACAGTAAGATTAGAGATATTCATTGTAACCATCTTAGCAGCATTTTCATTAGCAGCTACCACCTTATAAGAGCCACCGACAGGATTTTCTGCGAAGAAGAAACGTTTTTGATTTTCATTAACAGCTCCGTTAGTAGAAGATGTCAATTTTACAACAGCGCCTTCATAAGCAAATCGACCTTCAGCATTATAAGCTTTTTCCATTGCATAAGCAACACGAACCAATGTATCACCTAAAGCCTGAGCACCATAATAAATAGTATCACCAACAGTAGCCAAATCAGCCCCTTCCATCAGACGCAATTCAACAGCTTTGTCAGCACCTTTAGCACCAGCAATTACAGAATCCTGAACCAAAGTCAAATAGATATCATCAGCAGCTTTAGAAGCCAGATTGAACTTAACAGCACCGTAACCCATTTCTTCTTTTGTATAGTACTTGTAACCGATGTGCTTGTTAGCCATATCTACATCGAGTTTTGTGAATACCAAAGTATCACCACCAACAGTAGTGTAAATGCTCTTAGCTGCATCTACTGCGTACAAAGGTTGATTTGTAAACGGTTGTGCCGGAGCAACAACAGCTAAACTTTCACCATTAGAGCCTGTGGTAACGCCTGAAGAAACAGTTGCAGAGACAATATCACGAGCCTGAGCAGAATAAGTACCATCTTCGTTTTCCTTTACATAGAACTGAGTAGAAGGAACATATACAGAAGCAGCTTCGGCATAAGTACCACTTGTACCAGTCAAATACTTATCATTATTAGTTGCATTACCGCCTGTACCTTTAAACTGCAAAGAATAAACACCTGTTCCACCAGCCAGTTTAACCGGAGTACCTTTAGAGATTGTGATAAGCGGAGCATTGATCTGGATAGAGTCTACAACCAACTTAGCACTACCATCAAAGCTCTTGTAACCTACAAGATAAGTAACTCCTGAACCAGCACCATGATCTGCAACTTCAAATTCGCCAGCTGTATTGAAACGAACAATAGAATCAGTTGTCATAACGATAGAATCGTTACCCAAGTCCATTTTCAAAGTAAATGTCTGCAAACCTTCATTCAAAGCACCTTTATATGCAGAAGATGTAACAGTAATAATTGTATCCAACTGGAAAGAAGCAGCTTTTACAGAAGCGGCAGTACCCACCATTACAGTATCGATTGTAATATACTGCGGCTTCTTTGTACCCTTCGTGCTGTTTTCCTGACCAACTACCTGGAAGCGGAATTTGTTACCGACAGGAACCGGAATCAATTCATTAGCAGTGAAAAGACCACCGTCACGACCGGCAAAGTCAAATTTGAATGAAGGAAGAACCGGAGCAAGGTCTGCTTTTGTTACATCATAATTTGCTTCAGCTGCTTCTACTGTGAAAACAGCAGCCGTACCTGTTGTACCAGCTTTGTCAGTTTTGCCATCAACCATCAACAAGCCGGAAGTTTGAGTCATCTCAACCAACTTGCCATCAGTAGTTGTACCGATAATACTATAACCACCCGTACCATGTTTAATTTTAAATTCGCTAATACCAGCAGCAATAGCCGTACCGAATTTATCTGCGCCATTCAATTTAGCAGAGAAAGAAAGCTGTTTCTGAGTAGCTTTGTTCGTCAATGTGTAGATAGAGTCATTACCCGGCATATTGACACGAACCAAATTGGCTTTCCACAAAGCAGAGTCCATATCCGCCTTAGTAGTACCTTTACTACCAAGTGTCACAGAGTCTGCCAAAGAAGCCTTATCCCAAGTCAGGTAAGTAGAACTGGTCTTCAAATGCACATACTTGTCACCGATCTGTGCATAAGAGACAGTAGCAATTGCTGCGAACGCAGCAACGAGAGTAGAAAATCTCTTGTTCATAATCTAAATTTTAATATTAATAATACAGTTAATTGAAATATCAGTTCTTACTTCTTACTATCATTATGTACACGTATATATAATGTACACGTGTTAACATTTGTACTTTGATAGCAAAAACGATCCTTTTTTTTAGTCATTTTTTTTGCCTATCTTCGAAGTTCGTATTGGAAAGATGGTTTTTTGTACTCCAATTGCTATCTAATTGATAAGAAAGGATATAGGGGTACGAATTTTTTTACAGAAAAGAGTTGTGGTTTAAAAAGGAATGCGTATTTTTGTCTCGGAAAAATGACAAATTTAAAGGATCGTTTTTTTAGTCATTTTTTGACCCACCAATCACTTGATTTACAATAAATTATTTTCCCAATTACCAAGTCTTAAATTTCATCAGTCCCGTTTTGGTTCAAAAATCGGTCTTTTTCAAGGAAATCCTTGATGCTTACTACGTTTCAGAGGGATACTTATCCGTTTTTGATCCGATGCCTATTTGTTTGTTTTTCGGTGATTGCCCGATTTTCCTCCCCCAAACGGCCATTATTACTGCATCGGCACAAACCCTTCGTAGCGAACCGTCCAGCTCCCGTCTTTCGGGAAACCGGGAGCCTCACCCTCCGAGCCGTCCCAACCGCCACACATCATGGCGACTGCCGTCAGCAACGCTCCGTTGGAAGGGAAATAGGGAAACGGACCGCCTGTCGCCAAACCATGTTCGTCGAACTGGAATCCGGCGGAAGGGTGCATCAGCATGTCAATAGCCAGTGCCGGCTGTCCCGTACGGGCTGCAGCCATGGCCAACATCGGGAAATCCCAACCCCAAATGCGATTGAACTGCCATTCTTTGCAGACTTTCTCCAGCGTATGCTTGAAGGTCGGCAGGTCTACCCCGTCACCAGGCAACATGCCGTAGACACCGGTCAGGGCCGGATGCTCGTAGGTATATTTTGTCCACATATCGGGGATGCCCTCGTAGGTGGTATAGACGCCGTCGGCAACGGGAAGGGGAGCCATCTTCGAAAGTACTTCCTTCCATTTCTTCGTTCTTTTTTCCGACAGGCCCAGCCGGTCCGCCCATTCCAACGCCGTGCGCAAGCCATAGCGGAAATAGCCTAACTCGAAAATCGGATTGATGGTCTGCAACGGGTCCGTATTCTCGGAAACGACAACGACAGGAGGACCCAGGACATATTGTTTCGTCTTTTTGTCGTAGAAAAGGTAATCTGCCATATAATCGGCCGTGTTCAGCACGACGTCTTTCCATTTCTCCAATGTTTCGGGAACAGGTTTCTGACGGTATTGCATCTCGGCGAAGTAGATCGGATGGGGTTCGTGCCAGATCAGATAGGCATGGGCGCTACCAGGCCATTCGCGGTTGAAGTTTCCGGTACACTTCGGCCAACGTGCACCACTGCGACCTTCGCTCTTGGCACGTTCGAGAGCCTTCGGCATAAAGTCCTTATAGACGTTCAGATAGTTATCAAAACATTCCATCCGGTTCCACAACCCGTAGTGCACGCCATGCCACCAAATCATCTCGAAGTGGAAACGGCCGAACCAGCCGTTATTCACCAAACCAGATTCCTGAGGTGGGAACAGCCCGCTTTCATTTGCACGCATCAAGTACTGCGAGAGGACAATACGCCGCTCCAGTTCCAGCCAGCGGGGATCTTTGCTTCCGGAGAGGTCGACGGCAGCTCCCGAACGCCAGTATTTCTCCCAACTGGCAGCACTCTTCCGTTCGATAGAGGCAACCGACTCGGTCACATCGGCGACCGGTTCAGGAGAGAAGCAGCAAGTAAAGGAAAAGGTGGAAGTATGCCGGGGCTGGAGGAGGAAGGTATGCGCCTTTTCAGATTCACGGCTGAAAGTGGCAGGGCCGGTCCAGTCAAGGGTGGCGTAGTAGTGCGTGTCATCCATCGTACGGGCGATACGGACCGAGTTCGGAGCCAACTTCTCGAAGGTGGAAGTATGGCCAGAGATCGTGTCGTAGCGTCCTATATAATGTTTGAAATAGCGTCCGTCGGGATAAGGAAAGTCGAGATAGATGCTCATATTACCATCGTTCAACAGTTCGGACTCGATGCTGACTCCGATCATATCTTTATCGGGATGGCAGACGGTACGCACTTTCACCTCTTTGCGGTTCAGTTCGAAACGGCTATAGACAACACCTGTCCACAGATCGATTTCCTGCCGGGCATTGCCCAGGTCAATTTCCCGCGCTTCCGTACCGTCTTCACGCAGTAGAAGGAAACCGATACGGCCCAGGTTATAGCGATGAGGGTTCTTGGTCAGCCATTCGGACAGTTCGGGCTGGTCGGGATTGCGAAGTTCATAGGCGATCTTTTTGCCGTGCGTCTCCACGACAACCGGACGGTAATCTTCGGCTCTCATCCCTTCGGGGAGGGGAAAACTATGCCAGCTCCAGTCGGACAGGGTGTTGAAGGGGACGAAGGTCTGCAATCCGGTTATATCCATCCCGAAGGCAAACTTGCCGTTACCTACTTGTGCCGGACTTTTCAGAAGCGTCCCGGTCGTACACACGCGATGCCGCTTGACAACGGCCTCCCGGTCAATGGGCTCTCCCATAACAGACAAAGGTAAAAAGACCGACAGGCAAAAGAGGCTGACTAAACTTATCAGTTTTTTCATGGTAGTTATCCTTTTATATGTTTCTGTGGATAAAGATAAGAGATTGCCGCCAAGCCTCAGTTTACAGTTCTGACATTTTTCCTTCGATTTCTGGTAAATAATGGTTTACTTGTTACTTTTGGCTTGATCCAAAAGTAACCAAAAAATCAAGGCTTAACCGTCCGGTCTACTCCGGGCAAAGGGCAGGCAGCATCGGCCATCCTTGAGTACCAGAGAAGACCGGTCCTACTATATTATATATTGCCGGTCTTCTTCTTCCAAACCAGGAAGAAGGCTAAAACAACGATTGTTATGGCAAAGCCGATAATCTGTGAAATGCCGTTTTCCATGCCTAAGCCTTCAGGAGCGACAAAGATGTATGTCGAGCAGACAGCCGTCGTAAACAAAGCCGGAATCAGCGTAACGATATAGGGCTTCTTCGAGATCACCAAGTAGACAGTCAATGCCCATAAGGTAAACACCGCGAGTGTCTGGTTACTCCAAGCAAAATAGCGCCAAATCATATCGAAACCATCCTTGTCTTTCTGGCTGTAAAGCAAAAGAGCGATAGCCACCAAGAACAAAGGAATGCAAATCATGAGCCGCTTGGAGACACTGCGCTGTTCAAGATGCAGAAAGTCCGCCACAATCAGGCGGGCCGAACGAAACGCCGTATCACCGGAGGTAATTGGGGCGGCGATCACACCTAAGACTGCCAATATACCACCTACCGTACCGAGCCATTCTTTCGTAATACTGTCGACGACAACGGCAGCATTGTTTTCCCCCATACCATTGTTATGATAGAAATAAGTAGCAGCAGCAGCCCAGATCAACGCAACGATACCTTCCGTAATCATGGAGCCGAAGAAAATAGGACGTCCGTACTTCTCATTCTTGATGCAACGGGCCATCAACGGACTTTGTGTCGCGTGAAAACCGGAAATGGCACCGCAGGCAATGCTGACGAACATAATCGGGAAGATAGGCAGATGACCGGGATAGGTGTTCGGCATCCCGTCCGTGATTTCAGGCAACGGCGGATGATTGACGAACAACATCACCAGAATGCCGATCGCCATAAACAACAAAGCGGCAGCAAACAAAGGATAGATTTTCCCGATAATCTTATCGACCGGCAACAAGGTCGCCAGGATGTAATACAAGAACACGACAATGATCCAGAAAGTAGTATCCAGATGTTCCGGTGTCAGCTTTGCCAGCAAGCCGGCAGGCCCGGCCACAAACACGGAGCCGACCAGCACCATCAGGATTACCGTAAAACCACGCATGAACTGCTTGAAGTTCACGCCCAGGTAACGGCCGATAATCTCAGGCAAGCTCTCCCCGTTATGACGCAGGGACAACATCCCGGACAGGTAATCGTGTACTGAACCGGCAAAGATACTTCCCAACACGATCCACAGGAAAGAAGCGGTTCCGAACTTCGCTCCCATAATGGCGCCGAAGATCGGTCCCAGTCCGGCGATGTTCAGAAACTGGATCATAAAGACTTTCCAAGTTGGCATCGGAATATAATCCACGCCGTCCTGGTGCGTATAGGCAGGAGTCTGCCGTTTGGCATCTATGCCGAAAATACGTTCGATGAATTTACCGTAGATGAAATAACCTACGATGAGTGCAATAAGGCAACAAACAAAAGTAATCATAATCGGTAATTGAAAATGGAAAATTGAGAATTGAAAATTAGATTGATAAGGATACAACAAGGGAGAGAAAATGGAAAACTGAAAAGTAAAACAATTCTTCTTTATCTTTCAATTTTCCATTTCCAATCTTCAATTCAGAAGTTTTTTAACGACTTCCGAGATCATACGTCCTTCGGCTTTTCCGGCTAATGCCTTGGAGGCAATGCCCATTACCTTACCCATGTCCTTCGGACCGGTAGCCCCGACCTGTGCAATGATTGCCTTCAGCTCGACTTCCAGCTCTTCGGCAGACATCTGTTTCGGCAGGTACTTTTCGATAACGGCTACCTGTGCCAGTTCGACATCGGCCAAATCCTGACGTCCCTGCTGCACGTAGATAGCGGCGGAATCCTTACCCTGTTTGACGAGCTTTTGCATGATCTTCAATGCATCGGCATCTGTCAATGTATCGTTGGCTCCCGGAGCGGTCTTCGCTTCGAGGAAAAACTTCTTCACGTTTCTCAGTGTTTCAAGGGCGACTTTATCTTTCGCCTTCATTGCGTTTTTAATGTCTTCGCTGACTCTTTCGAACAAATCCATAGTTTTGCAAATTAAAGAATTAAGAATGAATAATTAAACCTTCGCGTATCCAACTACTCATCATTAATTTTTCATTATTAATTATCAATTAGTCATTATTCATTACCTAAAACTAATAACTGTGCCGCCAGATTTAGGCTTCTTGTTTTGGTTAGTGGCAGGCGAGGTGAACGACATGCCTTGGGTACGTACCGGTTCCTCACCCTTCCGGCGTATCTGCTGCACGTCTTTGGCAGTCCGCTTGTAGGCAGGTTTGTCTTCCATGAAAGAGATCAGAGCGTCATCGTCCAATTCGTCGACGGCAAATACAACGATTTCGGCATTCGGACGCGAGTCGATATATTCACCGTAATAACGTCCCATCAAGGCATCTTCTTCCGCTCGTCTTTTTCTTTCCGCTTCTTCCTTCTCTGCCATTTCGCGCAGTTGTTCTTCTGTGACAAGCTCCTGCTGTTCCGTCTTGGTCAGGATATCTTCCAACCCGAAACCGGTCACCAAGATCGTAATCTTGATCTTATGCCCTAAACTGTCATCATAACCATGTCCCCACTTCACCTCGTATTCAGTCTTGAATTGCGACATGAAATCATGTATATCGTCCATTTCACTGATACGAAGTTCGTCTTCATGGCTATAATAAATGACAAACGCTACCCGTTTAGCATTGAAAATATTGTTCACATCGTTGACCAACGTACTCTCCAAAGCTTCCGTAATCGCTTGTCGCAAACGTCCTTCTCCTTCTCCGAAACCGATACTGATCAAAGCTACGCCACTGTTACGCATCGTCGTGTCGACATCGGCAAAGTCAACATTCTGTTCCAAATCGGTCGTCACGATTTCGGCTATGCTCTTGGCCGCGATTGTCAATGTTTCATCCGCTTTACGATTCGCCTGTGGAACCGGCATGTCGGCAAAATTTCTCAATCGCTCATTGTTAATCACTAAAAGCGAATCGACATTCTGCGCCATATTTCTGACACCACGGAGCGCTTTCACGATTTTCGGCCGTCCTTCAAAGACAAAAGGTATCGTAACGATACCGACAGTCAGAATCCCCATATCTTTAGAGATCTTAGCGACTACCGGCCCGGCTCCTGTTCCCGTACCACCCCCCATTCCGGCCGTAACAAAGGCCATACGAGTACCGTCATCCAACATCCGGTAGATGTCTTCTTCACTTTCCAAGGCGGCTTTTTCTCCCACTTCCGGAACATTCCCCGAACCAAGTCCATGCGTCGTATTCTGTCCGATCAGCAATTTATTAGGAACCTCCGACTTCTGCAACGCCTGATTATCGGTATTGCATAACACGAAAGATACATCCCGGATACCTTCGCGATACATATTGCTGACCGCATTACCACCACCGCCACCGACACCGATCACTTTGATGATTGTCTGAGGCGCTTTTGCCAAATCAAAATCGTATGTATTATCGTCCATTGTCGTCTGTCTTTTATTGTTACCGATTATTGCTCATCTTTCAAGGCCTTGTCAATGCCTTCTCCCACCTTATCCACCGCATTTTTGAAAAGGTCGCCGATACCCCAGCCCTTACGGTTCTTTTTCTCTTCCTCCTTCTTTGTTCCGGAATTGCGGTTCTTAGTCGTAGCCGCTGACTGCTTTTCAACAGGCGGTTCTTCCTGCTTTTCTTCTATTTCAGCGATCACGGGTTCTTCTTTCGGCTCGATCTTCGGTTCTACCACTTTCGGTCTCTCCGGTTCGGGAGCGATATAAAGGGCGCAGTTCTCCGTTCCTTTCAGCAACAGGGCGGCTGCGGTCGTATATTCGGGATTATTGGCAATCATCTCGCCGTCGGCAATCAGATCTTTCCGGACGGAAGCATAACGAACATCCATCTTGAAACGTTCGCTGAGGGCTTCACGCATGTTCTTCAGAGCGGCTCCGTTGCCGGCAATCACGATACTGTAACCGGGATCTTTCGCCACTCCCGCATCTTCCATGCGGGCGTATATGTTTTCGATGATCTCACGGCTGCGGACTTCCACCACCATATTGATATCCGAAAGTTTGATCTCGCTCGAATGCTGTCCGTCGGCCAAGTCTACCGTGACCATCTGCTGTTCGTTATCTTTTTCCCAGATAGCGTTGCCGTAGGTGCGCTTGACACGTTCCGCTTCCTTCTCCGGCATACCCAAGGACATCAAGTCGCGAGTGATCAGATGGCTGCCCAACGGAATAACGTAGAGACCGGCCAGACTGCCATCCTTGTACATCGTGACAGAGGTGACGCCTGCACCGAAGTCGATCAACGCACACCCTTTCAATTTCTCCTGTTCCGTCAGGATCAGGTCTGCCAACGCCAGCGGCGCAACAACAACACCTGCCACATCGAGCTTGATCTGCTCCGCCATGTTCGTGGTTACGGCATGACGAAGAGACGGACGGCCAACGAGCAACTTATAGTGGGCTTCAATACGCGAACACCCCAAACCTATCGGATGGGTTTCCGGCTGGTTGTCGAGATAATAAACGGGAGCGGTTATATCCAGCACGTCCAGCATATCGGGACGATACTGCCGGCATTCCTGATCCAGTTCCTTCAGCACCTCTTCAGTCACCGTACCGCTACCGAGCACTTTCGACACGGCATGGTTAATCGAACGAAGCGACTGACCTCCCACCCCGACATATATCTTACCGATACGGGAACCACCCAATTTGTTTTCCAGCTTGCGGATCAACCGCACGATCTTGCCGGCTGCATCTTTTATATTATATACACATCCTCTTCGTATACAGGTATCGGAGTTCTCCACTTCGTAGGCAATGATGGAAAGTGTCCCGGCAGGGCCTTTCGCGCCTACCATGCCGACCATGTGAGAAGAGCCAAGGTCGATGGCCGCTATAAAGTCTGTGTATGCCATATTCTCTATCTTTTAGTACAAACAATCTGATCCTTATATTTTAAACTGATAATGCTGTACTTCTCCCACCCCACCTTCGGGATCGCTTTCTCGTAGAAGAGCCGGAGATTGTCCAGCTTCTCCTCGAAATCAGCAAAGGAGCCCAGTACGATACGATGGTTACCGACCCGCGGAATCAGCTCCACCTCGTTATCAGGATGAACGTAAATCTGTTCTATCTGATTATTCCAGAAATCATTCTCCTGCAAAAATAATGCAAATTTGTATAAGTCGGTTACCGCCAGCTCTTTTTCCACATATCCGCTCACAACCGGAACGTGCGCCACATAGCGGCGGCTGACAGGCATCGTGCTTCCCAAATTATCCACATAATAGTTGCCTCTCGGACTTATCACACGCAAGATAGGAATTTTTTGCTCCACTTCCAATTTAATCATGCCGGAAGGAGTCTTGTAAGCTTCCACACGGGCAATCATTTCATTTTTCAGCAATTCGTTTTCAATCCGGTCGGTGTTGATCTCGTCCATCGGCCTCTTGATCGGGTTCAAGTCAGCCTTCTTGAGGATATGCACCAAATCGCTCTCGCTCACAAAATGCTTGTCAAGGCTGTCCACGACCACTACTTGCAGGTCACGGCACAACTCCTTCTGCCTGCTTTCCCGAAAGAAGAAGGAGACAAACACGATGTAGCAGAACAACAGTGTTGCAACGATTATGGATACGATACGGATCACGATTTATTCTTTTTTATCCAATATTTGTTTTATTTGTGTTATTTATATTTGATATAGTATTAGAAC
>OGPX01001801.1_pt1 | contig 13533 bp, 10 predicted proteins | sample 1553101 | NCBI WGS metagenome assembly OGPX01 (sample SAMEA2579964, study PRJEB22360) | human gut metagenome | biome: human gut; feature: human-associated habitat; material: faeces | place: Denmark | collected 2008/2010
CACGCCAGCCAGATCGGACTCGTTAAGATACTTTCCTGCAAAAAGTTCCGGGATGGTGTCCGCATGGAAATGCTTTCCGGCAAACGTGCCTTAGACTACCTGTCCGGCAGCACAGAGCAAAACAGCCAGATTGCGGTCAGCCTTTCCGTAAAGGAGAATGAAACAAAAGAAGCGGTACAGAGATTGCTTGATGAAGTCTATGATTTAAAAGGACAACTGGCACAGGAAAAACAAAAAAGCTTTGAGGCAAAAGCAGCTTCCTTTGCTGGGAAAGGCAATGTACTCCTCATCGAGGATACAATGGAAGCAGCAGAAGTCAGAAAGTGCACCGATTCCATTTTAAACACCTGCGGCGGCATAGCAGCCCTCTTTGCCGGCAACGACACAGACGGATATAAATATGCCATTGGAGAACGGAACGGGGACATTAAAGAACTCGTAAAAAAGGTGAACAAAGAATTAAACGGCCGCGGTGGCGGTAAACCATTCTTTGCACAAGGTTCCGTAAAGGCAGCCAGAAAACAAATAAAAGCACTATTTTGCGATTTCATTTCTGAATAGAAAAAAGAGAAAAACGAAAACAGAAAAAACGAAAACAGGAACTCTATCACATGATATATGTAAAGATCGTCACAGCATTAGGAAATGCCGCATCCGTATTTTCAGCATTTTTACCTGCATTGATCTTACATGGATTATGTAATAGAGTTCTTGTTTTTTTGTATGTGAATAAATTCTAAAATTTTAAATAAATAGTGTAACCTTTTTCTTCTTTAATTTTGTCAAGGTAATCTTCAAATTTTTGTCTGTCAATTTCCCACGCAACAGAGCCGAACATGGTTAAAAATCTTCTGTATGAATCATAACAAAATCTGGGATTGTTGGTTAATTTAATCATGCCTTCAACGGTTTTATCATTTAATCCTAAGTTTAAGATTGTTTCCATCATACCGGGCATTGAAAGCCTTGCACCTGATCTTACTGAAACTAATAGGGGATTTTCTGCATCTCCGAATTTTTTTCCTGCCTGTTTTTCAACATCGGCAAGTGCAGATTTAACTTCGTCCATTAACCCTGTCGGCATTTTGTTACCGTGGTTTATATAATCCATACAGGTTTCTGTCGTAATAGTAAGCCCTGGAGGCACAGGTAAACCTAAATTTGTCATTTCTGCAAGGTTTGCACCTTTACCACCGAGGAGCTCACGCATGTTAGCATTACCTTCTGTAAAAAGGTAAACCCATTTGTTTGCCATAACTGGTAATCCTCCTAAAAATAAATTAAGATATACGGCTGTGGCAGACTTACCCCTTGGTAAAACCTGCCTGCTTGTATAAGCCTATCGAATATTATAACAAACTTTGGTCAAAATAGCTATATTTTTTTCAAACTTTTTTCTTATAAAAAACAGGTTTTATTTTCGACAATATTGTATAAATCGTTTAAAATGCCTTTTTTTGCCCGATTTTTGTAATTTTCTCTTGAAATTTGTGATTTTTGTGAGATAATATTATGGTATGAACGAGTGCCTTGTGACAGGACTGTCTGCATCTTTGTTGTTTTGTCACAGATAAAAGGAGAAAAAATGAAAAATTGTGCCGTTATCCTCGCAGGCGGCGAGGGCAAAAGAATGAAATCCGACAAACCAAAAACATTGTCGGAGGTGCTCGGCAGACCGATGCTCTGCTGGGTTATGTCAGCTTTAAGGAAAGCTGGTATTGACGACATCTGTGTTGTCAAGGGCTTTAAAAAAGAGTGTGTCGAAGAGTATCTTTCAACCCTCGATTTTTCCGTTGAAAGCGTGTTCCAGGCTGAAAGACTCGGAACAGGTCACGCTGTGATGATGGCAAAGGATTTCCTTAAAAAGCACAGCGGCAATGTTGTTATTCTCAACGGCGACGCTCCGTTTATGGACAGCAAGACTATTGAGGATTCCCTGAAGGCTCATATTGAGAACGGTTGTGCCGCAACGGTTATTTCCGCAAAGGTTGACGATCCGACAGGTTACGGCAGAATTGTCCGTGACGAAAACGGAAATCTGCGTGCAATTGTTGAGCAGAAAGACGCTGATGAGGAAACTCTCAAAATAAATGAAGTAAACTCGGGCGGATTCTGGTTTGACTGTCAGCTTCTTCTTTCGGTTCTCGACAGAATCAAGTCGGATAACAGCGCAAAGGAATATTATCTTCCCGACGCAATCAAGCTTTTGCTTGAGGACGGAAGAAAGGTCGGAGCATTCACGGCTCAGTGCAGTGATACGGTTCTGGGTGCAAACGATCCGGCTCAGCTTGAACAGCTTAACGAAATTGCAAGAGCAAAGGGTTACAGCTGTTAATTGCTCGGTTAATCATTGGTAAACATATACTACACACATTAAAATTCAAAGGAGTTATTGCAATGAATTTTCACGGTAAGGACATTAAAATTTTCACCGGCAGTTCAAATGTTGATGTAGCTCAGGGAATTGCAGGCTGTCTCGGTCTGCCGCTTGGTAAGAGTGACTGTACACAGTTCTCAGACGGCGAAATCTCTGTTTCTCTTCACGAATCTGTTCGTGGCAGCGACTGCTTTATTGTTCAGTCAACCTGTGCTCCCGTCAACGACAATCTTATGGAAATGCTCATAATGATTGATGCCATGAAGCGTGCATCTGCTGCAAGAATCACAGTTGTTATGCCATACTTCGGCTATGCAAGACAGGACAGAAAAGCTAAGGCAAGAGATCCGATCTCGGCTAAGCTTTGTGCAGACATCATCACCTGTGCAGGTGCTGACCGTGTGCTTACAATGGATCTTCACGCAAATCAGATTCAGGGTTTCTTCAACATTCCTGTTGACCACCTTCAGGGCGCATCACTTCTCGCAAACCATATGAGAGAGAAAATCGGCGGCAACAATGATGATTATATCGTTGTTTCTCCTGACCTCGGTTCTGTAACCCGTTCAAGAAACTTCGCTTCAAAAATCGGCACAGGTCTTGCTATTATCGACAAGAGAAGACCAAAGGCTAATGTTTGTGAGGTTATGAACATCATCGGTGACGCAAAGGGTAAGAAGGTTATCCTCGTTGACGATATGATCGACACAGCAGGTACTCTCTGCAATGCCGCTAACGCTATTGTTGAAAAGGGCGGTGCAACAGAGGTTTACGCTTGCGCTACTCACGCAGTTCTTTCCGGTCCTGCAATCGAGAGAATTCAGAACAGCGCAATCAAGGAAGTTGTTCTTCTTGACACAATTCCTGTTCCGAAGGAAAAGATGATTGACAAGTTCACAATTCTTCCTGTTGCTCCTACATTTGCAGAGGCTATCGCAAGAATCTACAATGACAAGCCGTTCACAGCCGCTTTCGGTTGATAGGCGAACAATTTAATTATGTAATTAAACAGGCGGGTTTTAACTAACCCGCCATTTCGCTGTTTTACTGCAAATTTTTCAGGAATAAAACGGTACAATATGTGAGGGTGATTTAATTTTGTTTGGTATAGTTTACGGCTCCGATTCAGATAACAAAATAATGAACCGCTTTGTCGATGAGTACGAATTGTGGTGCAATGAGGGCAAAAATCCGGATATTGCGTCAATCGACCTCGACTTTGCGCTTGACCTACAGAAGAAAAGACTTGACGAAAAGGGTGTAAAGATTCAGACCGCTTTTACCGATAAGGAAACGGTGAAGAATGAAGTCCCCATAAATGCTTGTACTGCCTACGATATGGGCGAATGTAAGAGTAACATTGCGTCAAAAACATATGAGGTTACGGAGAAATACTTTAAAGACGGAAAGAAAAAGAAAAAAATCAAGGACAGATTTTTCTTTTACACAATGATTACAAGGCTTGAAAACCGAAATTCCGAGGTTGCGTGTTCGTGTCCGAACTGCGGTGCGGTAAGCAGTGTAAGAGAGCTTCTCAACGGTTGTAAAAACTGCAAAACTCGCTTTATTATGGACGATTTGTTCCCGAAGGTTACAAACTTCTACTTTGTAAAAACCTATTCGCTTGCGAACAAGTCAACGAAAAAGGTGCTTGCTCCGTACCTTCTCGGCGGAATTGCCGCCGTTGCGGCATTTACGGTATGGGTGGTTGTAAAGGACGGAACTTTTGATCCCGCAACCGCAAATATGGTCTATGAAATCGGCATAAGAGCAATCCCCGTACTGCTCGGCGGACTTTTGGCGGGGTACCTTGCATGGGCATTTAAAACGCTTTTTGGACTTTTTGTCGGTGCGGCAAAGAGCATTCCGATGATAGGTCCGCACTTCAATTGTCAGAAAAGACTTCCGTGGCTTATGAAAGAGGTTAATCCCAACTTCTCATATGAATACTTTATCGGCAAGGTGCTTGCTTTGCTCAAGATTATGATTTTCAGCGATGATTACACAAACCTCGCAGTCTATGAGGGCAATCCGATGAAAAATCCTTTCGGAGATATTGTTGACATCAAGTACAGAGGAGTGTCAAAGCTTAATTCATTCAATGTCACAAACGGCTGTTGCTATGTTGATATGACCGTTTACGCAACGACCGTGAAAAACAAAAATTCTTCATTTAGGGTTAAAAACGAAAAGTTCAGACTTACCGTTTGCAGAAGTGTGAACGCCATGGATGACGGAGTTTTCACAATGAAAAAAGTAACCTGTAAAAGCTGCGGCGCAAGCTTTGATGCAACAAGAGAACGCAACTGCCCGTATTGCGGAAATCCTTATCATCTCGGCAACGATGACTGGGTTGTTGTAAGCTTCGGAAAAGGTTAATTTAAATTTCAGAATACATATATCAGAATACATATAATATAAATAAGAGGAAAACGGATATGTTCGGAAAAAACAAATCAACGGGTTCAATCGAGTACATTGTAGTGGGACTCGGCAACCCCGACAGAAAATACGAAAACACTCGTCACAACGCAGGCTGGCTTGCAATTGACCGCATTGCCGACAAGCTCGGTTGTGATGTGAACAAGATAAAATACAAAAGCTTTATCGGCACTTGCACTGTAAACGGCGCAAAAGTTATGCTGATGAAACCCACAACATATATGAACAACAGCGGTCAGGCAGTTGTTGAGGCGATGAACTTCTACAAAATCCCACCCGAAAATGTCATTGTAATTTTTGACGATATCTCGCTTGATGTCGGAAAAATGCGTATCCGTTCAAAGGGCAGTGACGGCGGTCAAAGGGGGATGCGCAGTATAATCTATCTCAGCGGAAGCGATAAATTCCCCCGCATCAAGGTTGGCATAGGCGCAAAGCCAAATCCCGACTGGGACCTTGCCGACTGGGTGCTTTCAAAGTTCACTCCCGATGAAATGAAAAAGCTTGATGAAATTTTTGACAATGCCGAAAAAGCAATTGAGCTGATTATTGACGGCAAAACCGACCGTGCTATGAATTTGTTCAACTGAAAAGGGACAAAGAAATGAATAATCTCAACTTTCTTGTTGATGTCCTCAAAGAGTCACCCGTTTTCAAAACGCTTGAAAAGAATGTCAAGCCGGGCAGAACGGTCTGTGCTTCGGGACTTTCAACAATTAACAAATCAAATATCATCTATGCGCTGTGCCGCCTCAAGGGCGTCACGGCATTTTGTCTTGCCTCCGATGAAAAAGAGGCGCAAACTTTGTGCAACGACCTTTCGTGCATGGGACTTCGTGCCTATGTTTATCCCGTGCGTGACTTCAACTTTCTTGACTTTCAAAGCCGTTCGCACGAGTACGAGCACGCAAGACTTAAAGTTTTGCTCAAACTTCTCAACCACGAATGTGATGTTGCAATTGCGTGTGTTGATGCGGCGGCACAGCTTACCGTTCCGAGAAATGTGCTTGAACAGTCGGTTATTGAATTTGAAGAGGGCAGGGAGCTCTCGCTTGAAAAGGCGACAAAGGCACTTACTCTGCTCGGCTACGAACGCTTTGATGCGGTAGAGGGCAGCGGTCAGTTTTCGCTGAGAGGCGGTATTCTCGACTTCTTTATGCCCGACAGCGACTATCCCGTGAGATGTGAATTTTGGGGCGATGAAATTACCGACCTCAGCTATTTTGACATTGAAACACAGAGAAGATTTAAAAAGGCTGACAAAATTACGCTTTCGCCCTCAACCGAAATCGTAATTGAGGACAGAGCCGCCCTTGCAGATAAAATTGAACACAAGGCAAAGCTCCTCCGTTCCAAGAACAGCGCCAAAGCCAAGGAAAAACTTTTTTCAGAGGCAGAGCTTATCCGCAGCGGTGCAATGATTGCCAATGCGGACAAATTTATCAATCAGATTTACGATAAACCCGAGTCGCTTTTTGATTATCTCGACAGAAACACCCTCGTTTTTGCGTCTGAATTTACTGCAATTCAGGAACGGGGAAAGTCAATGGACTTTATCAGCAATGAAACCCTTATGCAAGGCTTTGAGGACGGAACTCTTTGCAGAGGTTTTGACCGCTTTGCGCTCACATTCAACGAATGTACCGAGTTTTTGCAAAGTCACGGAACAATCGTGCTTGAAAACTTTGTTCACGGAAGTATGCCTATCAAGCTGTCGGAAATCATCAGCTTTTCAACAAAACAGCTCTCGGCATGGGGCGGTTCGTATAAACAGCTAAAAGAGGATGTTGACGGACTTTTTACCCCCGAAAGCAAGGGCGTTATCTTTGCAGGAACAGAAAGAGCCGCCAAAAATCTTTGTGACACCTTTAACGCAGACGGCATAAACGCTGTTTACAGCGAGGGTGCGGATAAGATTTCAAAGGGCGAACTGCTTGTCATGCAGGGTGCATTGAGTGCGGGCTTTGAGTATCCGTCACAAAAGTTTTTTGCAATAACCTACAGTCAGGTTTCGTACCGTCCCGAAAAGTCCAAAAAGAAGAAGAAAAAGACGGGAAAGGAAATTTACAGCCTTTCAGAGCTTGCCCCCGGTGATTATGTTGTACACAATGTTCACGGTATCGGTGTGTTCGGCGGTATAAGAAAAATTGATACTCACGGAGTTATAAAGGACTATATCAAGATTGACTACGCAAAGGGCGATGTGCTTTATGTGCCTGTCACACAGCTTGACATGGTTGCAAAATATATAGGTCCGAAAGAGGATTCAAGGGTTAAGCTAAACCGACTCGGTTCGGGCGACTGGCAAAAGGCAAAGGCAAGGGTTAAAACCTCTGTCAAGGACATTGCCAAGGAGCTTATTGAGCTTTACTCACAGCGTATGAAAGCCAAGGGCTATGCCTTTTCGGCAGATAACGAGTGGCAGAGAGATTTTGAACTCAGCTTTGAATATGACGAAACTCCCGACCAGCTGCGTTGTTGTGAGGAAATCAAGCATGATATGATGCGTTCGTCGCCGATGGACAGACTTCTCTGCGGTGATGTCGGATTCGGCAAAACAGAGGTTGCACTCCGTGCCGCTTTTAAGTGTATTGCAGATTCAAAGCAATGCGCATTGCTCTGCCCCACAACAATTCTCGCATGGCAGCATTATCAGACGGTAATCAAGCGTTTTGAGGGCTATCCCGTTCGTGTGGAACTGCTTTCAAGATTCCGTACAGCAAAACAGCAGAAAGAAATTCTCCAAAAGCTAAAGCGAGGAGAAATTGATATGATTGTCGGAACTCACAGACTTGTGCAGAAGGATGTTGAATTCCGTGACCTCGGACTTGCAATCATAGATGAGGAACAGCGTTTCGGTGTTGCCCAAAAGGAGAGGTTCAAGGAACTGTGCAAAAATGTCGATGTGCTTACGCTTTCGGCTACTCCTATTCCGAGAACCCTCAATATGGCGATGAGCGGTCTGCGTGATATGAGCGTTATCGAAGAAGCTCCGACAAACCGTCAGCCTGTTCAGACCTATGTGCTTGAACACGATGATGCGGTTATCAACGAGGCAATCCGCCGTGAACTCCGCCGTGGCGGTCAGGTGTTCTATCTTCACAACAATGTTGAAACAATTTCTTCATGTGCCGCAAAAATTCAGGAGGCTGTTCCCGAGGCAAAAATCGCAATCGGTCACGGCAAAATGAAAGAGGGCGAACTCAGCGAAGTTTGGCGACAGATGCTTGAACAGGAGATTGATGTGCTTGTCTGCACGACAATTATCGAAACGGGTGTCGATTTGCCGAATGCCAACACCCTTATTATAGAAAATGCCGACTGTATGGGACTTTCGCAGTTGCATCAGCTCAGAGGCCGTGTGGGCAGAAGTTCACGAAGGGCATATGCCTACTTTACCTTCAGACGGAACAAGGTTCTCACGGAGATTCAGCAGAAAAGGCTTGCCGCAATCAGGGAATTTACAGAATTCGGCAGCGGCTTCCGCATTGCAATGCGTGACCTTGAACTGCGAGGTGCGGGCAATATTATGGGCGCACAGCAGCACGGGCATATGGAATCGGTCGGTTACGATATGTACCTCAAGCTTCTTGATGAGGCAGTAAGCGAGGAAAAGGGCGAGCAGAATGTCACAAAAGACCTCGACTGTCTTATTGATATTTCGGTTGACGCTCATATTCCCGAAAGCTATGTTGAAAGTCTTACACTTCGTCTTGATGTTTACCGCAGAATTGCCGATATCCGCAGTAACGAGGACGCAGACGATGTTATTGACGAGCTGCAGGACAGATTCGGCAAGATTCCGAACTCGGTTCTCGGACTTATCGACATTGCCCTTGTGCGTAACAAGGCTTACTCAATGGGCATTTACGAAATCAGACAGAACGGCACAACGCTCATGCTCTTTGTAAACGAACTCAAATCCCCTCAGGTTGCCGACTTGCTCATTGCTTTGGGCGGAAAGGCAAAGCTTGTTGCCGGAGCAAAACCGTGCGTTGCGGTTGAGTGTAAAAACGGTTCCGCTCCGCTTGAAATCCTCACCAAAATTTTCGGTGTGCAGTAATTTAACGGTATGAAACCGTAATTTGTTAAGAAAAAATCCCCCGAAACTACAAAAATGCTGTTTTTCGGTGGAAATTCTCAACAAAATTTTATAAAAATGTAGACAATGACGATTTTTTTGTGTATAATCGTAAGGTACATTATCCTGTGAAAGTGTGTTTGCAGGACACTTTGCATTTAATTTTTCAGAAGGACGGTAAAAAACTATGAAGCCTAATATCAAGGTTGGTTCATTTTTACTTGCAATTGTTATGATGTTCTCAGTTTTTGCAATTGCAGGTTGTACACCCACAACTCTTAACAAAGAATGGTCGTATAAGACAAGCGACAACGAGCTTGCCATCGGCGTTTATATCTACTCACTCAATGCAGCTTACAGTCAGGCTGAGTCATTTGCTAAAAAGCTTGACGATTATGATTCGACATCTGACAAGTGGCTTGATGAAAAAATCAAGGACGATGACGGCAACGAGCAGGTTGCAAGAGAGTGGATTAAAGATCAGGCTAAGAAAATGTGCCTCAGCTACCTCGTAGTTGACGAACAGCTTAAAAAGGAAAATGTAAACATCGGTCAGGCAACTCTTGACTCCGCAACAAATCAGGCTGAAACATACTGGAATGTCGGCCCGTATGCGTCACAGGGTTATGTAATGCCGATGAAGAAGCAGTATGAAAAGTACGGCGTTTCACTCGACAGCTTTGCATACTGCACAACTCTCTACAACACAAAGTATGAGGCTCTCTTCAAAGCAGTTTACGGCAAGGGCGGTTCAAAGGAAGTTTCCGACGCCGACCTTACAAAGTATTTCAAGGAAAACTATACGGACTACTCATATCTTCCCGTGAACCTTTATACATCAACAAAAGATGAGGCAGGTTCATCAAAGAATGTTGCAATGAGCGACAAGGAAATCAAGAAGGTTGAGGATCAGCTTAACGGTTACAAGAATGACCTTAACAAGGGCGGTTCTTTTGATGATGTTATTGCATCATACAAGAAGTCAAGCGGTTCGGGAACAGATTCTTCTGTTTCAAATGTAGAAGTTCTCGACAAGAGCTCAATCGGTGACGAGCTTAAAAAGGCTATCGGCAAGCTTGAAACAGGCAAGGCTGAAACTCTCAAGGTCGGCAGCGGCGACAGCGCAATCTACTATCTCGTTTATAAGAAAGATGTCAACAAGGATGTTGACAGCTATATCGGCAACGAATCAAACAGAGCCGGTGTACTTGCGTCAATGAAGTCAGACGAATTTTCAAAGTACATTGACAGTCTTGCAGAGAAACTCAAGTATGAGGAAAACACTTCGGTTATTGACAAGTATAAGCCCGAACTCTTCTTCGTTGCGGTTGAGCCTACAACATCGGCGTCAACAACATCGGCATCCGATAAAAGCTCAAAATAATTGATATTGGACATACAACAGACGCATTTTCAGATTATTCTGAAGAAAGGGGCTTTTATGAAAAAACATTCAAAGCTTTGCGCAATTTTTCTGACGGCACTTTTGAGCATTTCTGCTGTGAGCTTTTCCGTATCGGCAGTCGGTGAGGAGGTTGATCCCGGCGGAGATTCAAGCGTTATTGTTGATCCCGTAGAGCCGGAGCCTGAGCCCGAACCGGAACCGGAACCATCACCGGAGCCTGAGCCGCAGCCGCAGCCCGATCCTGTGTATCCGGACTCGTCGGACAGTTCATCATATGTAGATCCCGGCTATTCGTCAAGTGATTCGTCATATGACAACAACTATAACTATGACAGTAGCTATGACTACAACAATAACAGTTATGACAATAATTACAGCAGCAGTCAGACTTACTACTACTCTGAGCCGTCATATGTAGGCGGCGGTCAGTCCTATGTTGCTCCGTCAAATACTGCTCCGTCAGCGTCGCTCATCAAGTCTGACGATAACATTGACGAAAAAACTCTTTCAAGCAACGACTGGTCGGATATCGCAAAAAATCTTAAAAATACCGACACATCGGGTTCTGACGGTGATGACTTTAACTTCATCAAGAACAATAACAGCAAGGGTGACAACGGTCATTGGATGTTCTATGTTTCACTCGTTTTACTCTCACTCGGTGTTGCAGGCATTGCGTACTTTGTAATTTCAACTGTTCTCAACAGAAAGAAGAGAGTCACAGTCGGCGGCAGAAGTAACGCTCCAAAGAGCAAATCTGCACAACCACAGCGTTACAGCAGTAACGATGATTATGCCGATGATTACTCATCTTCAGGCAGAAAGTCCGAAAGACGCAGTAAGTACGATACTGCCGAAATTCAGCTTCCAAAGAACAACCAAAAGGGCGGAAGAAGATACAAGTAATTAGATAACTTTATAAAACAAAAGCAGTTCCAAAATCGGAACTGCTTTTTTGTTTGACTGTGTAATTAAATTTTCGTATGACTTCTGTCTGAATATCAAAATCAGTTTTTGTCATACGGCTTTTTGTATGCCTCTTTGAACGGTTTTACAGTACCGTCCTTTTCTTCAACGCTTACATTGTCAAGTGTTGCGTTGAACTGTGTGCGGATTTCACCGAGATAAATTTTGTACAGCTCTTTCTGTTCTTTTTGCTCAGCCTCGGTAAGTCCCTGTTCCTTTTTCTTTTTTGCAAGCTCGTTAATTCTGTCAAGCATCTTTTTATCCATAAGTCAATCCTCCCGACCGTTATTTTGGTTTTGAGAGCAATCTGCTCCAAAGCTATGATATCACACAATCAGCCAAAGTGCAAATTTTCGATTTGTCGGTTGAAAACAAAAATCTTTTGTGCTATCATTCAATTAAAGCCGTTATACGGCAAATTTTTTCGGCGGTGAATTATGGAAAATTTCAGCTTATTACACCCGACAAATTCAAATGCCTCCTACAGAACGCTCAACAAAGAGGCGCTGAATGATTTGTCGGTTGATTATATATGTGACGCTCTCACAAAAGAGCAGTATGAACGCAACAGCATAAAGCAGCTGCTGATAAATATTACGGATGACGAGGAAGTTATAAAATATCGTTGCGATGTTTTTGAGGATTTTCTCCGTTTTCCGAAACTTCGTGATGATCTATCCGCACTTCTTGTAAAGCTGAACGATTTGCGTGAAATTGAGCGCTTTCAAAAGGATACCGAGGCATCTTCCTTGTGGCAGCTTGTAAACCGACTTCGTGAAATGGACGGCTATGTCGATTGCATTACAAGAATAAAAAACACGCTTGAAACAATTGAAGTAAAGTCGCAGGGACTGCTTGAACTCAAGAAAAGTGTTCAAGCAATTTACAATGACAGCGGTTTTCCCGAACTAAAAAAGGATATAATAGATACGCTTGCAAAGGCTCAAAAGCTCAAGAGCATTACACTCGGTGTGAATCTTGACGATTTGCTCCGCCCAAAGAGTGTGGGTGTAATCTCACTCAATGACAAAGAATTTACCGACAGCGGTATTCTCAAAAGATTTATGAAGTTTACAAACCGTGACAGCGAACTGCACCACGGCAACGATGTTTCGGGATTTTTAAGCTTTCATCCGTCCAATCCGTCAACCTCTCAGTTCGGGCTGGGACAGTTTGTTGTGGGCGCTCAGCAGGATGTAAACCACACTATGAACAGCTCACTGACCGGCGCAGATCCTATGTCTGACGCACTCAAAAATGTTGTGACCGATATCCTCCGCAGAACCGTAAATGACATAAAATCAATGCTCAACAGATATGTCAATGTCAACGGCTACTCGTTCGTTTCGCTTATGCCCGAAATCATTTTCTATATTCGTTTTGCAGAGCTTTGTGATAAGATGAAAAAGAAAAATCTTCCGCTGTGCAAGGCAGAAGTTTTGCCGAAAGAGGACAGAAACTGCTGTCTTAGAGATGTTTACAACCTTAAACTCGGCATGAAATCGGCAAACGGTGAGAATTTGGATATTGTCACAAACGATATTGATTTTAACGATGACAGGCGAATTTACATTCTGACAGGTCCGAACCGTGGCGGTAAAACCACGATTACTCAGGCGGTCGGACTTGCGTTTCTGCTTGCTCAGAACGGAATATATGTTCCTGCAACGCAGATGAAATTCAGCCCATGCGACAGCATTTTTACGCATTTTCCTGCCGATGAAAACGATACTGTTGACCTCGGCAGACTCGGTGAAGAAAGCAAAAGACTTGCTGAAATTTTCTCTTCGGCAAGCCGTTACAGCCTGCTTTTGCTCAACGAAAGCCTTGCAACAACCAATGTTGCCGAGGGCTTGTACATTGCCCGTGATGTTGTCAAATCAATGCGATATCTCGGCACAAGGGCGATTTTTAATACCCATATGCACGATTTGGCTCGCAATCTTGACGAGGTGAACACAACCGTAAAGGGCGACAGCAAGATTGAAAGTCTGGTAACAGGTGTCGAAAACGGACAGCGTTCGTTCAAGGTTTTCATCGCTCCGCCTCAAGGTGTAAGCTATGCCAAAGACATTGCCGAAAAATACGGTGTAACCTTTGACAAAATCAAAAAACAGATTGATCGGCAGCGTGCCGACAGCGGTGTGTCGCCGTGACCTTATTAGTGAAGATAGTTTGCAATATGCCCGAGCGGAAGTTTTTTTAAAATTGAAAGTTGAAAATATAAAATTGAAAATTGCGGTCGGGCAGACAGTTTGCAAA
>OGPX01001802.1_pt1 | contig 13524 bp, 12 predicted proteins | sample 1553101 | NCBI WGS metagenome assembly OGPX01 (sample SAMEA2579964, study PRJEB22360) | human gut metagenome | biome: human gut; feature: human-associated habitat; material: faeces | place: Denmark | collected 2008/2010
AACACTTGGCGAAACAACTTATTGAAACTGGTGTGCTGAAGCATGATGATGAGAAATGCTTTTGGACAGATACTTATTACTCATCAAAAGAAGAAATGGAATCAATTTACTAAAGATATAGATTAAAAATTGTAGACCATTTCGCCCAAGATGGTTTAGCTCCTCTTTTATCACAAAAGGTTGACAAATGGGATGAAAAACAGTTCAAAACTTGGTGCGACTATCATTATAGTGTATGCCGTGAACAGTCGGTTTTAGGAGCAAGTAATCATGTTATTATAATTGGGAGAAAATAATAAGATTTTGAAAGATATCGTTGCTAAAATACTCATTGCTTTTTTCATTAAGAAAGCATATAATGATTAATAGATAAGGAATTGATTATCGGGAGAGTTCCTGCCATATAAGTGGAAGATTTTAAACTCGGGAGAGCTCCTGCCATATAAGTGGAGAATCTTAAATTCTGAGAGAGCAAATAGTAAAATATTTGCTCTCTTTTTGTTTTATACCGAAGAAAGGAAGTATAATGAAAGAATTCAAATTGTACAGTATTTCGGATGAATATGTGGAATGGCTTCGAGAGGATTTCCCGAATGTATATTCCAACAAAGTGAATACAAGGAGCTAAGCAGAAAGCAATGAATGATATGACTGCGGGATATGTGAAATCGGCATTGGACTACAGGGCATTAGAATACAGATGTGATTTATTTGAGCAAAAGAGTAGCAGGTTATAGAATTTTTAGAAATCCTTCATTTTACTATAATTGTTTTCTGACAGATAAGGTGTTATCATAACATTATCAAGAGAAGCCAATCACCACAGGCGACATATAGTGATGACCCGGAGACGATTTTACCGCCCCCGCGCTGGCAGAAAGAAAGAGGCGCGTGTTTATGGAACAACATGATTTAAGTAAGATTCAAAAATTACAGGAGAAAGGAAAATCCGACAAGATCATCAAATATCTGAGTTCTTCCGATGACACGGTGGTGGTAGCCGCACTGGAAGCGTTGAGCCGGATCAAGGATGAAGACAGTGTCAACAGCATTGCCCACATGATCGACAATCCGGATACGAAGATCCGTGTCGAAGCAGCAAAAGCGTTAGGAAGCATCGGCACCGAATATGCCAAGACCTATCTACTGCACAGACTGAATGCAGAACAGGATGAGACCGTGAAGACAGCCATCAAGGAAGCACTTCACACCCTGGCAGAGCATCATTAATTTAATTTGCTTTACTCGTAGTTTTTCTACTTATACATTTTCCCTCTTATTGGCGTCCGGTTCATTCCGGGCGCCTTTTTTTGCGAAATTTGGAAAAATCTTGCGACGGGTTCTGCTTGAAGCTACGACGCATATCTATTTATAATAGAACGGTACGTGAAAAAAGTAGTTTTGTAGTCATGGAGGTAGTTTAATGGAAAAATTAAACATTACAACTACAAAGGATAATGAAAAAGTATACAAAATCCTGGGGGATCTGATGAATGCCAACAAGGAATTCCAAATTATGATCACGGTTCCTTCTACGAAAAACGCCAAAGACAGCACAGTAAAAGCGACAGAAAAAAAGGAACAGACCCAGGAAGTCATCCATGACCTGGAAAAGGATGTCACGGATATGATCCATGAGATCGGAGTGCCGGCACATATCAAAGGGTATCAGTATCTGCGGGAAGCTATCATGATGTCGGTAGAGGATCCGGCAATGATCAGTTCTATCACAAAGATCCTGTATCCGACCATCGCCAAGCGGTTCCAGACCACACCCAGCCGCGTGGAGCGCGCTATTCGCCATGCCATTGAGGTTGCCTGGAGCAGAGGGCGCATGGAGACTCTGGATGCCATGTTCGGTTACACGATCGACACGGGCAAAGGCAAACCTACCAATTCGGAATTTATCGCACTGATCGCTGACAGGATCCGGCTTTCCTACAGATCATGAGAAATTTGAAACGAAAAGTTAGATGAAAAAGTAAATGATGACTGAATAATAGCAATAATTACTTTGTTTTACTTGTATGGTGAAATAAGTAATTATTGCTATTTTTATATAAACTAATTATATGGAAAAACAACGGGATTCAAAATAAAAGATATTGATAAATGAATTTTAAAATGGTATAATTTGTTAAAAAGATGCCACAAATGACTAAAGAAACAACGCTTAACGAATTTAACGATTCAAACGCTTTAAACGAAATACATGAAGTGGAGGAAAAAATGAAGATATCGACAGCAGAAATTAAGATTTATATTATTGAATGCGTAAAAACATATGGCATGTATACTAATGATGATTTTAAAAAATACATAATTCAAAAAAGTGGGAAAATACCTACGAAAAATCAAATTGCCGGAGCTATTGCACAATTAGTTGACTCAAATGATATTTCAAGAGTTGGGAGAGGCTTATATTCTAAAGATATAGAAAGTACATCTGTTAATACGAAAGCATCTTCTAATAATGCTAAAGAGGATACATTAAAAGCTGAAATTTACAATACTTTGAGTAAGGTGGAAAAAGAATTAGTAAGTGCAATAGGTTCGGTTAATGTTTTTGATTTAAATAGTGAAAACTTTGAGATTATAAAGAAGATACGTGGATTAAAAGACACTATAGAAGAAATAAAGGGTCAATGTAAATAGTTGATGATAATTGTGGAAAAGAGGGAATATGCTTCAGGAAAATAGTCGAACAGAATTTAAATCGGAATTAAATGACAAACTGGAAAAAGAAGTTGTAGCATTTCTGAACAATAAAGAGGGAGGAATACTCTATATCGGTTTAGATGATATAGGGAGCCCTATCGGTGTGCCGGAATTAGATTCTACGCAATTGAAAATAGCAGATCGAATAAAAAATAATATTCTTCCATCAACTATGGGATTATTTGATATTGTAACAGAGGAAATAGATAATATTCCAATCATTAAAATTTTGATTTCCAGTGGACTTGAAAAGCCGTATTATATTAAAAAACAAGGGATGTCGCCGAATGGATGTTTTATGCGGATAGGAACATCTACGCAACCGATGCCGACACCGCTGATAGACAATTATTACAGTAAAAGGCTTCATAATACATTAAGAAATATCACATCCCCCAGACAGGATCTGACATTTGCACAATTAAAAATATATTATCAGGAAAGAGGAATGGAGTTAAATGATAAATTTGTAAATTCGCTGGAACTCCTGACCCCGGATGGAAAATATAATTATGTTGCATATTTATTAGCAGATGAAAACGGCATATCAGTAAAGGTCGCAAAATATGCAGGAAAAGATAAAGTAGATCTGATTGAAAATGAAGAATATGGTTATTGTTCTTTGATTAAAGCAACCTATCAAGTGTTGGAAAAATTAAAGATTGAGAATGTTACGAGAACAAAAGTGACAACTGCGCAGAGAACAGAAACAAATCTGGTTGCACCTATTCCTATGCGAGAGGCTGTAATAAATACAATTGTTCATTCTGATTTTACGAGAGAGATCCCTCCGGTTTTTGAAATTTTTAGTGACAGAATGATTTTTACTTCCTATGGAGGATTGATACCGGGACAGAGTGAAGAGGATTTTTTTAGCTGTAGCAGCATGCCAAGAAATCGTGAATTGATGAGAGTATTTAAAGATGTAGGACTTGTGGAACAGCTGGGGTCAGGAATGAGCAGAATTCTCAAAGTATATGATAAGAGCATCTTTCATATTTCAGAGCATTTTATTAAAGTAGAGATTCCATTTTCAACAGAACAAAAAGAGGATACCAATATCATTGCCAATGGCAATGATGTTGGCAATGATATTGGCAATGAAAAGTCGGAAGAAATGGAAACTTTGGAGATCCTAAAAGAAAATCCATTTGTCACAGCAAAACAAATGGCAAAACAAATGAGCATAAGTCCGAGAAAGGTAGCTCGTCTTATAAAGGCACTGAAAGAAGAGGGAAAAATAGTTAGAGTAGGATCGGATCGAAAGGGTTACTGGGAGATTAAAGATTTGTAAATTGCCTTTGAACTCTTTTCTATGAATCGTAAACATGGTATAATCAATCTATATTTTGAATACAAGCCGTAGCATATGTGGAGGGTTTACATGAAAAAAATTCTTTTTGCCGCATCGGAAGGCGTACCTTTTATCAAGACCGGAGGACTTGCGGATGTCGTAGGATCTTTGCCGAAGTATATTGACAAGGAGTATTTTGATGTAAGAGTGTTTATCCCGAAGTATACCTGTATGAAGCAGGAGATGAAGGATAAGCTCAGGTATGTGACACATTTCTACATGGATTTCAACTGGCAGAATGTGTATGTAGGTGTTCTGGAGGCAGAGGAAGCCGGGGTGCATTATTATTTCATTGATAATGAGAGTTATTTCGGTGGTTTCAAGCCTTATGGGGATGATCCCAGATATGAGATTGAAAAGTATGCATATTTCTGCAAGGCAGTGCTGTCGGCATTACCGCTTTTGAATTTCCAGCCGGATCTGATCCATTGCCATGACTGGCAGACCGGTCTGATCCCGGTATACCTGAAGGAGCGTTTCCATGGCGGAGATTTCTACCGCAACATGAAGTCTGTGATTACCATACATAATCTGAAGTTCCAGGGAAAATGGGATGTGAAGACGGTACAGAGCATTACCGGATTGCCGGAGTATTATTTTACCTCTGACAAGCTGGAGGCTTATAAGGATGCAAATCTGTTAAAGGGCGGTATCGTATTCGCGGATGCAGTGACCACCGTAAGTGATACCTATGCGGAGGAGATCAAGACTCCGTTTTACGGTGAGGGCCTGGACGGATTGCTGCGTGCGAGAAGTCATGATCTGCGCGGTATTGTCAACGGCATCGACTATGGAGAGTTCAATCCGGAGACGGACAAAAATATCGTAAAAGCCTATAATGCAGTGAATTTCCGCAAGGAAAAGGTGAAGAATAAGCGAGCCCTGCAGGAAGAGCTTGGACTTCGCGTAGATGATAAGAAAATGATGATCGGTCTGGTATCCAGATTGACAGACCAGAAGGGTCTGGATCTGATCGCTTATGTCATGGATGAACTGTGCCAGGATGATATCCAGTTCGTGGTACTGGGCACCGGTGAGGAACGTTATGAGAATATGTTCCGTCATTTCGACTGGAAGTATGGAGACAAGGTGTCTGCCAACATTTATTATTCGGATGCACTGTCCCATAAAATCTATGCGGCTTGTGATGCTTATCTGATGCCGTCTTTGTTCGAGCCCTGCGGCCTGAGTCAGTTGATCGCGCTGCGTTACGGTACCGTACCCATCGTCAGAGAGACCGGCGGACTGAAGGATACCGTACAGCCCTATAATGAGTATGAGAGCACCGGCACGGGCTTCAGTTTTACGAATTACAATGCACATGAGATGCTGAATACGATCCGCTATGCGGAGCATATTTACTATGACAGGAAGAGAGAGTGGAATAAGATCGTGGATCGTGCCATGGCCACCGACTACTCCTGGAAGGTATCCGCCGGAAAATACCAGGAGATGTATGACTGGCTGATCGGATAAAGAACTGGAATAAGGTAAGATTACATATGGCAGATAAGAACAGTTCCAAGAACAATTTTATCATGCAGGCGGGAATTCTGGCGGCAGCCGGAATCATCAGCAGAATCATAGGGCTCCTTTACAGGGGCCCTTTACAGAGTGTCATCGGGAATCTGGGACTTGGTTATTACCAGTCAGCGTATAACTATTATACGATCATTCTGTTGATCTCCTCTTATAGTATTCCCTCGGCAATTTCCAAAGCTATCGCACAGAAGCTGGGAGAGAAGGAATACCGTAACGCCCACAGACTGTTCCACGGAGCCATGATCTATGTACTGGTGGTTGGCGGTATAGCCAGCCTTTTTCTGTTTTTCGGAGCGGGATTATTCGTGTCCGGAGCAGCGGTCACAGTACTGCGCACCTTTGCACCGACGATCTTCGTCTATGGTATCCTGGGAGTTTTACGAGGGTATTTTCAGGCACATAAGAGCATGGCGCAGACCTCCGTATCGCAGATCCTGGAGCAGATCGCCAATGCGGTAGTCAGCGTAGGCGCGGCATACCTTCTGATCCAAATGTTTATGGGAACGATGGAGGTTCCGGCGGATCAGGCAGGGCAGGTGATGAGAGCAACCTACGGTGCCGTTGGAAGTGCACTGGGTACCGGTGTCGGCGTATTAGTGGCGCTGCTTTTTATGGCGGGAGTCTATGCTCTGAATCGTGGAATGATCCTGCGCAGAGTGCAGCGTGACAGGCATGAACATGTGGATTCCTACGGACAGATATTCAAGACGATCACACTGGTGGTGACACCGTTTATTTTGAGTACAGCTGTATATAACTTAAGCAGTACGGTCAACAACAGTATCTACACCAAATGGTATCCGTCCCTTCGCAATCTGGATACGGTATCTATTTATGAAAAATATGGTATTTTCTCCGGACAGTCCCTGACAATGTCCAATATTCCCATAGCCTTTGCATCTGCTATGGCTTCTGCCATGATCCCTTCCGTAGCACAGCTGATGGCAGCCCGGGATGTGAAGGGAGCCAGAGAGAAGATCGGACTGGCAGTGAAGACTACCATGGTGATCTCGATTCCCTGCGCTGTGGGACTTTTTGTACTGGCGAAGCCGGTGATCAGTCTGCTGTTCACGCATAAGACGGCAGAGGAATTGAATCTGGCGGCAGCTCTTTTAATGACATTGTCACTGTCGGTTATCTTTTATGCACTGTCGACTCTGAACAGTTCGATTTTGCAGGGACTTGGCAAAGTCAATACCCCGATCATCAATGCGGGGATCTCGCTGGTGGTGCAGACGGTGGCAGCAGTGCTGCTTCTGATGTTCACAAGACTGGATCTGTACAGCATTGCCATCGCTAATACGCTGTATTCCGGTATGATGTGTGTGCTGAACCAGTGGGCGGTAAGAAGAGCGGTAGGCTACCGGCAGGAGATCGTAAAGACTTTCGTCATTCCGGCGTTCGCCTCCGCGTTTATGGGAGCGGCAGCCTGGGCAATCTACGAGGGGCTGTATATGGTGACGAAGTCCATGCGGATCTCTGTCATTCCTGCGATCGTAATTGCTGCTGTAGTCTATTTTGTCATGCTGATATTGATGCGGGGCATCACGGAGCAGGAGCTTCGCAGCTTCCCGAAGGGATATCTGTTAGTGAAGGTAGCGAAGAAGTGCCGCTTATTGAGATAATGAGAAGCGATGACAGCTACGATGCTCTAGGTGAAGAAACAGTGAAGAGAATAAGTACAGAAAGGAGTCTGCCTCATGACAATGTTATTGTCGAAGGCAGATTTTTGCGTACATGGGGCGTAGATATAAGGAGCATGCTGATTAAGCCCCGGGGAGATCGAGAGAGCGGGGCGCAGAGAGGAAAAGAAACTAAATAAGCCCCGGGGAAATCGAGAGAGCGGGGCGCAGAGAGGAAAAGAAACTAAATAAGCCCCCGGGGCATGAAACCACGGGGGCACAAAGTCAAGGTATATCATGGAATAGAAGTGAAAAACTTTCAAATGTATCAATTATCTCTGGCAGAACGGATCCCCACCATTCTTGAATAATGTGATCATTTCTTGACCGACACTGATAGTGGAGGGCAGATCCGGGACATCCTCTCTGGAGAACCAGGCAGCCTCGCCAAGCTCCGATTCTTGCAAAGTAATAGAAGGATCCCCCTCCAGCTTCGCGAAGAAGCCGATCATGGCGGAATCGCTGAAGGACCAGGGCTGGGATTTGTAATAGACCAGATCGCTGACCTTTAAACCGACTTCTTCCATGATTTCCCGGCGGGCAGCACCCTTGAAGGTCTCACCGACTTCCACGAAGCCGGCCACCAGTGCCCAGTGACGATAGGAACCGCCGGCGTAACGGGTCAGCAGGATCTTGTCCCGCTCGGTATCCACGATGGCAATAATGACGGCTGGAGAGATCTTGGGATATTCGATCTGGCCGCACTCCGGGCAGATGCAGGCCCGCTCTGTGGTGCTGTGAATTGTGGGATGTCCGCAGCGGCCGCAGAATTTCCGGTCCAGACGGAAACGATTGATCTGGGTGGCAGTGATTCCGGCAAATGCCAGATATTCCGGCTCAAAATTACGGAACACACCGGAAGCGTAGAGGTCTTCTTCCGGGAGCATGAGAGCACCGGCATCCTCCGTCGTCTTGCGGAAGAATGCTCGGTCATCAATGGAAAAGAGATATTCACAGTCCAGAAAAAAACGTTCCATAGGCTGACGGATTCCCAAGAGTCCATGGACTTCTTCAAAAGTAGGAAGATATACTTGAGGATGCTCCGAGATGCCGGCACCGGCGGAAGTATCCGTTACATCACTGTTTTCTGTATGGGAGGGCAGATAGACCTTTTCTCCGTCAAATAACAGCAGATAATCGGAAGGTTTAGGATCCTGGCTTCGGAATTCCGGGTAATATTTATGCGGTTCGATCTTATGGATCATCATAGAGTATTTCTCCTTTTATGGCTATTTTTCAGAAAGTGTTCATAAGAATATAGTAGTCCACCGTGGGGAAACTGTCAAACGTAACAGTTCAGCCGCACCGTTCACGGGAGTCGCGTTAACACGCTTTTATGTCACTTCGTGACTACCTTTGCTCATAGATTGGCGCTTAGCTCCTGCACATATTTGCCCGCAAAATCATGCAAGCATGATTTTTGCGCCCAGATATGTTCAGAACTGAACTGTTGTGGAAATTATTTGAGATTCCGGGATATTTGTGTTAAAATATTTTGTGACTGTTCTGAGGTGTTCATTTCTCGAATGCCCCTGTGAACAGTCACGGAATTTATCAGAAAATACAGCATGAGAGTACAAAAGTGAGTATCTCATGTGGAAACGAGGGATAGTATGTTACAGATGATCTTGCCGGAGGGAAGCAGTTCTCTCCTTGCTTTTTTTGGAATCATTTTTGTTTTCGGAGCGACAGTACTGGCGACGGCAAAATTAAGCCCGTATCTGCCGAAGGACGCCGGAAGAGAATTTGCCCATGATGGAAAATTGTCCGCGGGAAAGCCAAGAGGCGCCGGAATCATTTTTGTCATGGCATTTGTGGCATCCGTTCTGCTGTTTTCCCCTTTAAGCGCAGAGCTGGTGATCTATCTGCTGCTGATCGTGGTATGCATGATGACCGGTTTTCTGGATGACGCCTCCAAGACTCCATGGGGTGAGTACAAAAAAGGTTTCTTAGATCTGTGCGTGGCGGCACTGGTAGCCATCACCTTCCTGAAATACAACTCCAACGTGGTGGAACTGGCACTGTTCCATGTAAAGTTCACGCTACCTCCCGTAGTATTCGCAATCCTCACGGTGATCCTGGTATGGACCTCCGTGAACGTGACCAACTGCTCCGATGGTGTGGACGGACTCTCCGGAACCCTGTCGATCATTACGATCATGTCCATCTATATCGTGGACCGTATGAAGGACGTCAATGAGACCTATTCTTTCCTGATCCTGCTGTTTGCCGTATGCATTCTGGGTTATCTGTGGTACAATGCAACACCCAGTAAGCTGATGATGGGAGATGCGGGTTCCCGGGCCATGGGACTGTTCATCAGCATCGCTATTTTGAAGAGCGGCTGCCCGTTCCTGTTCATCCCGCTGGCACTGGTGCTGATTCTGGACGGAGGTTTGGGACTGCTTAAGGTTTCCCTGCTCCGCTTCCTGAAGATTCATATTTTGAAAAATGTGCGTACTCCCTTGCATGATCATGTGCGTAAGGTGTGGGACTGGTCCAATACACAGACCGTATTCCGTTTTGCCATTATTCAGATCATTCTGTCTCTGGCGGTAATCTACGCAATGCAGTTGTAGAATGCTGGGCACACCGGGACAGCATAGAGACTGCGACCGGTCATCCTCTGCAAGAAAAGAAGGTTGGCTGCCGGAAGGAAAAAGGTCGGCCGTCAGAAGAAAAGAAAGGCGTCTGCTGAAGGAAAAGAAGGTCGGTCGCCGAAGAAAAAGAAGGACGGTTGTTGGTAGAAAATCAGCATGTGCCGAGCCGGGAGAAAAACTGTCAATAAATGATATAAGTAATTGAACAGATAGAAATGGAGAAATTATGTACGATGAATTAACCCCCACTGACATTAAGAAAATGGAAGATGAGATCGAGTATCGTAAGCTGGTGGTGCGTCCCAAGGCACTGGAGGACGTGAAGGAAGCCAGAGCCCACGGAGATCTCAGTGAGAATTTTGAATATTATGCAGCGAAAAAATACAAGAATCAGAACGAGAGCCGGATCCGTTATCTGGAGAGAATGATCAAGACCGCAAAGGTGATCTCCGAGAACTCCGCCGTGGATGAGGTGGGCATCAACAACACTGTTACCGTGGAATTCATCGACGACGGCACGGAAGAGGATTACAAGATCGTGACCACCGTTCGCGGAAACTCACTGGAAGGTCTGATCAGCAACGAATCTCCGCTGGGCAAGGCACTGCTTGGCAAAAAAGTGGGGGATGTGGTCCATGTGCAGGTCAATGCCAATGTGGGCTATGACGTAGAGATCAAGGCACTGAAAAACACTGAGGATGACGGGGACAAGATCCGCAGCTTCTAATGCTTTGCGGACCCCACAAGCTATAGAAAGAAAGGGTAACTATTCAGAGCCTCATAACAATTACAGAATATTCTTGCGGATCCCGGTATCCAATGAATATTTTGCGATAGTTACAGGGCTTGGAACAGATACAAAAAAAGGAATTATAAGAATGAAAAAATATCTGCTGTTTGATCTGGACGGTACACTGACAGATCCCAAAATTGGAATTACGACCTGCGTGCAGTATGCGCTGCACTCTTTCGGTATTGAGGAACCTGATCTGGACAAGCTGGAGCCTTTTATCGGACCGCCCTTACGGGACAGCTTTATGGAATTCTACGGTTTTACCGCTGAGCAGGCGGAGGAGGCCGTGGCAAAATACAGAGAGCGTTTTCAGAATACGGGTATTTTTGAAAATGAAGTTTATGCCGGTATTCCGGAGATGCTGAAGAACCTGCAATCCAAGGGCTATTTTCTGGCACTGGCTTCCAGCAAACCCCAGATCTATGTAGAACGCATACTGGAGCATTTTGATCTGAAAAAATATTTTGCCGTGGTGGTAGGCAGTGAGCTGGACGGCACCAGAGAGACGAAGGATCAGGTGGTGCAGGAGACCCTGCATCAGCTGTTCAAGGAGAATCCCATAGAGCCGGATCAGGTCTACATGATCGGTGACAGAAAGTTCGATGTGGAAGGAGCCAGAGCGTTGGGCGTGGAGAGCGTGGGCGTGACTTATGGCTACGGAAGCAAGGAAGAGTTAAAGGAAGCAAAAGCGGACTACATCGTACAATCCGTGGAAGAATTGGAAAAATTTCTGCTTCGCGGCAGCGAGGAACTGGTGAACAGCAATCCCGACAATAAAAAGAAAAATCCCATGTACCAGAGAATCTGGACCATGGTGTATTCGTTCCTGATGTTTATCCTGGTGCGCAATGTGGTACAGTATGCGCTGCTGGCACTGTTGTATCAGCTGGCACAGTCCGGTGCTTCCGGTGGACTGGTAGATCTGCTGATCCTGAGGGATGAGACCGGTGCATATAACGGCTATTCCGGAGATGTGTCCAGTATCATAGCGGCACTGGGCTTCATCGGCGGAGCACTGGCGGTATGGTCCACGGCAAAGCTTCTGATCACGAAGAACAAAGAGGATATGCATTTAAGCCATCTAAAAAAAGAAGGTAAGGCAAAATATGCCCTGCTGGTGGCAACCACTATTGGTGCCGTTATCGGATGCAACCTCCTGTTTGAACTCCTGGGAGTGACCAACAAATCCGAAGCCTATACCGAAGTTGCAACCCAGCAATATTCCGCACACTTTATTGTGGGTATTCTGGTATTCGGCTTTATCTCTCCGATTGCGGAGGAATTACTGTTCCGTGGAGTGATTTATGGTTACCTGCGCAGATTTATGGATCTGAAGCTTGCTATAGCTCTGTCCGCACTGATCTTCGGTGTGTACCACATGAACTACGTGCAGGGCATCTACGGCTTTCTCATTGGCTGCCTCATGGCTTACGCTTATGAGTATTTCGGAGAATTCAAAATGGCAGTGTTCGTTCATGTGTCATCCAATGTCCTCGCCTACTGCCTGTCCTACACCTCCATCGCCGTCACCGGCTTCGTCAGCTGGCCCGTGTGCGTGGTATTCCTGGCAGTGGCAGTTGTATCCTTGATCACTTTGCACAAACAGAAAAATATATTTTAATGAGATAACAAAACACATTAGTTACCAGTTCTGACCGCATTCATAAACTGTATTGAACTGGACTTCATAACCCAGCAGCCGAAAACAGGGTAAGGATAAGCAGGCCGTAAGCAGACGTCGGCACTTAGTGACCGTACTTTGGTCACTTATGTGCCGCTACGCTCTGCGACAGAGTGCGAACGTGCCGCGTTCCTTGCCCTGTTCTCGACTGCGGAGATATTACATCTTAAAAGGAGCAACATATGAAATTCAGCATTATCGTAGTATGCCTGAACCCCGGCACCAAACTGAATCAGACCCTTGACAGTATCCTGGCCCAGACCTGTCCAGACTTCGAAGTCATCGTCAAGGACGGTGGCAGCCGTGACGGATCCATAGAGTCCATGCGCACTGACGGGCGGATCCATCTCTACCAGGAACCGGATCACAGCATCTACGAGGCTATGAACCAGGCGGTCTCTCATGTGACCGGAGATTACATTCTGTTCTTAAACTGCGGTGACCTCTTCTATGACAAGGAAGTTCTGGCACACACCGCACAATTCATGGAACAGCACCCTATGAAACTGCAAGGCATCTATTACGGAGATACCTACAGCGCGAAAACGGACACGAAGATATCATCCCCGCCCCGAATCACCGGCTTTGTCTGCTACCGCAACATTCCCTGCCATCAGTCCTGCTTCTATGCCGCAGACCTGTGCCGACAGAAGCCCTACGAACCAAAATACAAGATCCGCGCAGATTATGAACATTTTCTGTGGTGCTATTACCGGGCGAAGGCTCCCATGCAGTATCTGGGGCTTACCGTATCTTCCTACGAAGGCGGCGGCTACTCCGAGACAAAGGAGAACCTGAAACGCAGTGCCGCAGAGCATAAGGAGATCACGGCAAAATACATGAAACCCGTAGAACTGTTCCGTTACCGCGCTGTGATGGCACTGACCCTGGCACCTCTCCGGACCGCAATGGCAGAAAGCAGACATTTCTCTGCAATCTATCAGGGACTGGCAAGCAAAGTGTATGGTCGGAGACAGGAAAAATAGGGAAAATCCCCAAAGAGTTGTGCTAAAAGCATGGCTTAAAAAAGAAAATTAGAACAATTCACAGACAACAGCCGTGTGAATAACTGAATTGACAAATTATCTGACAATTCAAGGAAAAATCTATATTTACAAATGAGAAAAATAGGTGTATAGTACAGAAAAGGTCGC
>OGPX01001810.1_pt1 | contig 13478 bp, 13 predicted proteins | sample 1553101 | NCBI WGS metagenome assembly OGPX01 (sample SAMEA2579964, study PRJEB22360) | human gut metagenome | biome: human gut; feature: human-associated habitat; material: faeces | place: Denmark | collected 2008/2010
AGCTTGCCCGGGCCCCCCGCCCCAACCGCCACCATCCGTATTTCGGCCGACGTGACCAACACGGGCGACCGTGCGGGCGCCGAGGTCGTGCAGCTTTACATCGGCGACGAGCAGTCGTCGCTGCCGCGTCCCGTGAAGGAGCTCAAGGGCTTGAAAAGGTACACCTCGCGCCCGGCCAGAGCCGAACCGTCACGTTCGAAATCGACCCCGGGATGCTCGCCTGTTACGACGATGCGAAAGGGGTCTGGGGCGCTGAACCCGGTGAATTCACCGCTTATGTCGGCGCCGCGTCGGACGACATCCGCGGAACCGTCGATTTCGTGCTGAAATAATCCCCGCTGCGTGGGCGTCGCGGAACCGGGCGCTGCGGAATGAATGCGTGCAGCGGAAAGGCGGCAGCCATTTTCCCGCGGGCAAGACCTCCGGGGGGGGACGCGTTCCCCGCTGCCCGGAATGGCAACAATCCCCGCAAACTCGATGGTTTGCGGGGGTTGTTGTTGCTGGCATCAGCAGCCCCGGGGTATTCCGCCGCAATGCGACTGCGGGCCTGCCCGTTAACGGAATCTATCCCTTGATTCCGATCCAGTAGAGCACATGCCGCCGCAGGGGATGTCCTTCCGGCAGGGTAGGGTGGTTGAACTGGGCCACGCACTCCATGCCGATTTTTTGCATGACCCGCTGCGAGCGCAGGTTGGCGACGGCGGTGAAAGCTATTATCTCCTCGATGCCGAGTTTTGCCGCGAGCGTAAGGCACGCCTGTGCGGCTTCCGGGGCGTAGCCGTTGCCCCAGGCGTCGGCACGCAGCCGCCAGATAACCTCGATCTGGCCGCACAGTCCGTCGAACGTCACGCGGTGCAGCCCCGTGTAGCCGAGCTGCGATCCGTCCGAAATCCTTTCCACGGCGTAAAGCCCGAACCCTTCCGTTTGGAACTCTTCGCGGATATGCCCGAAGAATGCTGCCGACTCTTCCCGGGTCAGCGGGGCGGGGAAATACTCCATCACGCGCGGGTCTGCGTTCATGGCCGCAAACGCGTCGAAATCATCCTCCCTCCATGCACGCAGTACGAGGCGGGATGTCTGTGCCGGAAAAATCATGGTTTTTAATCTTTATCATGTGAATGTTGCGTCTCGAATAGAGGCGGAACCGAGCGCAGACCCTGTACCGTCGTTTTGAGCCTGCCGGGATTTTGCCGTGCCGTCCGGTCGCTGTTTCCCGTTAGCGTCATCTGCCTGCCGTTATCCGGTTACCTACCGTTATCCGGTTACCTACCGTTATTTGGTCGCCGCAGCCGGGCTTTGTCGTCGCTTGCCGGATATTGGCCGGGTAATCCGACCGGGTTTGTATATCTTCCGCCGGCTTTGCCGCTGTTTTTGAGGCCCTGCTGCTTCTCCCCGGCTCCGGCCTTACTCGGCCACCTCTTTTTTCGAGCGCTTGCGGGTGTTGATCGTCAGGTAGCGTTGCAGGGTCTGTTGCAGGCGCACGGGGTCGATGTTGCGGCGGAGCTCCCCGCCCTGCGCGATCGAGATGCCGCCCGTCTCCTCCGAAACGACGATGATGATGGCGTCCGAGATTTCGCTCATGCCGATCGCGGCGCGGTGGCGGGTGCCGTAGGATTTCGGGACGTCGCTCTGCGTCACCGGCAGGATGCACTTTGCGGCCACGATGCGGTCGCCTTCGATCAGTACGGCGCCGTCGTGCAGGGGGGCGTTCTTGAAAAATATGTTTTTTAACAACGACGTCGAAACCTTGGCGTCGAGGGCGATGCCGCCCTCGGCGATCAGCCGCAGGTCGCTCTGCTGGCCGATGACGATCAGCGCACCGGTTTTCGTTTCCGACATTTCGCGGCAGGCCGTGACGATCGGCACTACGTTGGTCTGCACCGTATCGTCGCCCGTCGAGAAGATGCGGGTGATGAAGTTGAAGTGCTTCTGGCGCATCCCGATCACCTGCAGAAACCGCCGCAGTTCGGGCTGGAATACGATGATCAGCGCAATGGCCCCGACCGAGATCAGCTGTCCGAGTATCGTCGACAATAGTTCCATGTTGAGCGTCCGCACCACCACCCACAGCAGGTAGATGGCGATGATCCCCGAGAGGATATAGGGCGCGTTGGTACCTTTGGTCATGCGATAGATCCAGTACATGATCACGGCGACCAGGATGATGTCTATGAAATCGACGAATGTGAACGGAACGAAACCCATTGCTTGTGTGTTGCTGTTAGTTTGCCTGCAAATGTATAAAAAATTACGGACATTCCGCTTTTGCGCTCCGATTATGTCTCCCGGCTGCCCGCCGCCTGCGTACCACCGCCCGTTACTTGGTGTGCCTGCCGTCGCCCGTCGCAGCATGTTGCCTGCTCTGCCGCCCGAAAAAAAAAGCCGCCCCGGATCGGATCGGGACGGCTCGGCGGGGAGGGCAACGCACACTCCCTTATTTCTTGACGGCTTTCTTGTCCGCTGCGTAGAGCTCGTTGACCTTCGCAAGCACGGCGGGCGTGATGTTGAGCGTCGAATCGGCGTCGATCAGTGCCGTGGCGTTGATGATGAGCTTGTATTTCTTGTCGCCGTTGATCTCCTGCACGGCGCGGTGCAACAGATCCTGCGCACGGTTGGTGAACACGTAGTTCTCTTCGTCGAGCGCCTGGGCCTCTTTCTGTGCGGAACTCTGGTATGAAGCCACACGCTTTTCGATGCTCTGCTGCTGGGCCTGTGCATCGTTGGTGGTAATCAGCCCTTTCTGGTATTTTTCCTGCAACTGGGCGGCTTCGGCCTGCAGGTTTTGCTCTTTCTGAGCCCAGCTCTTCTGAGCTTTCTGGGTCTTTTCCTGCAGGGCTGCGCCTTCATTCAGGAAAAGGTCGCATTGTGCCAGTACGGCTTCGACCTGCACATAAGCGATATCGCTTGATCCGACTTCGCGAGCAACCTCCTCCTCGGCGGCCGTCTCGGTGGTTTTCGTACCGCAGGCTGTCATGGCGCAAGCCGCAACGAGCGCCGTAAAAAGCATTTTTTTCATGTCGTTTTTTATCTGTTTTAGTTAAATATTCGGCTTTTGAATCACAAAGGTAAAAAAAAATCTTTATTTTTGCCCCACGCCTTGTAAATTTTGAATTTCATGTACGAATACATCAGCGGAACGGTCGCCGAGGCGACCCCGGCATATGCGGTCATCGACGCCGGAGGTGTCGGTTACTACCTCCATATCTCGCTCGAAACATTTTCGGCCGTCGAACATGCGCAAAACGCCCGTCTGTACGTGCACTACATCGTGCGTGAAGACGCCCAGATCCTGTATGGTTTCGCGACGAAAGTCGAACGCGAATTCTTCCGCCATCTGATCAGCGTTTCGGGCGTGGGGGGCAATACGGCGCGTATGATTCTTTCGACCTATTCGCCGCGCGAGTTGCAGGGGATCATCACCTCGGGCAATGCCGTACTGCTCAAAAACGTCAAGGGTCTGGGGCTGAAAACCGCCCAGAAAATCATCGTCGAACTGAGCGGCAAGCTCACCGGACTGGCCGAGGGCGATACTCAGGCGATCCCGTCCGCAGGCGGGGAGGCGCTTGACGAGGCGCTTTCGGCGCTGGTCATGCTGGGATTCGCTAAGGCTCCGGCCGAGAAGGCGTTGCGCGGCATCATGCGTGATAATCCGGCCGTTTCGGTCGAGGATTTGGTGCGAATGGCCTTAAAAATCCTATGAAAAAGCTTTTTTTATCAATAAAAGTGTAAAAAATCCCCCCCCCACAATTTGGCAGGGCAGATTATTTGCTATACATTTGCGGCATCGTATTTTTATACGCCGTAATATTTGTTAAACTTGCTTGCTAAATGGAAGAGGCGCTCCCACTTGGATTTATTATCCTCTTGCTCTGCATCGTTTGTGGTGCCGTCGCCGTCGCAATAGGGATCTATGTACTGAAGCAACGGCGGCTCCAGCGGCTTAAAAACCCGCGGAAAGACTATTACCGCTGATTGCAGAAAGAGATTTATGACGGCTGAAGCCGTCTTTTTTTTGTCCCCGGCACGCTAACCGGGGCTTTTTTTACGTTTCATGCTTTGAAATCGGATTGTTTTTGTAAATTTGCACGATAATACGACGATGAAAAGACTATTGATCATATGCCTATCCGCTGCGCTCGTGTCGCTGGCCGGCTGTTCCGACGACGAAGACATCCAGCCCGCGCAGAAGGAGAAGATAGTCTCTTTCCTGACCGGGACGCACGCCCCCCGGCTCGTCGCCGAGGAGAACCTGGAGGAGGGCAGCAACCAGCCCTACTACACGGTTTCAGGCGATGCCGTATACCGCTACATTACCGATATCTACAATCCCGACCGGGTCAACTGGCCGGAGGTAACCCCGACCTCGACCGTGAAGATTACCTTCCGCGCCTATGTCTTCACCTATGCGAATATCGTGACGACGGGTTCGGAAAATAACTGGACCGTACCTTATTATACGAACGATGCCGCCCTGAAAAGTTTTCTGGAAGGGCGGGGGCTCAATACCGAATGGTGGACGTTCGAGCCGCTGACGGTGGATATGCGACACCCCGGTATAATAAAAGGGATGGCCGATGCGTTACTTGGTTGCCGCGAGGGCGATGCCGTCGAGGTGTATATGACATACAATATGGCCTATGGCGACGACTATTTCGGCATTATCCCGAAGGAGAGTCCCATAGCCTGGTTTTTTACGGTGGATGCAGTGGATCCGGTCGACCCGGTCGACCCGGAGAATCCGGGCGGCCCCGTGGAACCGGCGAATTAAATGTTGAGTAAAATACAAACCGAACATATGAAATTTATCGCTCGTTTTCTGTACGTGCCGCTCGCCGGCCTACTGGTGCTGACGTCCTGCGCGAAAGAAGAAACGGAATCTTACGACAAATTCGAGAACCAGGCGCTCGAGGCATGGATGACCCAGCACCGCAGCGACCTGGTGGAGAACCTCCAGTCCGAAGGGCTGTACTATATCGACCTGCTCGATGCGGGCGACCTTGCGTCCGATCCGATCAACACCGAGGACATCTGGGTGTCTTTCGATTTTTCGGGGCGCGATTTGAGCGGCAACATCATCCTCACGCGCAATGCCGACGATGCCGTGCTGGCCGGGTCTTTCTCCAAGTATACCCACTATGTGCCTTTCTACCGCTACTGCGGCTCGGAAAACTCAGGACTGATGGAAGGGACGTGGCTGGCCATGCGCCGTACGCTGACGCTCGGCGATACCTATTTCCGGAATAACAAAGACCGGCTGGGCATCACCTCCCCCGAGGTGACGCTGCGCTACGGCTCGAAAATCCGACTCTACATGCCTTCGTCGGTGGTCGGCAACGGCGTCGAGGGTACGGGCGGATATGAGGGGCAGGAAGGTTATTCGCTCAGTTCCAAACGCCCGTTCATCGTGACCATGGAGATTCGCGACACGGTCAGCAACCCGCTCGAACGCGAGGGTACCGATGTGGATGATTTCTGCGAACTGAACGGCGGCCTGCAGATTTACAGTAAGGGCGACGACGACACGCCCGCCACGGAGGTGCCGGAAGACCCCGAGGATCCCGAACACCCCTACAGCGAGACTTCCAAGCGCTGGGTCAGCGCCTGCGACTCGATCCCCCAGGTCTATGTCAACGTGCGCTACAACCCGGCCGAGCCCGGGGATCAGCTCTCCTTCCCTGCGCCTTACCACGTGGGCTACGAGCCCTATGTCAGCGAAGCTTCGGTCAGGGATATCGACATGCAGATCGCCGAGGCACTCAAAAAACGTTTCCACGGCGAGGGTGACGATTACGAGAAGTATGAGGGGGTCAAGACGCTCGAAGCCGACTCCGTGACGCTCGAAGGCACGGCCAAAATCTGGTATATCGGCCGTTTCCTCGACGGGTTCATCTTCGACACGAACATCGACGAGGTGAAGCAGATCATCTACGGCGAGGTGCGCAAAACCGGTTCGGCGCACTCGTACGACGTGCAGAATCCCGATCTGATAACCGCGTTCTATTACATCGTCCCGCATCTGAAATACGGGCAGTGGGCGACGCTGGTCACCACGTCGACCAATGCCTACGGCACGACGGGCAAGAGCGGCGGTTCGAGTACGTCGACCTCCTCGAACGGCTACACGTCGAGCTATTACGATTACCTGAACTACCTGAACTATTCGCAGATGTATTACGGCAATAACGGCTATTACGGCGGTTATTACAACGATTACTACGGCTACGGCGGTCTGGGCAACTACGGCTATTACGGCGGTTATTACGGGGGCTACGGCGGCAATTACGATTCGGGCGAGACCGTAACCACGACCGAGGTCTATACCGACATTCCGTCCTTCTCGCCGCTGATTTTCCAGATCTACATCGAGCCTGACGGCGAATGATCCGCTTTTCCGGCGGTGTGGAATGCACCGTGAAATCTGAAAAGTCCCCGCTTCGGCGGGGGCTTTTGTTTTGGAACAGGGGACTTTCGCTTCTTTTCTTTCGCGTTGCATTTTTATTACACTTTTTCAGGCAGAAATTTTGCAGTTCCGTAAAATTGTATTAATTTAGTTGTGTAGAACCATCAACCAAAAATTCAACGGATATGATTATCACATTTAACGAGTTGCGCCGTATCAAGGACAGGTTGCCCAGCGGCAGCTCGCAACGCATTGCAGATGAACTGGGACTCGACGTAGAAACCGTCCGCAATTATTTCGGGGGCAAGCACGAGGCTAAGGAGTGCGTGGGGGTTCATTTCGAACCGGGCCCGGACGGTGGAGTCGTTACACTGGACGACACGACGATCCTCGATGTTGCAATGCGTATCCTTGGCGACCAGAACAAATAGTTGTTAAGAGTTAGTCCGGCCTTCGGGCCGGGTCGTAGGGCCTGCGAAAACGCAGGCCTGTTTTTTTCGCTCTATTTTCCGGCGCCCCTTGTTTTTCCGGCGCCCCTTGTTTTTCCGGCAACCCTTTCTTTCCCCGACTGCCCTTCTTTTCCCGGCTGTTCCTTTCCCCGTCCTTGTCCGACGCCCCTGCTGATTGCCCGTGTCGCTGCCGTATGCCTTCGTCCGCTGCCCGGTTGCTTGCCTTCCTGCTTTGCACCTCCCGTTCCTCCCCGGCCTTTCTGCCAAAATAACACCCTGGGCGCAGTTGCCGGGACGGTCGTACGGGGAAATTCTGTCATTATGCTGACAATTTGGCAGGGATTGCCGTTTGGTACAACCTTTGTTCGATCTACTGGCGTGACCGGCCACCGGAACCGCAGGGCGAAGGGGCGGGGCACAGGGCAACGTAAAAAATATCATTAAACTTATATACGATTATGGCAAAAATTATTGGTATTGACTTAGGTACTACGAACTCCTGCGTAGCAGTGATGGAGGGCAACGAGCCCGTGGTTATTCCCAACTCCGAGGGACACCGCACGACCCCGTCTGTGGTGGCTTTCACGGCGGACGGCGAGCGTAAGGTGGGTGACCCGGCTAAGCGTCAGGCCATCACCAACCCCAAGCGTACGGTCTTTTCGATCAAGCGTTTCATGGGCGAGCGCTACGATCAGGTTACGGCCGATATAGAGCGTGCCCCCTATTCGATCGTCAAGGGTGACAACAACACCCCGCGCGTCGACATCGACGGCCGCCAGTATACGCCGCAGGAGATTTCGGCCATCATCCTGCAGAAGATGAAGAAAACGGCCGAAGACTACCTCGGACAGGAGGTTACGGAAGCCGTCATCACGGTTCCCGCCTATTTCTCCGACTCGCAGCGCCAGGCTACGAAGGAGGCTGGCGAGATCGCCGGGCTGAAGGTGCGCCGTATCATCAACGAGCCTACCGCAGCCGCACTGGCCTACGGTATGGACAAGAAGAGCAGCGATATGAAGATCGCCGTGTATGACCTCGGCGGCGGTACGTTCGATATTTCGATCCTCGAGCTGGGCGACGGCGTCTTCGAAGTGAAGTCGACCAACGGCGATACCCACCTGGGCGGCGACGACTTCGACCACGTGCTGATCGACTACATGGCCGAGGCGTTCAAGGCCGAGCACCAGATCGACCTGCGCCAGGATCCGATGGCCTTGCAGCGTCTGAAGGAAGCTGCCGAGAAGGCGAAGATCGAACTTTCGTCCTCGACCTCCACGGAGATCAACCTGCCGTACATCATGCCCGTCAACGGCATTCCGCAGCACCTCGTTATGTCGCTCACGCGTGCCAAGTTCGAGCAGCTGTGCGACCACCTGATCCGCAAGACCATCGAGCCCTGCAAACTTGCTTTGCGCGACGCGGGCCTCGACGCTTCGCAGATCAACGAGGTGATCCTCGTCGGCGGTTCGACCCGTATCCCCGCGATCCAGAAGATCGTCGAGGAGTTCTTCGGCCGCACGCCCAACAAGAGCGTGAACCCCGACGAAGTGGTGGCCGTAGGCGCCGCGATCCAGGGCGGTGTGCTCACGGGCGAGGTGAAGGACGTGCTGCTGCTCGACGTTACGCCGCTGTCGCTGGGTATCGAGACCTTGGGCGGTGTGATGACCAAGCTCATCGACGCCAACACCACGATCCCGACCCGCAAGTCGGAGACCTTCTCCACGGCTGCCGATAACCAGCCTTCGGTCGAGATCAACGTCTGCCAGGGCGAACGTCCGCTGGCCCGCGACAACAAGTCGATCGGCCGCTTCCACCTGGACGGTATTCCGGCCGCTCCGCGCGGTGTGCCGCAGATCGAGGTGGCCTTCGATATCGACGCCAACGGCATCCTGAACGTATCGGCTAAAGATAAGGGTACGGGTAAGGAGCAGAAGATCCGCATCGAGGCTTCGTCGGGTCTTACCGAGCAGGAGATCCAGCGTATGCGCGACGAGGCCAAGGCCAACGAGGCCAAGGACAAGGAGGAGAAGGAGCGTATCGACAAGATCAACGCCGCCGATTCGAACATCTTCGCTACCGAGAAACAGCTCAAAGAGTACGGCGACAAGTTGCCGGCCGACAAGAAGGCTGCCATCGAAACGGCGCTGGGCAAGTTGAAGGAAGCGCATAAGAACGCTGACGTAGCCGCTATCGATACGGCTTTGGCCGAGCTCAATGCAGCATGGCAGGCTGCTTCGCAGGATATCTATGCCGCGCAACAGCAGCAGGGTGCTCCCCATGCCGATGCAGGAGCCGGCGCGAGCGGCCAGCAGCAGGGTGGCTCCAACCAGCCCGAGGATGTAGAGTTCGAAGAGGTTAAATAAAAAGCTGGAAGGAAGGTTCGATGCACGGACTTTCCGGTAGAAGAGCCAGGGTCGGCAGTATGTCGGCCCTGGCTTTTTTGTCTGTAGGGCGGATTGCGGGCTGCGGTTTCGGGGAACAGGTGCTTCGATACCGCTTTTCAGCGACCCTGTTGCCGGTCGGGACGGTCGGACTCCTTCGGTGTTTTCCCGCGCGTCCGGTGTGCGGTCTTTGCTGTCGGGGTGCCGCCCGGAAATGAAATCGCACTCCTTCGATTTTCGGTTTCAACGGTGAAATCGGATGGTTTCCAGCGTTTTTTTGTCTATTCCTTTTTTGTTTCCCGCAATTTTTTCTATTTTTGTGCGTTTATTGGGATTTCTGAAATCCCGTTTCGGGTAACGGAAAAGAAACAAACAAATTATAACAAACTAATTTATACCCAATGCAAAGTAAAGGCGTAATCAAGTTACTTGCAATCCTGCTGGCGATTGCTTGTATCTACCAGCTCTCCTTCTCACTGAAAGCGAGAAGCGTGGAGAAAAAGGCGGCCGAGTATGCCGCGAAAGTTTCGGAGTCGGATTCGCTCCGTCAGGCGGCGGAGATCTATTACCTGGACTCCGTGCAGAACAGGCCCGTTTATGATCTCGGATTCATTTCATTCACCTACAAGGAGGTCAAGGAGAAGGAGATCAACTTGGGTCTCGACCTGAAGGGCGGTATGAATGTCATGCTCGAGGTGCAGGTGGAGGACGTGCTGAAAGCCCTGGCAGGTGACAGCGCACACGATCCGATGTTCGAGGAGGCCATCGCCCGTGCCAACAAGGCGCTTAAAGAGGGTACCAACAACTACATCGGCGAGTTTGCCAAGGCTTATCGTGAGGTTTCCGGCGGTGCTCCGCTGGCTGCGCTTTTCGTAAGTCCGGATCGTAAGGATATCACGCCGAACAGCTCGGACAGCGAGGTCGAGAAGATCTTGCAGGAGGAAACCGACGCTGCGATCGACGCTTCGTTCAACATCCTGCGCAGTCGTATCGACCATTTCGGCGTTACGCAGCCCAACATCCAGCGCCTGCCCAATTCGCACCGTATTCTGGTCGAGCTGCCGGGCGTGAAGGAGCCGGAGCGCGTACGCAAGCTGTTGCAGGGTACCGCTTCGCTCGAGTTCTGGACGACTTATAATAACACCGAGTTGGTGCGTGCCCTGGAGCAGGCCGATCAGCTTTTGCGCGACGAATTGGCTGCCGGGGCGACCGATGCGGCCGTGGAGGAAACGCTTACTGAGGAGCAGCCGACTGCTGCCGGTACCGAAGATACGACCGAAAGCCTGATCGCAGAGGTGCAGAACAATGCTCCGGCTGCGGAGGAGGCTGCCTCGGCTTCGGGGGTATCCCGCTATACCCGCGAGGAAAATCCGCTCTTCTCGCTGCTCAATCCCTATGATGGCGGAGGTGCTGTCGTGGGTTCCGTAGCCATTGCCGATACGGCGGCCCGTGCATACCTTCCGATACGGCGACCGTTGCCGGCTACCTGCGTATGGATGCCGTGCGCGAGTTGCTGCCTTCGGACGTTCGTTTCGAGTGGGGTATCAAGGGCGAACCGCAGAACAACGGGCGTTTCTCTCTTTATGCGCTCAAGGTCAGCACGCCCGACGGCAAGGCTCCGCTGGACGGCAGCGTGATCGTGGACGCGCGTGAAACCTATGCCGAGCGCGGTGCCGAAGCCAAGGTTTCGATGTCGATGAACTCGGAAGGTATTCAGGACTGGGCGCGTCTGACGGGCGACAATATCGGCCGCTGCATCGCCATCGTGCTCGACGGTTATGTCTATTCCGCTCCGGTCGTTCGCCAGAAGATCGAAGGCGGAAGTTCGGAAATCTCGGGTAACTTCACCATTCAGGAGGCGAAAGACCTCGCCAACGTGCTCAAGTCGGGTAAGGTGCCCGCTCCGGCACGTATTATTCAGGATACCGTCGTAGGTCCGTCGCTGGGTCAGGAGTCGATCAATGCGGGTATTCTTTCGTTTGTACTCGCGTTCGTGCTGGTGCTTCTCTATATGGGCCTCTACTATAAGACAGCCGGCTGGTTGTCCGATATCGCCTTGTTGTGCAACGTATTCCTGCTGCTCGGTGTTCTGGTTTCGTTCGGTGCCGTGCTGACGCTGCCCGGTATCGCGGGTATCGTGCTGACGATGGGTATGGCCGTGGATGCCAACGTGATTATTTACGAACGCATCAAGGAGGAGCTTCGCGGCGGTAAGGGTTTGAGCCTGGCTATCAAGGACGGTTTCTCGAAAGCATACTCCGCGATCATCGACGGTAACCTTACCACGATCATCACCGGTATCGTTCTGTTCATCTTCGGAAACGGTCCGGTGCAGGGTTTCGCCACTACGTTGATTATCGGTATTCTGACCTCGCTCTTCTGTTCGATCTTCATTACCCGCCTGCTGATCGAGGGCGTAGTCAATAAATGGGGAAAGATCTCCTTCTCGCGCAAGTGGTCGGAGAATCTTATGGGCAACGCTCATTTCGACTTCCTGGGCAAGAGTAAGATCTCCTACATCGTTATGATCGTCGTTTTGGCCGTTTCGTGCGTTTCGTTCGCGGTACGCGGTCTGAACATGGGTGCTGAGTTCACCGGCGGCCGTGCATACGTGATTCGTTTCGACCGCCCGGTACAGGCAGAGGAGGTACGTATGAAGTTGCAGGATGTCTTCTCCGGTTACGAGGATGCCGCTAATGTCAGCTTCGAGGTGAAGCAGTACGGCAATGAGAACCAGATGCGTATCGTGACGCAGTACAAGTACGACGACACTTCGGACGAGGCTACTTCGGAAGTGGATCGGATTCTGTACGACGCGCTGCACGGTCTGTACGGTTATCCCATCACCTTCGAGAATTTCCGCAATACGCAAAACGATATCAACGGTATTCTTACGGCAGACAAGATCGGTCCTTCGATCGCCAAGGATATGACTTGGGGCGCTATTTGGTCGGTGCTCTTCTCGCTGATCGCCATCGGCCTCTACATTTCGCTCCGCTTCAAGAAATGGCAGTATGCGACCGGCGCTACGACCGCGCTGGCATTCAATGCCCTGGTGGTGATCGGCGTCTTCTCGCTCTGCTACGGCTGGCTGCCCTTCAACCTGGAGGTGAACCAGGCCTTCATCGCGGCGATCCTGACGATCATCGGTTATACGATCAACGATACGGTGGTGGTTTTCGACCGTATCCGTGAATATCTGGTGCTCTATCCCAAGCGCGATCTGCGCGAGAACGTGAACAATGCGCTCAATGCGACCCTGTCGCGTACGATCAATACGTCGGGTACGACATTGGTTACTCTGCTCGCCATCCTCTTCTTCGGCGGCGAGACGATTCGCGGGTTTATCTTCGCATTGGCTTTGGGTGTGGTTGTCGGTACGCTTTCGACCCTGTTCGTGGCGACTCCGATCGCTTACGGTCTGATGAAGCGCGAGGGCCTCGGCAAGAAATAAAGGTCCGCTTTTTGAATAAAATAGGCTGCAACGTATTGTTGCGGCCTATTTTATTTTTAACTTTGCCTGACTTAAAAATTGTCTGTCATGGAGCGTTTCGGTTGGCTGCGTCGTTATGTATCTCCGGTCTTTCTGGCTTTGCTCGTCGCGTCGTTCATCCTGTGGTATATCGCCAAGTTGAACTATACTTATACGACCGAGCAGCCCTTCACCGTGAATGTGGACGGCGAGCGTTTCAAAGTTTCCTGTGTGGTGGAAGGAGTCGGTACCAACTTGTTCGGCTATCGAGTCTATATGAGTAAGCGGCTCCGGATTCCCCTGTCGGAGTTGAAATTCCGTTCCGTGAAGGCCGAAGACGGAGAGAAATTCCTGAAGATAGATTCTCTCTCTCTGCACAACGCCATTTCCGTCCGGTTGAGCGATATCAAGGTCATCTCCGTCGGATCGGTTCCCGAAATTCCGGATCCCCGTCAGCAAGAAAAATGATTAAGGTAGGTATAACAGGAGGTATCGGCAGCGGTAAATCGACCGTCTGCCGGCTTTTTGCCGCTTGCGGCGCCCCTGTCTATGATTCCGATACGCAGGCCAAACGCCTTATGGAGGAGGATGGGCCGTTACGGAGGCGGCTCGCCGCACGCTTCGGGGAGGAGGTCTATGCGGGCGGACGTTTGAATCGCAAGTTGCTGGCCGGCCGTGTCTTTTCCGATCCTGCGGAGCTTTCGGCGCTCAACGCGCTGGTGCACCCAGTCCCGTAATCAGGTTGAGCGGCGATTTGTTGATCAGGATCGAAATGA
>OGPX01001827.1_pt1 | contig 13403 bp, 16 predicted proteins | sample 1553101 | NCBI WGS metagenome assembly OGPX01 (sample SAMEA2579964, study PRJEB22360) | human gut metagenome | biome: human gut; feature: human-associated habitat; material: faeces | place: Denmark | collected 2008/2010
GAGAGCATCTGCCTTACAAGCAGAGGGTCATAGGTTCGAGCCCTATAGGTCCCATATGCCGCAGTGGCGGAACTGGCAGACGCCCGGGACTTAAAATCCCGTGGGTAGTGATACCCGTACCGGTTCGATTCCGGTCTGCGGCATGATTAAAAGCTCTTGGATTTCCAAGGGCTTTTTTGATATATACGAATATACACAATACAGGAGGTTAAAAATTATGGATGAAAACATGAAGAAAAGAAACGAGATCCTGGCGAAGACGGTGATTAAAGGGCTGGAGTCCCGCAATATGTCCGGCTACTATGCGGCAGATAAAGAAGCTGCTGTGAAGCAGGCATTAGAGCTTATTCCAGAAGGCAGCACCATTGCAATGGGCGGCTGTGCCAGCGCTTCCGAAGTAGGGCTGATCAGTGCCTTAGAAGATGGCAATTACAACTACCTTGACCGCAGTAAAATGTCTCCAAGAGAAAGCCTTATGGCGGCATATGATGCAGATGTATTCCTTTCCAGCGCAAATGCAATCACAAGCGATGGCGTTATGGTCAACATTGATGGAAATTCCAATCGTGTCTCCTGCATTGCCCAGGGTCCAAGAAAAGTAGTATTCATCGTGGGAATGAACAAAGTCTGTTCCGACCTTGACGCAGCAATGAAACGTGCCAGAAATGTAGCAGCCCCAGCCAATGCCCAGAGATTCGATGTCAAAACTCCATGCAAAGAAACCGGCAAATGCTTCGACTGCAAATCCCCGGATACAATATGCTGCCAGTTCCTGATTACAAGATATTCCCGTCACGAAGGCAGAATCCATGTAATTCTGGTAAATGATACACTGGGATTCTAATATAGAATAATTTGGAAAAAATAATCCCTCTCTACAACTAGTGTGCCAACAAGTTGATTTCTGGAACAATCTTGCGTCTAAATTTCTTATTTCTGCGTTGTTGTCGGTCGCCGTAGCCACCGCTACGCCTCCTTCCTCCGCCTTGAAATAAAAAATTTATCCTGCAAGATTGCTACAAGAATCAACTTGTCGGCACACTAGAAACTGACATAGAAAGAAACAGGAACAGGTGATTCAATGGATGCTGCGAAAAACAAAAAGGCAGGTGCCAGGTCAGCAAAGAAGAAAAAAGGCCTTGCCTATGAAATCCGAAAAGCACTGAAAATCGGGAAATCGGACTACTATGACTTCAATCTGGTAGCGGTCATTATCCTGATCATGTGCTTCGGTCTTATTATGCTTTACAGTACAAGCTCCTACATGGCACAGATCAATGAAGGGGACGATATGTTTTATTTCAAGAAGCAGGCTCTTTACAGCATAGGCTGTCTTGTGATGGCAATTATAGAGTCTTATTTTGACTATCATCTTCTGCAGAAAATCCCTATGCTGATCTATTTTGCAGCTGTGGTGCTGATGGTACTTGTTAAAACGCCTCTTGGAGTAACCTCCCACGGTGCCAGAAGATGGCTGAAGTTAGGAGTTCAGTTCCAGCCTGCAGAGGTCGCCAAGATCGCGGTGATCATCTGTCTGTCCTATCTGATCGTGAAAATGGGCAAGCGTGTGAAAACCTTAAAGGCATCTATGGTACTTCTCGGGGTCGGAGGCTTCCAGGCATTTCTTGCATACTGGCTGACACAGAACTTAAGTACTGCTATTATTATTTTCGGAATTACAGTTGGTCTGGTATTTATTGCACATCCAAAGACCAAGCCTTTTATTCTCGTGGCAGCAGTGGGAGTCGTTCTGGCAGCAATCCTGGTGTATGTTGTTTCCCGCATGGATGTAGTAGAGGGAAGCTTCCGTCTGCGCCGTATCCAGGTATGGCTTCACCCGGAGGCAGATGCAAGCGGAGACGGCTATCAGACTCTGCAGGCCCTTTATGCCATTGGTTCCGGCGGCTTTTTTGGAAGAGGGCTTGGAAACAGTATCCAGAAGTTAGGAAGCGTGCCTGAGGCACAGAACGATATGATCTTTTCCATTATCTGCGAGGAACTGGGAATCTTTGGGGCACTTATGGTGCTGGCCCTGTTTGCCTATCTTTTGTACAGACTGTTTTTTATTGCCCAGAATGCACCGGATCTGTTCGGTTCCATGCTGGTAAGCGGTGTGTTTATACATATTGCCCTTCAGGTCATTATGAACGTGGCGGTTGTGCTGAATCTGATGCCGAACACAGGTGTTACCCTGCCCTTTATCAGCTATGGAGGAACCTCGGTTTTGTTCCTGATGGCAGAGATGGGACTGGCCCTCAGCGTGGCGAGACAGATTAAATTCCAGGAACCGGAATTTATACTATAATTCTCTTGACAAATGCGCCACCAGATTATATACTTTCCGCAGTGTATGAAATACGGCGCAAGAGAAGCCGAGAACCTGGCTGCGAAATCATGTGAAGAATGATTTTGATGCATCGCGAAGGGCGTAACTGTGAGGGTGATGAACGGTTACGATATTTATTTAAAGGAGAATGAACAATGTTAGAAAAGATGAGTGAAATGATCGCAGAGCAGCTTAACTGCGACGCAGAGACAATTACCGCAGATACTTCTTTTAAGGATGACTTAGGAGCAGATTCCCTTGACCTCTTCGAGCTTGTTATGGCTCTGGAAGATGAGTACAACATTGAGATCCCGGCAGAGGAGCTTACAGAGCTGAATACAGTTGGCGACGTAATCGACTACCTGAGAGATAAAGGAATCGACGCATAATTTTTACGCGCGCTGATCTCCCTGAGGCGGACCTGCTTCGGGGAGATTTTTTTCGGCATTTCCCAGAAATTTTGTCCGGGAAAGCCTATAGACATTTTTTAACCTTTAGGTATATAATAATGTTAGGGTCAAAAAGTCTTTTGCCCCTGATATCATATAATGGGAAAAGACAGAAAAGATGCGGCGCGACACCCATTTTGAGAAATCTGCCAGAGCCTTTTTCAAACGTGCTCCAGGGCAGGTATCGATAGCGGGAAACAGCCGCAAATAAAGAAACAGGAGAAACAATTATCATGACGAAGATCAGAACCAGATTTGCACCAAGCCCTACAGGCAGAATGCATGTTGGAAATTTACGAACCGCGTTATACGCATATCTTATTACCAAGCATGAAGGCGGAGATTTCATCCTCCGTATTGAAGATACAGACCAGGAGCGCTATGTAGAGGGCGCTGTTGACATTATTTACCGCACCATGGAGAAGACAGGCCTTCTTCATGACGAGGGACCGGATAAGGACGGCGGATACGGACCGTACGTACAGAGCGAGCGCCAGGCACAGGGCATTTACCTGAAATATGCCAAACAGCTTGTAGACCAGGGAGACGCTTACTACTGCTTCTGCCAGAAGGAAGAACTGGAGAGCATGAAGCGCGTAGTTGCAGGCAAGGAGATCTCTATCTATGACAAACGCTGCCTGAAGCTTTCCAAGGAAGAAGTACAGCGCCGTCTGGATGCAGGCGAGCCCCATGTAATCCGTTTCAACATGCCTACAGAAGGAACAACCACCTTCCATGATGTAATCTACGGAGACATCACAGTAAACAACGAGGAGTTGGAGGATCTGATCCTGATCAAATCCGACGGATACCCAACCTATAACTTTGCCAACGTTGTAGACGACCATCTGATGGGAATCACCCACGTAGTAAGAGGAAACGAGTACCTTTCTTCCTCTCCGAAATACAACCGTATTTACGAAGCCTTCGGATGGGAAATCCCTACCTACGTACACTGCCCGCTGATCACAGACGAGACACATGCCAAGCTGTCCAAGCGTTCTGGACATTCTTCCTACGAGGATCTTCTGGACCAGGGATTCGTTTCCGAGGCAATTGTAAACTACGTTGCACTTCTTGGATGGAGCCCGGCAGACAATAACGAGATCTTCAGCCTCCAGGAACTGGTTGAGAAATTTGATTACCACCACATCAACAAGTCCCCGGCTGTATTTGATATCAACAAGCTTCGCTGGATGAACGGCGAGTATATCAAGAAAATGGATCCGGACGTATTCTATGAGAAAGCACTTCCATACATGAAGCAGGTTCTCACAAAGGACTTCAACTTTAAGAAGATCGCAGGTATGGTTCAGACCAGAATCGAGACCTTCCCGGATATCCCGGCGCTCATCGATTTCTTTGAGGCTGTTCCGGAGTACGACGCATCCATGTACTGCCACAAGAAAATGAAAACAAACGAAGAGACTTCCCTTACCGTACTCAAGGAAGCTCTTCCGGTTCTGGAGGCACAGGAGGATTACACCAACGATCCGCTTTTCGCTTCCTTAAGTGAATTTGTCAAGGAGAAAGGCTACAAGAACGGTTATGTAATGTGGCCGCTTCGTACAGCTGTTTCCGGCAAGCAGATGACTCCTGCAGGCGCTACTGAGATCATGGAGATCATCGGCAAGGAGGAGACCCTCCGCCGTGTAAACGCAGCTATTGAAAAGCTTGAAAATCTGTAATGAAAAGAAATCCATCTCAATTAAGAGCAATCGCTCACCTGTCAGGACCTATGATGGTTCTGGCAGGCCCCGGTTCGGGGAAAACCTCAGTGATCGTTGAAAGAACTGCATATATGACTGGTGAGGGCAAAATACCCGGATCCTCTGTTCTTGTTGTGACCTTTTCCAGGTCTGCTGCCAGAGAAATGAAGGAGCGCTTCCTGAAATTTACAAGACAGGCCTCTACGGATGTGACCTTCGGAACCTTCCACGGCGTGTTTTACGGCATTTTAAAGCATGCCTACGGGCTTGGCGCGGGAAATATTCTCTCCGAGGAGGAAAAGTACGCCATTTTGAAGGAAATGACCCTGGAATACGGACAGGAGCTGACCCAGGAAGGGGATTTCCAGGAGGATGTGGCAAAGGAGATCAGCGTGGTAAAAGGAAACCGGATCGCCCTGGATCACTATTATTCCTCCTGCTGCCCGGATGATGTGTTCCGGCAGATTTACACAGGCTATCAGAAAACCCTGCGTGAAAGGCGGAAACTGGATTTTGATGACATGCTTCTTTGCTGTTACCAGTTGTTTGACAGGAGAAAGGATATTCTGGCAGCGTGGCAGAATAAGTTCCAGTACATTATGGTGGATGAGTTCCAGGACATTAATCACCTCCAGTACGACATTGTGCGTATGCTGGCAAAGCCAAGGGACAATCTTTTCATTGTGGGGGATGACGACCAGTCCATCTATCATTTCCGCGGCGCCAAGCCGGAAATTATGCTGAACTTTACCAAAGATTATCCAAAGGCAGAGACTGTGCTTCTGAACATCAATTACCGCTGTACCAAAAACGTGCTTCAGGCTGCCATGAACGTGGTGGACTGCAACAAAAAGCGTTTCCAGAAGCAGCTGTCTACTCCAAATGAACAGGGAAAGCCTGTGCGCATGATGGAGTTTGACAATCCAAGGGAAGAGTATATGAGAGTTTCCGCTTTTCTGAAAAAGCGCCTGGATGCAGGGGAAGACCTGGAGGATACGGCAGTTCTTTTCCGCACCAACCAGGAGGCAGAGGGGCTTGTAGGCGCCCTGATGGAGTATCAGATTCCTTTTACCATGAAAGAACAGCTGCCCAATCTGTTCCGCCACTGGATCAGCCGGAATCTGATTGCGTACCTTGAGATGGCAGCAGGAGACCGAAACAGAAAGACGTTTCTGGAAATCATGAACCGCCCGAACCGCTACATTGCAAGGGATGCCCTTACATCTGCTACTGTTTCTTTTGATGCCCTGCAGGAATTATACAAGGACAAGGACTGGATGTGCGACCGGATCACCACCCTGGAAACCCATCTTCGGATCCTTTCCACCCTGGCACCTTATGCGGCTGTGAATTTCATACGAAAGGGAATGGGCTACGAGCAGTACTTAATGGAGTATGCCCAGTACCGGAAAATCCGCCCGGAGGAGCTTCTTGAGGTCCTTGACCGGATCCAGGAGAGCACCAAGGGGATGAAAACCCTGGAAGAGTGGCAGGCCTACATTGAGGATTACACAAAAAAGCTTGCCGAGCAGGCGAAAAAGCAGGAAAAGAAACGGGAGGGAATTGTGGTGTCCACCCTTCATGCAGTAAAGGGCCTTGAGTACGACAAGGTTTACATTATGAATGTAAATGAGGGCAGCATCCCCTACAAAAAGGCGGTTCTGGAGGAAGCCCTGGAAGAGGAGCGCAGGCTTTTCTATGTGGGAATGACCCGTGCGAAAAAAGAACTGACCCTGTGCTATGTGAGACGGCAGTATGAGAAGGAAAGAGACCCATCCAGATTTCTGGAGGAAACCGGTCTGTAATATTTCCCCTTGTAAACACCAGGAATATAAAGTATAATGTGGAATGTTGTGCGAAACAGTACAGCATTGCAGCAAATGAGAAACAGAACCATTTGTCTGCCGTGAAAAGGCAGTGACCAGTTGCAAAAAGCAGTGGAGATAAATGACGAAAAAACTGAAATGGAGAAACCGCTTATTCTGGATCCGGATCCTGATTATGATCCTGGTCCTTGCGGGTTCTTACTGCGCTTATGCGTTTATATACAGAGGAAGAAATGAGCCGCCTGCCAAGCGGAAGGTTACCAACCAGGAGGCGGCCTATTACACCTTAAGAGGGCAGATCCAGATGCTTTCCCAGAAGGAAGAGCTGATGGCATTTGCCTTTGATGATCGGAAAAAAGAGCGGGAATACGGAACCTATATTATTCCCGGATTGAAATCAACCAGAACCCTTCTTACCAGCGAGGGTGATATGCCGGCCATGTGCACCACTATGACGCCTCAGGGGCTGGCTGTAACGGAAGACTATGTTTTTGTAAGTGCCTACTGTCATGCGAAGAAGCATAACTCTGTGATCTACATGATCGATAAGGAGTCACACAGATTTATTAAAGAAATTGTTTTGCCCGGACAGCCTCATGTGGGCGGTCTGGCCTATGACAGCGAGCACCAGATTCTGTGGTATTCCTCCAATACCCAGGAGCTTGCCCAGGCGGTAAGCCTTACCATGGAATCCATCAAGAATTATGACTATGATAAGAGCCAGCGTCCCATTGCGACCAACCAGATCGCCAGCCTTTACGGAATCGTAAGGGATTCCTTTATGACCTTTTATGAGGGTTGCCTGTACGTTGGCTGTTTTACTAAATATACGGAAAGCGCCATTGCAAGATACGCAGTGGACGATGAGGGAAATCTGATCAATACCATGGATGAGGGACTTGGAATGAACTTCGAGATGGCAGTGCCTCTTGATTATTCCACCATCTCCGAGCAGGCACAGGGAATGACCTTCTATAATGACAAGCTGCTGTTGTCCCATTCCTTTGGAATTCTGCCTTCCCGCGTGGTATTTTACGAGAAATCCGACAAGCGTCTTTACGTAGATGAAAATTCAGCCATCAGCTATCGTTTCCCGGAGCGGATCGAGCAGATCTTTGTGGACGGGGACGATCTGTATGTGCTGTTTGAATCCGCTGCCTATGCATACAGCGCAGCATCCGTGAATATAGTGGACAGGGTATTAAAGCTGAGCCTTCCAAGAATGGAAGAATACCAGAAAAGTACCCAGAACTCTGTAAGCCAGTACTAGAGCTTTTTTCAAACACGTTCTAATGTGCATGAATCCGGGATTGTCCACATATATTAAAATTGAGAGGTGATACAAGATAGAAGCAGAGCAGATCCAGAACCTGTTTGCAGGCAATATCCGCAGACTGTTGATAAATGCAGACCTTGATTATGACAAAATATACGAGATCCGCCTGAGAGTGGGGCGCCCCCTGTTTTACACCTATGACGGCGGTGAGGGGTTTCTCACTGACGAGGACGGCAAATATGTGGTGACCCGGGAAGATTTAAAGGAAACCATGGAGTACGTAAGCGGCTACTCCTTGTATTCTTATGAGGATGAGGTCCGCCAGGGCTTTCTCACTGTTCAGGGCGGCCACAGGGTAGGCGTTACCGGAAAGGTAATCCTGGATGGAAATGAGATCCGGGGAATGAAATATATTTCCTGCATCAATGTGCGCCTTGCCCATGAGGTGGTAGGCTGTGCAGACCCGGTGATGCCTTACATCCGAAAAAGAGACTGGGTGGCCCACACTCTGATCGTTTCCCCGCCAAGGGGAGGCAAAACCACTCTGCTTCGTGACATTATCCGCCAGCTCAGCAACGGGAAAGAAAAATTCCCGGGAATGACAGTGGGAGTTGTGGACGAGAGAAGTGAGCTTGCAGGGTCCTATCAGGGCGTTCCCCAGAATGACCTTGGCATGCGCACCGATGTGCTGGACGGCTGTCCCAAAGCGGAAGGCATGGAGATGCTGATCCGTTCCATGTCCCCGGCAGTTGTAGCTGTAGATGAGCTGGGACGGGAAGAAGATTTCAAGGCCGTGGAATCGGTGATCCACAGCGGCTGTAAGGTGATTGCAACAGCTCACGGCAATTCCATTGAGGATGTGATCCAGCAGCCCTTATTTGAAAATCTGGTGCGAAGACGGGTGTTTGAGCGCTACATTTTCCTGGATAGGGGAGATCATGCAGGAACCATACAGGGAATCTATGACAGAAACGGGAGGCGTTGTTGAAAACAACAGGGATCATTCTGATCATTTTTTCAGGAACCGGTCTTGGGCTTTGCAAAAGCATGGAGTTGTCTGGAAGACTGAAAATACTGGAGAGGCTGGCTCAGCTTCTTCTGCTGTTAAAGGGAGAAATCCGCTGCACGGGAGCTTCTCTTGAGGATGCCTTTTTAGATGTGGCGAAAAAGATGCCGGGAGAGTACAGGCTGTTTCTGGAAGAGACGGCCGGAAGGATCGGGGAGAGATCCGGCATTGCCTTTGAAGTTATTTTCCGGGAATGTGCCTTTAAGTGCCTGCCTATGGAGAAAATTTCGCCGGAAGAGCAGGAGTGCTTTCTTTCTCTTGGTGAAAAGCTGGGATATCTGGACAAAGAGATGCAGGTGGCGCAGCTGACCCTTCTGGAAGAGGAATTAAGGGAACGGATCCGGGAACTGAAAAGCGGGATGCCGAAGCGGCAGAAAATGTACCAGAGCATGGGAATTCTGGGCGGGATTCTGCTTGCTGTGCTGATGTGGTGATGCCAGAAAGGAGGAGCCCTTGGAAGTCAGTATTATTTTTAAAATTGCTGCTGTAGGGATCCTGGTCTCTGTACTTTCCCAGGTGCTCAAGCACAGCGGCAGGGAGGAACAGGCATTTCTGGTCAGTCTTGCGGGACTTCTGGTGGTGCTTTTCTGGATCGTACCTTACATTTATGAGCTTTTTGACAGTATTAAAAAATTGTTTGAGCTATAGGTGGAATATGGACATTATAAAAATTTCTTTATTAGGCGTATGCGGTGTGATGCTCGGCTTTCTCATGAAAGGAACCAAACCGGAATACGCCTGTTTTATTACTGTGGGGATCGGGCTTGTGATCATGGGACTTGCTGTGGGAAAAATCCGGTATCTGTTTGAATCCCTGGGGAAAATCCAGGAAGCCCTGCCTGTGGATACGGAATATATTTCCACTCTGGTAAAAATGGTAGGAATCACCTACATCGGGCAGTTTGCTTCCGGAATCTGCAAGGACGCCGGGTACAGCACCACAGCGGCCCAGATCGAACTGTTCTGCAAGCTGTCTGTGATGGTTCTGAGTATGCCTGTGCTTATGGCGCTTCTTCGGACCATTCAGGAGTTTATGGTATGAGACCTAGCGGTGGGAGAAGGAAAACGGATTGGCGCAGAATCGTTTTGGGCTTGCTGCTGGCGCTGTTTTGCGGGCAGTTCTGCTCCAGGCAGGTAAGTGCCATGGAAGAGAGAAAGCAAAGTAATTCCTATGGGCTGCAAACGGAAAAGGATGCAGATGAGACCAATGCTGGAACGGTTTCGGGAACTTCAGATCCGGTTTCCCAGGAACTGGTTTCGGACATGTCCTTTGAGCAGGTTCAGAAGCTGATGGACGAGATGCTTGGGGAAGAGAGTTTTTCCATGGAAACAGCTCTGAAAAATATGATAAGCGGGGAAACTGTATTTTCAAAAGAGGCGGTGCAAAGCTTTTTGCGCAGCCTCTTTTTTGATCGATTGGAGCAGGAACGGGCCAACTTTATGCGCATTCTTCTGCTGGTGCTGGCGGCCGCCTTGTTTTCCAATTTTGCGGCAGTGTTTGAAAATGGGCAGATCGGGGATGTGAGCTTTTATATGATCTATCTTCTTTTGTTCACGATCCTGATGAACAGCTACCAAAGTCTTGGGATTTCCATGGGAAAACAGCTGGACTGGCTGACCCAGTTTATGAAGGGACTTGCCCCTGCCTATTTTGTGGCAGTTTCTGCAGCAAGCGGGACATTGACAGCAACTGCTTTTTACCAGGGAGTGCTGCTTCTTGTCTGGCTTGTGGAATGGCTGCTGCTCACCCTGATCCTGCCGGGAGCCAATTTGTACGTGCTTCTTTGCCTGGTAAATCATCTGTCAAAGGAGGACATGCTCAGCAAAATGGCAGAGCTTCTGGAAACCTTGATCAGCTGGAGCCTGAAAACCATGCTGGGGGCTGTGCTTGGGCTTCAGGCTGTGCGGGGGCTTGTGGCGCCTGCCATGGATGCCATCAAGCGGACTGCCATCGGCAAAACAGCGGGAGCCATTCCGGCAGTGGGAAATGCGGTGAACGTGGTGACAGAGCTGATTCTCACTGGTGCCCTTCTTGTGAAAAACTGCCTGGGCGCGGTGGCTGTGGTGGCTCTTCTTCTGGCTGGTGCAGGACCGGTGATCCATTACGGCGTACTTTCCCTTAGCTACCGTTTCCTTGCCGCCGCGGCCCAGCCGGTGTCAGATAAGCGGATTGTGGGCTGCCTTGGAACCATGGGAGAAGGGTGCGCCATGCTCCTTCGGATCATGATCACGGCGGAGGTGATGTGCATCCTTACCTTTGTGATTCTGATGGCGTCTGTTGGTGGGTAAATATGGAGTTATTGCCGATAGGCGGTCTGTTTGGGGAATGCAGCAGAAGCCAGTCAGGAAGGAGGTGTGCTATGAAGGAAGCCATCTATAGCTGGATCAAATGTCTTGCCATCTTTTACATTCTTCTGACCATGCTTCTCCACTTAGTCCCAACAGAGAAATACCAGCGCTATGTGCGTTTTTTCATGGGCCTGGTTCTCATGGTCATGCTGGTCACGCCCGTGCTTTCCCTTTTGGAAAAAAGCCGTCAGCTGCCAGACAGTTTTTCGGGACTTTACCAGCAGGAAGAGCAGAAGCGCCTGGAACTGGAAATGGAGAATCTCCAGAAAAACCTGCTGGAAACAGGAATGGAGGAGCAGCTTGGAGAAAATATTCTGGAAAGTTTGCAAAAGAATGGCATAGAAGTCCTGTATTGCGAAGTACATATAGAAGGGGAGCTTTTAAAAGCCTCTGTATGGACCAAAGAGGTGCCGGATGAGGATCTTGAGGGGAGGATAAAGGATGAACTTGGAAAAGAATGGGGAATCCGGGCTGAAAACTGTGAGATCCTTTCTGGGGAAGATGGGAACCAGACAGTGGGTGATCCTTCTTCTTCTGGGATTGCTTCTGACAGTGATCGCACTTCCGGTGTCCGATAAAAAAGGGGAAAAAAGTTCGGGGAAAGGCCAAAGCACCGGGATTTTTACAGATACTGCTTCTGACGATGCAGAGGTACAAAGAACTGCACTGGAAGAAAAGCTGGAGGACCTTTTGTCAAAGGTTGAGGGTGTGGGGGAAGTGCGCGTAGTACTGATGACAGGGGAGAATCCGGACAGCCAGAGCTTTTACAGCTCGGGAAAGGAAACTGTCACAGGGGTGCTGATCGCAGCCCAGGGAGCCGACAATTCTGTTGTTTCCCGGAATATTGTAGAGGCAGTTATGGCATTATTTCAAGTAGATGCCCATAAGATTAGAGTAATGAAAATGAAATGAGGAGAGGTAAAGTGAAAAAGATTCTGAAAAAAAACCAGGTAATCATTACTTCGCTGGCGGTTCTGATCGCAGTTGCCGGATACCTGAATTTCGCGGATGTGGATCTGGGATTTAAGGATCAGGCGGCAAGCACGGACGGCAGCAGTATCCTGGAAGATGTGGATTATGACCTTACCGATGAAACAGCCCTTCTGGATGAGAACGGGGCAGATGGCTCTCTTTCGGATGTGTCGGATCAGGCAACCAGCACACCTGGGGAAGCTGTACTTACGGCTGCGTCGGATTTTGCAGCCCAGGCCAAATTGTCCAGGGAGCAGATCCGTTCCCAGAACAAGGCAGACCTGCAGGCGATCATCAACAACCAGGAGCTTGGAGATGACCAGAAGCAGGAGGCAGTCAGCACCATGGTATCCATGGCGGACCTGACGGAAAAGGAATCTGCTGCAGAGCTTCTTCTGGAGGCAAAGGGCTTCGAGAACGTGATCGTCAACCTCACCGGGGAAACGGCAGACATCGTAGTGCCGGAAGCAGACCTAAGCGATGCCAAAAGGGCACAGATCGAGGACATTGTAAAGCGCAAAACCGGAATCGCCCCGGAGAACATTGTGATCACGCCGCTGAACGAGAGCATGGAAGACTCTGCAGATGAGACTGCATCCATGTCAACATCTGTAGATATCGATGACGATACCCCTTGATGATACCATTCACTGGTAATATTCCGCGAGGTGTTTTTTGTGAACAAAGTTCACAGAAAACCCGAGAGTTGCGGCGCGAAATCATGCAAAGCATGATTTCTGTGCATCGCGAAGCGCGTTACTGTGAACGGAGTGAACAGTAACGGCATTTTTTTCTGTCCCGCGCCAGCATCTATAATACAAATAGTTTGCATTTACACAAAATTATTTTCTATTTCCGGAGTTAATAAATGATAGATAAAAGGCCCCAAAGCTCTGTTTCAAACATTCTGATGGAGCAAAATATATACCTTATAAATAGTTTTCTTGAATCAAGCTATCTCTGTTTAATAAATAGGATAAACATATTCCTCTTCTGACGGCTCTGCGTCTTCTATATCAGTGACAGTAATTTCCATCCCTTTATGTTTGTCATAGTGATATGTACCTGTTACATTTATCCATGCATCCTGCGTCAAATCAGAAGGCAGGTACCATATTGGTAACCTCAATCTTATCCCCTCCAACCTTTGTTGCAAAATCATACATAGGATAAAAGCTTGCCATAACATTTATTTTTTTTCCAGAAGAAGTATCCTCAGTTTCTGCTGCATATGCCAGATTAAAAGAACCAATGCCAAGTGCTATTGTAGCTGCAAGTGCTGTTCTAGTTAATAATTTTTTTCTCATAATAAAATCCTTTCTGCACAAACCTGATGTGCCTGAAAATAAAATTTCAAAAGCATATTATCTCATCCGCTTCAAATAAGCGCAAACCATTTGCGTTTATTAAAATAACGCATAGAATACCGG
>OGPX01001829.1_pt1 | contig 13398 bp, 13 predicted proteins | sample 1553101 | NCBI WGS metagenome assembly OGPX01 (sample SAMEA2579964, study PRJEB22360) | human gut metagenome | biome: human gut; feature: human-associated habitat; material: faeces | place: Denmark | collected 2008/2010
GCCCATACCGCCAAAGCCGCCGAAACCGCCTCCACGGGGAGGACGAGGCCCCCGTGGGCCTCTCGGGCCGCGAGGGCCGCCGTAGAAACCACCGCCGGGGCCGAAGTCATCGTAAGGGCCGCGGGGAGGACGGGGGCCTCTGTGCCAACGCCGTGCGCCGAACCAGCCAAACGGCCCCCAGAACCAGCCGAAGGAGTGGCCGAGAGGGGTGATAAAGATAAAGAAAACTGCGATGAACAGGATGATATAAGCAAGCATGGAGAAAATGCCGCCGATAAAGCTTTCCCAGATGGAGTAGTGCTTCTGGGGCGGGACAGGCTCGACGGAGGGCCGGGTGGTCTGGGTGTCAGAGCCGTCGGAATAGATGGTCCCGCCGCTCAGAGTGACCCCGTACACCTCTGCGATGGTATTGGCCACATTGGTGGCGCAGGTGAGGACGGCGGCATCGTACTTTTTGGCGGCGAAATCGTCCTCCATGGTCTGCACGAGGGTGCTTGCCTGATCGGCCAGCAGGGTGCTGCGGAAGCCGTCGCCGTAGGTCAGATAGTAGTCGCCGTCGGCGTACTGGTCCGACTGCATCACCAGCAGGATGAGCACGCCGTTGTTCTTGTCGGAACTGCCGATGCCCCAGGTGTTGAAGGCTTCAGCAGCGTAGTCCTCGGTGGTGGCGCTGCCGGTGTAGTCCACGGTCAGCACGCCGATCTGTGCGCCATCGCAGCTGGAAGAGAGCTGTGCGTTGATGGTCTCGAGCTCCGAGGTGGTGCTGTCGCTCAGCACACCGGCGTCGTCCACCACGCATTGATCTTTCGGCAGGCTGGGCAGCTGGATGGCGGCAGCAGAAGCTGCCGGGGCCAGCGCCGTGAGGCCCACCACGACAACAAGGAACAGGGCCGCCATCCGGCGGGAGAGCGTTTTCATCGTCTTCATGCGAAAAGTTCCACCTCCTGTATGCCGAACAGCTTGCCCAGCACGCTGGCCGGGAAGCTGCCGACGTCTTTCTGGTAGCTCTGGACTGCATCGTTATAATGCAGGTTGCTGATGATGGTCTGCGCACTGTTGAACTGGCTGTACTGCCCCTGCACTGCGCCCATCTTCATGGGGTCTGCGGCCTGCTCCTGCAATTTGGCGTAGAGCTGGCCGATGGCTGTGCCAAGCGTCTCGTTCGACTGGTAGAGCATATGCATCCTGCCGCCGGTGTAAACACTCAGAGAGTCCGGTGCGTGGATCCTGCCATCGGACTGCACCGCCCCGAGGCAGGCGGAAAAAGAGTCCAGCGCAGCCTGTGCCGTCTGCACTTCAGTGCTGTCGGCACCCAGTGTGTTGGACGCGGTGGTGATGATGTTGGCGGCCGTGTTGAGCCGTGTGGTCAATTCCTCATTCAGGGCATAGCCGCTGTCTGCGGCCACGCCAGTGGTGAACCCGTTCTTCACCGTGTCGTACTTTGCCCGGAGCTTCGCCCCGCCAAAGCCGACAAAACACCCCAGCATCACCACGATGCAAAGCGCCACGGCCACAGCCTGCTTGCTTAGCGCGGCAGGCAGAGCCTTTTCGAGGCTTGCCAGCTTCTGCTGGAAGGGCGTCAGCCGCACTTCCTCCTCGGCGGGCGCTGCGGCGCGATAACTGGAAGCGTCAAAGCCGCCGGTGGGTCGATTCTGTTGTCTGGAAAAATCTGCGTTTGCCATTTCAGCTCCGGATCTCCATCATCTTCTGTTTCAGCTCGTCTTCGATGCGGGTGAGCTCCTGCTCGGCGGCGGCACGCTTTGCGCGGCCCTCGCTCTGGATCTTGTTCAGCTCGTCCAGCGTCTCGATGAGGCTCTTGTTGGTCTGCTGCAGGGTCTCGATGTCCACGACACCGCGCTGGGACTCCCTGGCCGTCTCGATGGTGCCCATTTTGAGGGCGTCGGCGTTCTTTTTCAGCAGCTCGTTGGTCATGTCGGTGACGGCACGTTCGGCCTGCATGGCCTGCTGGCTGTGGGCCAGACCCAGTGCCAGCACCATCTGGTTCTTCCACAGGGGGATGGTGTTGACGATGGTGGACTGTATCTTCTCGGCCATCATGGAGTTATTGTTCTGCAAAAGCCGGATCTGGGGACCCATTTGCAGGCTGATGGTGCGGGTCAGCTCAAGGTCGTAGAGCTTTTTCTCGAAGCGCTCGCACTGGTCGGCCAGATCGCGTGCGGCCTGTGCGTCCTCAGGCAGGCCGGAAGCCTTTGCCTTGTCCATTGCCTGCTGCAGCTCGTGGGCGCGGAAGTCGGCCAGCTTCTTCTTGCCCGCGAGGATATACATGCTCAGCTCTTTGAAATAGGCCATGTTCAGCTCGTACATCTTGTCCAGCATCGCAATATCCTTGAGCAGCTGCACCTGATGCTTTTCGAGGGCGGACTGTATGGTCTCGACGTTCGTTTCCGCTTTGCTGTACTTGGTCTTCATGTTGTCGAGCTGGCTGCCCTTTTTCTTGAAGAAGCCGAGGATGCCCTTTTCCTCTTCGGCGGCGTCAAAGTTCTTCAGCTCCCCGATAAGGTCGCTGATCATGCCGCCCACCTCGCCAAGGTCTTTGGTGGACACTTTGGAAAGTGCCGCCTCGGAGAAGTCACCGATCTTCTTCTGGCAGGCGGAGCCGTACTGCAGCACCTGCTGGCTGTTGGTGATGTCGATCTTCTGAGCGAAGGCGTCCACCATCGCCTGCTCCTCGGGGCTGAGCCTGACCTGTTCGGCCTCGGGGGCCGCAGCGGGTTCGGACTGCTTTTCCTCGGCGGCAGGTGCTTCCACCGGGTCGAGGGTCAGGGTGGGAACAGCGGGTGCGTCTAAGTCAAAATTGAACGTATTATCAGCCATGAGAGATTCCTTCCTTTCCAAATCGATACACGGCCTTGCCCTCTCCGTCAATGCTTCGCATTGCCACCTCTCCCAGAGGGAGAGGCTTTTCCGGGGGCCGGTATGCTGCAAGTTTCCTCCAGAGGCTCTCCCTTTGGGAGAGCTGGCGCGTCAGCGCCTGAGAGGGCAAGCCAGTTTTAACTCAGTCCCTGCCCCTTCATCATATTTTGGAGCACCGTCAGATCCGCCGAGAGGTCCATGCTTTCAGCGGCATACAGTGCATCCAGCTGGTTTTCGAATGCAGTGGCGATGGAAGCCGCGTTCCGCTCCACCTCTGCCCGAATCGAAGCGGCATTTTCGCCCCGCACGCCCTGACGGGCCAGTTTTGCGTACTGTTCCAGCACATTCACCGCGTCGGGCAGATAGTAGTTCGCAAAGCGGCGTATCTGCTTTGCCTTGGCGGGGCTGGCCTCTACCGTCTCCACGATGGAGCGGCCTGCCTTTTCCATCCGGGTCATGGCGGCGGAAAGCTCCGGGTCGGGCAGGGCCTCGTTCAGCGCGTGGAGGGCGTCCAGCTTCTGCTGGATGTCGGCCAGCATCTCGTCCACATCGCCGCTGCCGGTGTGGAAAGGCACTTCATGCTCCACCACCCGGGGCGGGCAGACCTTCTTTGCCGCGCCGAACATCACGGCTGCGCCGCCCAGCGCTATCAGCAGCGCCCACAGCTTATATGCTGGCAGCGCCGCGCACAGCACCGCGAACACCAGCGCCGCTGCATACCACGGCAGGACGCTGGGCTTTTGGGTGCGGATAACTTTGCTCATGCATTTTCTCCTTTCCCGAAGGGGCGCACCGCCCCTTGTACTCTTCCATAATAAATCCTTTTATCCACAAAACGCAAGTGTTTCATGAATAATTTACAGGTTGGAAACGGTTATATAATCTTTGAGGGCCTCGCCCCAGACCTTGCGCAGGGTTTCGGGGCGGCAGGCGGCGTTGGCGGGGCTGGTGCTGGGCAGCTTGACCGCCGGGATGCCGGAGACAGGCAGCAGGTATTTGGTATAAATGCGGTGGGCCGTGGCCCCGTTGCAGAACACTGCCTCAATGGGCGCTTTTGCCAAAAGAGATGCAATGTCGTTCGGCACCACATCCCGGATAGAGGCGTCCGACGCCCCGGTGATGGTGCAGCTTTCCAGCGTGTCCCACAGGGCGAGGCCATGGCGGAGGATGATGCCCTTTTTGGCCTCGATGTCCTCCCGGGCGGGGACAGGTTCGCCGGTGAGGGCTGCCATCATGGGCCAGAAACGGTTCTGCGGGTGGCCGTAGTAGAAGGCCATCTCCCGGCTTTTGGGGCTGGGCCATGTGCCGAGGATGAGGGCGCGGCTGTTTTCAGAGTAAACGGGTGCGAAGCTCATCGTTCCATCGTCTCCCATGCAGAGCCGAAGCTGCGGTCGGAAGGCTCCGCCTTCGGGCCGTCGAACCACAGCTCTTCAATAAGGGCAGCAAGTCCGTCTTCCCGCACATCGCCGATGACGCGGTCAGCGGCGGCTTTGGCTTCGTCGGTGCCGTTGGACATGCAGCAGCCGAGGCCGGCTGCTTTCAGCATCCCCACATCGTTGGCGGAGTCGCCTGCCGCCACGGCCTCGGCGAGGGAGAAGCCCATCTTTTCGCAGAGGTCTGCGAGGCCCGCGCCCTTGTCCACCCCGCTCCGCACGATGTCATAGAAGTGGGAGCCGTCGGACCGCTGGCCGCCCACCTGCATGAAGTGAAGGCCGAGGTGGCCGTACTTTTCGTGGAACCGCTCCAGCGCCCCCTCGGGGAAGATGCAGAACGCCGCGTGGGGCATATCGATGAGGTGGCGGTCCTGGTCTTCGCCGTCCACGCAGTCCAGACCGACGCTGTTCATCTGCTCGTAGCACTTGTGGAGGATGTCATACTCGCAGTAAGCATAGTATGCATCCTTGAAGTCAAATTGCAGGGGGTAGTTGTAATCCTCACAGAAATCCACCAGCGCGTACATCTCTTCGTTGGTCAGGGGGTGCTCTGCCACGATGGTGCCGTCCTTGTCCACGACGCAGGCACCGTTGCAGGTGATGGCATAGTCGAACCGGATGCCGCCCAGCTGGCCTTTCCGGTTGATGGCTGGCCAGGATCGGCCTGTGCTGAGCACGAATTTTCCCCCGGCGGCCTGAAGCTTCTTCACGGCCTTGACCATGGCCGGACGGGGCTGGCTCTCCCCGAAGGGGACGAGGGTGTTGTCGTAATCGCTTGCGAGAATTTTATATTGCATGGTGTTCTCCTTATATCTATATATAAGCTGAGTATATCACAAAATGGAGGCTTTGTCTCCAAAATAAAAAGCACCTGCACGCTTCTCCGAAGAAAAGGTGCAGGTGCTTTGCAAATACTCAGGCGATAAATGCTACCACGATCTGGATGCCCACGCCCACAGCGGCGCCGCAGGCCCAGGTCAGGCCGGTGATGAAGAGGTTCTGCTTCCAGGAGGGATTCACCCGCCACAGCACGGCGAGGCCCACGCCCGCGCCGGTGCAGAGACCGGCCACGAGGCTCGAGAAGCGGAGTGCGCCCTCGACGTAGAGCTGGGTCATCAGGACGCTGGCGGCACAGTTGGGGACAAGGCCCACCAGTGCGGCCACCACCGGCTGGAAGAAGCCCATCCGGCCCAGCACCGAGGCGAAGACATCCTCGCCGACGCCCTCGACGATGAGGCCGAACACGAGGCTGAACACGAAGATAAAGACAAAGATCTCGAGGGTGTGGCGGAGCGCGGCCTTCCAGATGGGCTGGGGATGGCCCTCTTCGTCGCTGTGCTCCTCGTGACAGTCCACCTCGTCGGCATGGCCGGTGTAGCCGCCGCGCAGGCTGCGGGGCAGGGCCTTGCGGAGGACGAAATCCAGCAGAAAGCCCACGAAGACAGCGTACACGACTTTGATGACCAACAGCAGGATCAGCTTATCCCAGTAGGCGGGCATGGACACCAGCAGGGGGATGGCCTCGTCGCTGGTAGCAAGATAGACGGCCATCAGCGTGCCCAGCGTGATGACGCGGGAGGCGTAGAAGTTGGATGCGATGGCCGAGAAGCCGCACTGGGGCACGCAGCCCAGAACAGCCCCCGGGACAGCGCCCCAGCGTCCGCCGCCGGCCAGCAGGGCCTCGATGCGCTCGCCGTGGCGGGTCTCTACATATTCAATAAAGAGATAGGCTAAAAATAGAAAGGGGAGCATCTTGGCGGTGTCCACCAGAGACTCGGCCAGTACATCCAGAAAAAGTTCCATCGTGATACCTCGTGATTGATGATAAAGTATAGGGAAGGTGTGTTCCGCCGAAAATTTGCTTCAGTTGCCTAAATTGCAACCTGATTGCATTTTAGGTGCAGGGAAGAGTATACACGCATTCTGGGTGAAATGCAAGACCAAAATGCAATCTTTTTGCATTTTTCGCAAAAGAATGACTTTTTAAAGCTTTTTGAAAGGAAATCAGATAAAACCTATTGACAATGTGGGTATAGGAGGATATAATGCAAACAACAAAACCACACGCCTTGTAGGTTGAATAGGATTCAGAAAGGAGGGTACTCAAATGACGCTGATCTGGAAAAATCTTCTGCACGCCAACTTCCGCTGTGGGCGAATGTACAGCGCCCGGGCTGAGAAACAAACTCTGAGCCATAGCTGTACGGTGCCCTCTATGCCGCGAATGTGCGAGCGAATGTGACGCCCGAGACAGACAAAAGGCTCTGAGCTGAGAACGATTTCTTTGCCCGGCAGACGAAAGGTGAAACTCCCCACGCTGCCGGGCATTTTTATGAGTAAAAATAATACTTTGAGTACGGATAGAGAGGAAAAATACTATGCCCAACTATAAATTTGAGACTCTGCAGCTTCACGTTGGCCAGGAGCAGGCCGATCCCGCTACCGATTCCCGTGCTGTGCCGATCTACCAGACCACTTCCTATGTCTTCCGCAACAGCCAGCACGCCGCTGACCGCTTTGGTCTGGCCGACGCCGGCAACATCTATGGCCGTCTGACCAACTCCACGCAGGACGTGTTCGAGAAGCGCATCGCGGCGCTCGAGGGCGGCGTCGCTGCTCTGGCCACCGCTTCCGGCGCGGCGGCCATCACCTACACCATCGAGGCACTGGCTCAGGCCGGCGACCACATCGTGGCTCAGAAGACCATCTACGGCGGCAGCTACAACCTGCTGGAGCATACTTTGACCCAGTTCGGCGTCACCACCACCTTCGTGGACGCTCACGATCTGGAAGAGGTCGAGAACGCGATCCAGCCCAACACCAAGGCTGTCTACCTCGAGACTCTGGGCAACCCCAACAGTGATATTCCTGATATTGATGCCATCGCAGCCATCGCTCACAAGCATGGCCTGCCGCTGGTCATTGATAACACCTTCGGCACCCCGTACCTGATCCGTCCCATCGAGCATGGCGCTGACATCGTCGTCCACTCCGCTACCAAGTTCATCGGCGGCCACGGCACCACGCTGGGCGGCATCATCGTGGACAGCGGTAAGTTTGACTGGAAGGCCAGCGGCAAGTACGGCAACATCGCTGCCCCCAACCCCAGCTACCACGGCGTGTCCTTTGCGGACGCCGCCGGCCCTGCCGCCTTTGTCACCTACATCCGCGCCATCCTGCTGCGTGATACCGGCGCTACCATCTCTCCCTTCAACGCTTTCCTGCTGCTGCAGGGCACCGAGACCCTGAGCCTGCGCATCGAGCGCCATGTGGAGAACACCAAGAAGGTAGTCGAGTTTCTGGCAAACCACCCGCAGGTGGAGAAGGTCAACCACCCCTCCCTGCCGGATCACCCGGATCACGCCCTGTACGAGAAGTACTTCCCCAATGGCGGTGCATCCATCTTCACCTTCAACATCAAGGGCGGCCGCGAGGAAGCATTCAAGTTCATCGATAACCTGAAGATCTTCTCTCTGCTGGCAAACGTTGCTGATGTGAAGAGTCTGGTCATCCACCCGGCTTCCACCACCCACAGCCAGCTGAACGACGAAGAGCTGGCCGAGCAGCAGATCTATCAGAACACCATCCGCCTGTCCATCGGCACTGAGCACATCGACGATATCATTGCTGATCTGGAAGCAGGTTTCGCAGCCGTCCGCGGCGAGTAAATCTTATCCCCTTAGAACCTCCGACAGAATGTGTATGCCTTGTTTTTTCTCCTGATCTCTTCCAAAAATTCCTTATATCCTAAACACAGCAAAAGGGTCCCGGAATTCTCTCCGGGACCCTTTTGTTGTTTGCGGCAAAATGCCGTCAGCCTTTCACGCCGCCCAAAGCAACACCGCGGACGATGAACTTGGAAAGCAGCAGGTACACGATGATGACGGGCAGAATGGCGATAGCCACCATCATGTAAACCTTGCCCATATCAAACTTGAGGAAGTCTGCACTGCGCAGCTGTGCAATCAGGATGGGCAGGGTCTTTTTGTCGGCGCTGTCCAGCACCAGAGCGGGAATGAAGTAGTTGTTCCAGCTGGCCACGAAGGAGAAAATGGCCTGCACTGCCAAAGCGGGCTTCATAATGGGCAGCACGATTTTGTTGAAGGTGTAGAACTCGCCTGCACCGTCGATGCGGGCAGCCTCTACGATCTCCATGGGAAGGGAAGCGTCCAGATACTGCTTCATGAAGAAGAACACGGTGGGCGCTGCAATGCTGGGCAGGATCAGCGGGATAAAGCTGTTCTTCAGGCCCATCTTGGTGATGAGCTGCAAAAAGCCCAGAGCGGACACCTGCGTGGGCATGGTCATGATCAGCAGGATAATGGCGAACGCGGCCTTTTTGAATTTGAAGTTATAGGCGTAGATGCCGTAGGCCGTCAGGGCCGAGAAGTACACGCTGAACGCCGCCGAGCAGGCGGAGACGATCAGGCTGTTGCGGATGCCGGTGATGACAGGGATGTTAGCATCGGCCAGCACGTTCTGGAAGTTGGTGATGAGCGATTTGCCCGGCAGCATCGAGAAGCCTTTCTGGATCTCGAAGTGGGTGCGGGTGGAGTTGATCACCAGCACATAGAAGAAGAACAGGCACAAAAAGCTGATGAGCACCAGCACCAGATAACACCATGCGCGGCGTGCAGCCAGTGTTGCTTTTTCCGATTGATTTCTAGGAGTGTGTGCCATAATCATTTCCCTCCTTTTGCTGCCTTTTTGGCGGCGTTCAGTTCTTTGCGCTGGGCGCGGGTCAGGCCGTCATCCTCCTTGGTAAGGGAGAAGTAGACCACAACGCACAGCACTGCGCACACGAGGAACAGCACCACCGAGACTGCACCGGCCATGCCGTAGTTCTTGCTGAACAGGTGGTTGTTCAAGTACATGATCATGGTGGTGGAGGTGCGGTCCGGACCGCCCTTGCCGTTGGTTAAAATCTGCGGCACATCGAACATCTGCAGGCCGCCGATCATGGAGGTGATCATGACGTAAACAAGGATGGGACGGATCAGCGGAATGGTGATCTTCCAGAACATCTGGTTCGGGGTGCAGCCGTCCAGTTCAGCCGCTTCGTACAGGGTGGGATCCACGCCCATGATCGCAGCCATCAGCATGATGGTGGTGTTGCCGAACCACATCAGGAAGTTCATCAGGCCGATCAGCCCGCGGTTGCCCCACACGGTGTTCAAAAAGCTGATGGGTGCATCGATCCAGCCCATGCTCAGCAGCACGGCGTTCACCGGGCCGTTGTCCGAGAACAGCGCGAAGAACAGCATTGCAAAGGCGGAGGCCATGATCAGGTTGGGCATGTAGATGACCGTCTTGAAGAAGGTCTGGCCCTTCAACTTCAGGCGCAGATCGGTGAACCATGCTGCCAGCAACAGGGAAATGGCGATCTGCGGGATAAAGCCGATGATCCACAGGATCAGCGTGTTGCCAAAGTACTTGGGCAGATCGGTTGCGAACAGGGTAATGTAGTTTTTCAGGCCCACAAAGCTGGGGCCAATGATCTTCAGGCCGCTGCGGTAATATTCAAAAAAGCTGTAGTAAATGGTGGATGCCAGAGGGATCAGCTGGAATACCGCGAAGATGATGAAGAACGGCGCAATGAAGATGTAGCCCCATTTCGCGTAGCTGATCGACCCTTTCTTTTTCTTTTCTCCCATAAGGATCGCCTCCTGATAAATTTGCGGAAAGAACAGGGGCGGGCGGGAACAGCGTCCGGCCCGCCCCTGCGTATTCACTTTTCCGTTTTAGGGTCGGCTGCTATTATGCGGGCCACACCACGTCGGTCAGCTCAGGATACTTCTCCTTGATAGCGGTCTCGAAGTTTGCCTTTGCGGTATCTTCGTCCACATTGCCGGTAAAGTAATCCTTGAATGCATTCTGGAAGCTCTCATTCAGGCCCTGATCGTACGGACCGGCGTTGGACATATCGATCTTGGCTGCAGCCTCTGCAAACAGAGCGATGTGGTTCTGGCCGCCCAGGAAAGCGGAGCTGTAATCGCTGTTTGCGATCTCGTTCATAGCCTTCTCGTTGTTGGTGTAGTCCTGCGTATCCATGGTGATCTGCTTCATGATGGCTTCATCGCAGGTCAGCTTCTGCATAACATCCTTAATGGTCTCGATGTTGTCGCTGCCGGCTGCGCCGCAGATCCAGGTGCCGCCCCAGTAGTAGGGCTGAGGGCCTTCGCACACAGCGTAATCGCCGTAGATACCGTTGCCAACTTCTTCCTTGCCGCCCTCAGCGACAGGAGTCTCCAGCGAGTTGCCCAGCAGGGTGAAGTTGATGCCCCAAGTGGAGTAGAAGAAGCCGAACACCTTACCGGTGGGACCCTGATCGGCTGCCCACTGGCTGTCCCACAGGCTGGACTTGTTGTTATAGCCCTTATCGGTGTACTCCTTGGTCTGATCGACCCACTTCATAATGTTCTCATCAACGGTAACGGTAGTGCCGGTGACCCACGGAGCTGCCACGTTGTTGGAGAAGGTGCGGTATGCATCATCAAAGCCGGACAGCATCTTGTAGCCCTTGGCGGCTGCCTGTGCAGCTACATCATTGAACTTATCCCAGTCGGACAGGTAGGTCTGCACTTCGGCGGGATCATCGGTGCCAAGAACATCCTTGGCAATGCTGCGGCGGTATGCAAACAGACCGGGAGTTGCCTGCCAGGTGGTGCCGCGCTGGCTGCCGTCCACACTAACGATGTCCTTGGTGTACTGGTACTGGCCAGCCAGATCGTCATCGGTCAGGCCGATGTCTGCCTTGACATCCAGAACGTAATCGGAATCCACATACTTCAGAGCATAGTCAGCCTCGATCAGGAAGATGTCGATCTTGTCGTCATCAGCAGCGCTGTCCTGACTCAGCAGGGCTTCGTCCAGCTTGTTCTGATAGTTGTTGTTCTCGTTGGCATTGATGGTCCACTTCACAACGGTGCCATCCTTCAGGGTGGTGGTGGACTTGTCGGCTGCGATCTCGGAAACTTCCGGATAGTAGTCGTTGAAGCGGCTCTGGAACTCATCATTCCAGCACCAGATGTTCAGCACCTTGCCCTGTGCTGCGGGAGCAGCAGAGGAAGCCGGAGCAGAAGAAGCGGTGCTGGTGGAAGCGGAAGAACCACCACAGGCAGCCAGAGCTGCACCAATGGTCACGGCACCGGAAGCGAGCAGGAAATTACGGCGAGAGATCTTTTTCATAAGGGTAAACCTCCTTCATGGTTTTCCATTATTTGCAAAAGTTTTCTTCATAAAAGGTTCCGTAGCAAGAGCCTTTAGAGACATATTAAAGAATGCTGACCGACCCGCCGTCCAGCAATTTGCCGGAAACGCGGATCTGTTCGGGCAGGGTCACTCTTGGATGCTCGATCAGCTCAATGAGCTTGTCGGCGGCGGTGCGCCCCAGCGCGGTGGTGTTCTGCTGGTAAGTCACCAGCTGAGGCTTGACCACCCGCGAGAGGTAGATGCCGTCGTAGCCCATCACCGAAACATCCTCCGGGATCGAAAGTCCCTTTTCGCTGATGGCGTTGTAGCCGCCCAGCGCGGAGAAATCGTCCGGGAAGATGATGCAGGTGGGCGGCTGCGGAAGCTCCAGCAGCGCTTTGGTCTCGGCGGCACAGCGGTCAGCATCATGGTAGATGCCCTCCCGCACATAAGCTTCCGGGATCTTCAGGCCAAGCTCTTCGCAGGCTTGATAGAAACCTGCAACGCGGTTCTCGGTAACGGCGGGGGTTGTGGCAGCGGGAGAAGGGATGCAATATCAGCCGTGGATAAAGGCGATGCGGCGGTGGCCGCAGGCCCATGCCTGCCGCACCAGTGCCTTCAGGCCGAAAACGTTATCCGAGAGGATCGCCATGCGATTATTGAACACATGATCAATCGTGACCACCGGCACCTCGCTGTTCACCAGCTCCACCACCTGCGGCTCGTAGAAGTTCACGCAGGCGATCACCACACCGTCCACATTGCGGTAGCGGCAGTGCTCAAGGTAGCTCATGCTCTTGCCGCTGATATTGTGGTTGATAAAGGTGATGTCGTAGCCGTGTTTCTCGGCTTCCACCTTGAAGCTATCCAGCACGGCGGAAAAGTATTCGTGGGTCAGGCCGCTCTGCCGTTCATCCACGAACAGAACGCCCAGATTGTAAGTACGGTTTGTTTTCAAGGAACGGGCGGCAGCATTGGGCAGGTAGCCCATACGGTGCGCTGCGGCCCGCACCCGTTCTCGTGTGGCAGGCGAGATGTGCGGCTGGTCGTTCAGCGCCTTGCTGACCGTTGCCACCGATACGCCGCATTCCTTTGCCAGATCTTTCAGGGACGGCATCGCTCGTTTGCCTCCTTCCGAAGAACGTTTTACGGGGGATGTTCTCCGTCAAGTCCTTAATCGTTTTCGCAATTTCATGATAGCGTATTTTGTACGAAAAATCAAGTTCAAAAGAATAACTTTCATTGCTTTTGGCTCAATTTTGGCGTTTTGTTCGTTTCTGAAGAACCGAGATTGTGCATCTTGGATGGGTTTCGTTACATTTCGGTTAAAATCAAAAGATTTTCGTTGCGGTTTCGTTATGATTTTCGCCGTATATAATATTACCTATAAATTGCGTTTCAGCGTTTTCGCTTATAGGAAGCACAAAAAGTGTGCTTGAAATGAATTTTCTGAAAACCATGGAAACATGCGTATTTATGAAAGATACTTTCAGAATTTTTTTGGAAAATCCTCTTGCTTTTTTGGCCTGCTTGGGCTATGCTAGAAGCAAAGAGAATGCTTTGATCGTCTGCCTTAATCGTTTTCGCAAAAGCGATGCCGCCGGGGCTGCCGGCAGCTGATAAGGAGGAAGCATTTATGAAATTCGGCCATTTTGATGACGCACGCAAAGAATATGTCATCACCACCCCGCAAACGCCCCTGCCCTGGATCAATTACCTTGGCAGCGAGGATTTCTTCAGTCTTGTCTCAAATACGGCGGGCGGCTACAGCTTTTACCGCGATGCGCGGATGCGCCGCCTGACCCGCTACCGCTATAACAGCTCCCCGCTGGATATGGACGGCCACCACATTTACATCAAGGATGGCGATAACCTCTGGGAACCCCGCTGAGAAGTTGCG